>Ga0181527_1000027_pt1 | contig 146897 bp, 128 predicted proteins | sample PEATcosm2014_Bin_30_FD_119762 | JGI IMG/M metagenome (GOLD analysis project Ga0181527, IMG submission 119762) | Peatland microbial communities from MTU Mesocosm Facility, Houghton, MI, USA - PEATcosm2014_Bin06_60_metaG | ecosystem: Environmental > Terrestrial > Soil > Wetlands > Peat | place...
AGCCCGCTGAGGCCGGTGGTAATGCGGCCGCAGCGTCCGTCTTTCGCTTCGAAAGAATCGACGCGGCAATCCTCGCGCTCATCCTCGGTTTTGCGCTGCTGCAAATCGCGCGCACGGGATTTGTCAACGGACGGGGATTGTGGCCGATTCCCGACGCGGTTGAATACGCGGCGATTGCGGTGAACCTCGATCGGGGCCTGGGCCCGGTGCTCCATTTCGGGGGGGTATCTTATCCGTGCCGCTACACGATCGGTTATCCACTGATCCTCGCCGCGGCGTATCCACTTCTTGGGCATCGGGCCGAGCAGCTTTGCCTGGTTACGGCGCTCTTGGGATTGGTCGCGATAGCCGGGCTTTATCTGCTGACGCTCGGAGCGTTCGACCGGCCGAGCGCGATTTTGGCCGGGCTACTGCTGGCTGCATCGCCGCATTTTCTCGTGCTTTCCACCTGCGTGCTGAGTGACGTTCCTGCGCTTGCCGTCGTAGTCCTCGCGGCTCTGGCATTCATGTATGCCGAGGGAAAAGAAAGCCTGGTCGCATCCGCGCTGTGCGGGCTGCTGGCCGGCCTGGCGGTGATAATCCGCGTCACCAACGGCGCGATTTTGGTAGGGATGCTCGCGGCGGTTCTGCTGGTCCGGCCACGCAGGTTGCAGTTCGCGAGAGTGGCGGCGTTCGCGATCGGATTCAGCGCATTTCCAGGATTGCAGGCTTGGGTAAATCTGCACTACCTCGGTTCGCCGCTCTCGAGCGGTTACGCGTTCTGGCAGCCGGCGGTTTACACCTCAGTGTCCACGAGCTTTGCGCTGCGCTCTTTCTTTGTGCCCGCGATTACGAGTTATCGGCACGGAAACCTTGTCGCTTACGCTCTGGCAATCCTTGGTCTCGACGGCATCCTCGGCCAGCTTAACCTGGGTACGGAGTTCGGAACGCTGGAGCACGCGCGCTACTCTTTGTACCCGTTTCCAGTGGCGGTCTTCGCCGGGCTGGGCCTGTACTTCGCGCTGGGCCGCAAGGGCAGCAACGCCGGCACGCTACGCGTGGTGTATCTGGGTTTGGGCTTTCTTGCCTCGCTGTTGCTCATTTACCTCTTTTATTTCTGGACCGATCCTCGCTTCATCCTGCCGGCGTTGTTTATCGTGTTTGCCGCCGCGGGCTTTGGGCTGGTCAGCGCGAATCGAAGGCTTAAGCGGGGATGGGCGGGATTTGCGGTGATTGCGCTGGATGTGGTTCTGGCCGCCGCGATTGTGGTCCAGACCGTTTCCGGGGCTCCGGTGGCGCCGCCGCGGCAGCCGAAGCTGGTGGACGAGGTGCTCGCGATCCGGCCCCAGCTGGCCAACGCCGTGGTGGTCAGCGATATCTCCCTGCAATGGCTCGAACTTTTTGCCCGCGGAGAACAAACCGATTTCGTCGGCCTCAACAGTCTTTTTGCCTTTAAAGTGCAGGAACGACAGGTAACCGAATACCATCTGAGCCTGCTTTACGACAAAAAGTCCGCAGGATGGTCCGGGCCGATGCCGCCGATACTTCTTCCCGGGGGCAAGCTCGACCCGGCCGAAGTGCGCAAGCTCGCGGAGGAGGATAAGAAGGGACGCCCGGTGTACCTGCTCCTATTGGTGCCGGCGACCTACGAATGGTCGCGCGAGCTTCGGCGGGAGTCCGCCGAGATCGATAGCTACTTCTCGCTTGAAGCGATTGGGCACTATTCCGAAGTGGGGCTTTACCGTTTGAAGCCACGCTGAGCAGGGGCTGACCCCTGCACCCAATATTAAGGCCGCCCGCTTATGACGCCAAATAGGTCTGGGCGGTTTCGGTGAGCATCGCCGCGATGAAGGGTATCAGCATCCGGACCGCCTGAATCTCCGGACGTCCAACCGGCCATCCGAGATAGCTAAGCCCGCGCGCTATCATCAGGTCGGGAAAGAACTCGAGCTCGTGGTCGGGAAACGGACGAATGCTGCGATAGCCTTCCAGGTAGCCGTCGCGGCCCGCTTCCATCCCGCCGCTGATCTGCAGCGGCAACAGCGACGTGACCATCTCGAAACTCACCCACGACCAGCCGCAGTCGTCGAAGTCGATGATGCGCACGTTGGAGCCTTCGACCAGGAGATTGTCGGGGACCAGGTCGCCGTGGATCAGAACGTCGGAGCCCGCAAGCCCTTCGAGCCGCCGGCGCACGCGATCCTGCGCCGCCAGCAGGATTGAGCGCTGTTCGGCCGTCACCAAGTCGAGCTCCCAGAAACGGCCGAAGGTCGGGTTTTCGCCGATAAGGGTTTCGACGTTCCACGACGGACGGACGAAGCCTGCCGGCTTGCGCCAGCTCGCGCCATGCTCGTGCATGCGCGCGGCGAGCGCTCCGACGCGATGATACAGCTCGCGGATCGACGCCTCGGTATTGGTTACGCCGCCTTCGAGCGTACCGGGCGGCTGCCCATCGACCCATCGCATCAAATCGCACTGGCGCGGCTCCGGAACGACCTCGGAGCTGGCGACCGCCAGCACGTCGCCACCGCGGGTACGCAGCACCTGTGGCGTGTGAATACCAACCGCGTCGAGCGCTTCCATCCAGGCGAACTCGCTGCGGATATGATCGTCGGTGCGGTAGCGTGGGCGATGGACGCGCATAACCGCACGGGTGGCGTCAGCGCCGTGCACGCCGAACACCGCGTTCTCGCGATACTTGATCAGCTCAAGGCGCGGCCTATCGAGGTCCCAAGCCGGCAGCGCGCGCGCCGCCAGGGCCTGCAAGCCCGCGACCTGCTCGTCATTCGACAGTTGAGCAAATTCCATTTACGAATTCCCGCGCTCGATGTCGCCGAGTGCAGCGTCGAGGCGTTCGAGCAGGAGGTCCAGGTAAACGTCGTCGGCCAGCAGCCCAACTTTGAATTGCAAGACCGAAGGTGCGAAACCGGCGAACATCGCCCATACGCCGCGCCGATACAGAGCCCGCGAAAGTTGCATACCGCCGGCACCCTCGGCGGTTTCCAAACCGATCACCAGGCCCAGTTGGCGAACCGCCTTTAAAAACGGATGGCGTTGGCGCAAATCCTCCAGTCCGGCGGTCAAGCGTTGGGACAGCCGGCGCACGCCGGCCAGAAGCTGCGGCTCCGAACACATATCGAGCACCCGTGAGGCGACCCTGCATCCCAGCTCGGCGCCGCCGAAGGTCGAGACGTAGCCCCAGCCCTGCTCCGTAAGCCAGTGGCCGACGCGGCGGGTCATGACGACGGCGGAAATCGGATACAAACCGCCCGAGAGACCTTTGCCGGTAACCAGAATGTCGGGCTCGATATTCCAGGTTTCAACTCCCCACAGATGGCCGGTGCGGCCGAGACCGGTTTGCACTTCGTCGGCGACGTAGATTGTCCCGAAACGTTCGCACAGCGACTTCACCCCCGGAAGATAGTCGTCGCTGGGAACGGGAAAGCCGTAGGTTGCCGGCGAGGTTTCCATCAGCACCGCGGCGACATCGCCGCCGCCGAGCGCCCGTTCCATCGCCCCGAGATCGTTGAAGGGAACCTTCAGGAACTCGTCGGGGTAGTCGGCGAGGAAGTAAATCGCCATGTCGTCCTGTCCGGCGGCGGCCGTGAGCCCGGTGCGGCCGTGAAAGGCGGCCTCCAGCGCGACGATCTTGCGCCGCCCGGTGGCGCGGCGCGCAACCCGAATCGCCAGGTCGTTGGCTTCGCTGCCCGAAGGAACAAAGACCGAGTAGTGCAGATCGCCCGGCGTCAGGGCAGCCAGCTTCTCCGCCAACTCGCCGCGCGCTTGCGAGGGGAAGTGATGATTGCCGACGTCGAGCTCGTCGAGCGCTGTGCGCAGCACCTCGACCAGGATGGGATTGCGATGTCCGAGATTGTACGTGCCGCCGTTGAGATGAACGTCGAGCAGCTCGTGACCGTCGACGTCCCAGAGGCGGTACCCCTCGCGCCGCCCGATCACCAGCGGCACTCCAAGGCTCTCCCACGCCTTCACCCGCGCCGGCATGAGATACTCGCGCGACAGTTCGATCGTGCGACGCTTGCCTTCGGAGATGGCTTGGGGATCCGGGCTCATCTGCCCAACCTTACCTGGATTTTCATTTTTCAAACCCGATTCTGCCTACCACCGGCATCGGGCAGTTTGCAAACGGGAGCTTCGAGCCCGGTCTCGAGTTGAAGGGGCTCTCCATCACCGCGCAACGGACCAGTTCCGCGTCGCGTCGGCCTACATCACCCGAAACGGACGCTTTGCCAACGGAGTTCTCAGACACTTGTCCCCGCTTTCGCAACCACTTTCATACAACCAGTGAAATGATTACGATTAGCTTTGTCGGCGCTTGAACGACCGCAGGCCGGCGGGCGGGCGACACACACGAAAAACGAAATCAGTACCTCAAGAGGGCCGGCGATTTCTCAGTTAGCCACCGAAGATTCGCTCGAACTCCATTTCGACGATCCACGCCTGTTCACCGATTTGCTCGGCCAGCATGACGCCCACGTCCGCACCGTCGAGGCGACGCTGGGGGTCCGGATTGGGGTGACGGGGACCTCGCTCAAAATTTCGGGCGAGCACGCCGAGCAGGCGCTCGCGGGCAAGGTGATCAGCGAGATTTACGACCTGCTCAAGCGCGGCTACCCGATCTATCCGAGCGACGTCGAGTACGCGATCCGAATCATCCGCGGCGACCGCAACGCCGAGCTCAAGGATATTTTTCTCGACACGATTTACGTCTCTCCGAACAAGCGCGTCATCTCTCCCAAGAGCATCAACCAGAAAGCTTACATCGACGCGATTCGCAGCCACGATATCGTCTTCGGCATCGGTCCCGCCGGCACCGGCAAGACCTACCTGGCGATGGCGATGGCGCTGGCGGCGTTGATGAAGAACCAGGTGACACGGATGGTGCTGTGCCGGCCGGCGGTCGAAGCGGGCGAGAAGCTCGGCTTCCTGCCGGGCGACCTGGCGGAGAAGGTCAATCCGTACCTGCGGCCGCTCTACGATGCGCTGCACGACATGGTGGATTTCGATCGGGCGCGGCGGATGCTGGAGCGCGGGACGATCGAAGTCGCGCCGCTGGCGTTCATGCGCGGGCGCACGCTCAACGACTCGTTTATCATTCTCGACGAGGCGCAGAACACCACCACCGAGCAGATGAAGATGTTCCTGACGCGGCTCGGCTACAACTCCAAGGCGGTCATCACCGGCGACGTCACGCAGATCGATCTGCCCAGCGGCAAGCTGTCGGGCCTCAAGGAAGCGAGCATCGTGCTCGGCAACACCGACGGGATTTCCTTCATCAGGTTCAACGACCGCGACGTGGTGCGGCATCGGCTGGTGCAATCGATCATCAAGGCGTACGAATCGTTCAGCGCTGAAGGCCCGGTGCCGGCGCCGCAAACCGACGGCATCCGTCGGGATTGAAGCGCGTGGCGGTTGATTTCCGATGCGCGACGGCGCGCGGACGCGGCTACGCGCGCGGGCTTCGCGCTGACGCGGAGCGGCTGATGCGCGCGGCGGGGCTAGGCGAGTGCGAATTGTCGCTCACGCTCACGAGCGATCGCGCGATGCGCCGGCTCAATCGCGATTTTCGGGGAATCGACGCGGCCACCGACGTTCTTTCCTTCTCGCAGATCGAGCAGGCAGGCGCCGCGCCGCCGGATCCGCGCAGCGTCAAGAACAGTCCGGGGCTCCCGGTCGGAGACGTGGTGATCTCGATCGATACCGCAATCCGGGATGCGCGCGAGCTCGGCGTGAGCGCGCCCTCGCAGTTGCGCCGGCTTCTGATTCACGGATTTCTGCATCTGATCGGTTACGACCACGAACGCTCGGCAGCCGCCGCGCGGCGGATGCACGCGCGCGAGCGAAATCTCGCGGCAAGAATGGAAGAAAAAGAGGGCAAAGTTCCGCGATGAAACGCGCCCCCGCCAGGATTCCCGCGGTCGCGATGCTGACGCATTTCACGCGCGCGTCGACGGCGGGGTCGGCGCTGGACAACCTGGTGGCGATTCTCAAGGATGGGGTGATTCGCGGCGGACGGCGAATGGTCCGCGGCGCGCGTCCCGCGGTCTGCATGTTCGACGTGCCGATCGCGGAGCTGCGCACGATCCTCGACCGGCGCAATCGGCGCCGTTACGAACCATTCGGGATCGCGGTGGACAAGCGGTATGCTTTCACGATGGGTGCGCGTCCGGTCATTTACCTGCCATGGCGCGAGGCGGAAAAAATCCTCGCTCCGGAAGAGAGTTGGCGTGTGGTGTCGATCGAAATCGGGAAGAATCCGCCGGTCGATTGGAGCTTCGAGCGCGAATGGCGCGCGGCGGGCGATCTCGCGTTCGAGCCGGCGATCGCGGCGGCGCTGGTCGAAAGCTGGAAGGACGTGGACGAGATTTTCGAGCGCTTCAACGGCCGGCCGCCCTGCGCCGGCGTGATTCCGATTGCCGAGATGTTTGGCTCCCCCGCCTGACGATGCCGTCGAACAAAGCAACGCGCGCGGCGCTCGCCGTAGCCAGCGGTCTCGCGCTGGGGCTGGCATTCCCGAAGTTCGACTACGGTCTGCTGGCGTGGGTGGCCTTCGTGCCGCTGTTTTACGCGATCGAAGGCGAAAGCATGCGGCGCGTATTCGGGTGGGCATACCTGCAAGGCTTCGCCTCGTACGTCGTATCGCTCTACTGGATTCCGATTCCGCTACACGACTTCGCCGATGTGCGAATGGGCTTCGCGATCCTGCCGATGCTGATGCTGGCGGGGATCGTCGCGATCAACACGGCGGCTGCGATTTGGGCGGGTGAATTCGTCGCGCGGCGGACGCGGATTCCGGCGGTGCTCACGATGCCGGTTGCGTGGACGGCGCTCGAATGGTTTCGCACCTATGTCCCGGCCGGTTTCCCGTGGAATCTGCTCGGCTACGCGGCTTACCGCAATCTGGAATTGATCCAATTCGCCGAATTCACCGGCGTTTACGGCGTGTCGGCGCTGATCGTGTTTTTCAACGCGGTGGTGTATCTCGTGATTTTCCGCCGCGGCGCCTATCGCCTGCAGACCATCAGCCTCGGCGCGTTGACCGCGATAATGATCGTGGTGGGCGGGTTTGGCGCGTGGCGGATCGGCAATCTCAAGAAAGCGCCACACGCGGGGAGCTTCAAGGCGGCGATGGTGCAGGGAAATATCCCGCAATCGCTCAAGTGGGATCCGAAGTTCCTGCCCGAGAGCTACAAAGTGTACCAGGACGAAACCGCGAGCGCGGCCCAGCGTGGCGCCGACCTCATCGTGTGGCCCGAGGCTGCGACGGCGTTCCTGTTTCAGCCTGACGATCAATATCCCGCCGAGTTCGCAGAAGATGCGGAATATCGCACCGCGCTGCTCACGCTCGCGCGCAATATCGGCAAGCCAATGTTGTTCGGAGCGCCGGCGCTGGCGCATCAGGACTGGCGGCTGGGATCTTACAATCGCGCGTACCTGGTGTCGGCCAAGGGCGAAGTGGATGCGCATTACGACAAGATCGAACTGGTGCCGTTCGGCGAGTATGTTCCGGCCCGCGCGATCCTCGGCTACTTCGTCAATCGCGTGGTGGAGGGCTTCGGCGACATGGTTCCCGGCGTCGAGCAGACGCTGTTCAACGTCAAAGGCGCCAAGCTCGGAATCCTGATCTGTTACGAGAGTATCTTTCCCGATCTCACCCGGCGTGAGGTGAACGAAGGCGCCGATGTGCTCGTGAACATCACCAACGACGCCTGGTACGGCACGAGTTCGGCGCCCTATCAGGTGCTCGCGATGGCGGTGATGCGCTCGGTCGAAACGAAGGTGCCGATGGTCAGGGTGGCGAACACGGGAATCAGCGCGCTGATCGAGCCGTCGGGGCAAATCACCGATCGCACGCCGCTGTTCAAGCGGGGCACGGTGATCGTGGACGTGCCGTGGCGGCCGGTGCGGACCGTGTACACGATCGTGGGCGATTTGTTCGCGAAGATTTGCTTCGCGCTGACGGCGATCGGATTGATTCTCGCGTGGCGATGGCCACGCCCGGTGCCGGTCGAGCCGGTTCGATCGCGCCGGTTGCCCGCCAACGGCAAGCCCCATTAAGCCGGGCCGCGGTCCATGCCATAATAATCGTTAATCGTCGGCGGAGGGTGCCGGCGCGAGGTATGATTTGCGATGCTTAGCGAGATGAAACAGCAGCTTTCCGAGTTTGACGACCGCGCCGAAAAGCTCGGGAGGCGTCTTTGACGTCCCCGCACTGACCGCCCGCCAGAACCAACTCGTCGAACAATCCGCTAGGCCCGATTTCTGGGATCGGCAGGAAACCGCGCAAGCATCGCTCAAGGAGCAGGAGCAGATTCGCGCTCAGCTGGCGGGCTACAAGATGCTGCGCGACAAGCTGGAGGAGGCGCGCGTGTTCCTGCAGATGGCCGAAGAAGAAGGCACCGACGATTCCGAAGCGGCGCGCGAGACCGCCGCCGCGCTGGAGGCGTCGCGGGCCGAGCTCGAGCGCCAGGAACTGCGGCTGATGCTCAGCGGCGAGTACGATCGCCTCGGCGCGATCCTTTCGATCCATCCCGGCGCCGGCGGGATGGAGGCGCAAGACTGGGCCGAGATGCTGCTGCGCCTTTATATGCGATGGGCCGAGCGGCGCGGCTTCAAAACCGAGATCGCGGACTTGCAGCCGGGCGACGGCGCGGGAATCAAAAGCGCAACCGTCACGGTCGAAGGAGACTTCGCGTACGGATATTTGAGGGCCGAGGCCGGGATTCATCGGCTGGTGCGAATCTCGCCGTACGACGCCAACGCACGGCGCCATACCTCGTTCGCGTCGGTCTTTGTTTTTCCGGCGGTTGACGACACGATCGAGATAATAATCAATCCCGCAGATTTGCGAATCGACACGTTCCGCGCATCGGGCGCGGGCGGGCAGCACGTCAACAAGACCGACTCCGCCGTACGATTCACCCATCTCCCGACCAATATCGTGGTGACCTGCCAGAATGAACGCTCGCAGCACAAGAACCGCGCGATGGCGATGAAGATATTGCGCGCGCGATTGTTCGAACTCGAGCAGCGCAAGAAAAAAGAAGAGCTCGAGAAGTTCAGCAAGGACAAAAAGGATATCGCCTGGGGCAGTCAGATTCGTTCGTACGTGCTGCAGCCCTATCAGATGGTCAAGGACCATCGCACCGGCGTCGAGGTCGGCAACACCGGCGCGGTGCTCGACGGCGCGATCGACGAGTTTATCCAGGCCTACCTGATGGGCGTGCGCAAGGGCGACGCGGATTCGATCCCCAGTTAGGCTTGCGCGCCAAGGCTCCGCCGGTCCAGTCTGAACGGCGGAGAACGGAAAAGCCCGATGGCGGAGCATCCAAGCGAAGGTCCCCGGCGCCGTCAGTATCGTTCGCCGCGCGCGCGCAGACGCGCGGTGGTCGGACTGGTGGTCGCGTTCATTTTTGTGGCCGTGATGACGGGGTTGTTCTACCAGACGACCCAGAGCGGGCTCGCGCCGGAGTCGGGCGTAGTCCAGCTGGCCGGGCTGACAGCGCCGGTCAAGGTGATTCGCGACGCGGCCGGCGTGCCGCATATCTATGCGCAGAACCGGCTCGACCTCGCCCGCGCGCTGGGCTACACGCAGGCGCAGGATAGGTTGTTCCAGCTCGAGATGCGCCGGCGGTTGGCCGAGGGCCGTCTGGCCGAAGTGTTCGGCGCCGACCTGGTCGAAAGCGACTATGTTTATCGGCTGTACGATCCCGAGAAATTCGCGCGCGACAGTGTCGCGCTCTATCCGCCCGAGATGCGCGCGCAAGTGGACGCGTTCGTCGGCGGAATCAACGCTTATATCGACGGCCATCAGCAGAGCCTGGAGCCCGCGTTTCGGCTGCTCGGCATCAAGCCGGCGCATTACACGGCGGAAGATCTCGAAGCAGGCGCGCTGACGATCGCGACGCTGCTCGGTTACAACGCGACCGAGGAGTCGGTGTACGCCAACCTCGCGCCGAAGATGGCGCCGAGCGAGATCGCGGGGCTGATGCCGGTGTATCCGTCGCTGCCGCTGGAGGCGCCGCCGCCCGAGACAACCGCGGCGTTCGGCGGCGCAAAGCTGTCGTTCCATCTCGCGCCCGGCTTCGCGCGGGCCGGGCATATGGGCATCCCGGCGAGCAATAACTGGGTGGTCGATGGCACCAAGTCGATGTCGGGCAAGCCGATGCTCGCGAGCGACCCGCATCTGCCGCAATCGCTCCCTTCGATTTGGTACGAGGCGGTGCTGGTCACTCCCGACGGCTTTACCTCGGGAGCGCTCGCGGCGGGATCCCCGGCGGTCTCGATCGGCACCAACGGGCATGTCGTGTGGGGCGTGACGAGCGTGTGCGCGGATGTGATGGATCTCAGCCTGGAGCATCTCTCGGCCGACGGGATGAATTACGAGTTTCAGGGGAAATGGCTTCCGCTGGAGCGGCGCGAGATGACGATTCACGTCAGAGACGCGGGCGACGTGACGCGGACGATCCTCTCGACGCGCCACGGCCCTATAGTCAGCGACGTGCTTGCGCGCGAGGACAACCCGCTGAGCGGGGTCAAGCTGCGCGGAAATTACGCGCTCGCGCTGCGATTTGCGGGACTGGCTCCCGGGCCGGCGGCAGCGTCGGGATTCGGCTCGGCCATCGCGCGCTCGGGAAAGGAGCTGGTGGAAGCCTATCGCAGCTTCACGACGACGCCGCTCAATCTCGTTTGGGGCGACGATTCGGGAAACATCGGATGGCATATCGTTGGCGCGATACCGAATCGCACCGGCTTCGACGGCAAATACCCGACCGCGGGATTCACGGGAAAGTTCGAATGGAACGGAATGATCCCGTTCGACAGTTTGCCGCATACCGAGAATCCGCCCGCGCATTTCATCGTCACTGCGAACAATCGCCTGGCCGATGTACCCTGGAATGGAAGCTGGGTCGCGCCGTGGCGCTTCGATCGCATCTCGGAGCTGCTGCGCGCGCGCGACAAGATGACGGCGGGCGATTTCAAATCGATTCAACGAGATCGGGTATCGATCTTTGCGCTCAAGCTGCGCGATGCGCTGGTACAGGCCGGCGACGGCGGCGACCAGGACCTGCGCTGGGCGCTTGGCGAAATCCGCGGATGGGACGGCGCAATGACGGCGAACAGCAGGCCGGCCGCGATTGTCGCGGCGACCGAAGTGACGATGGCGCAACGGGTGTTCAAACCGATCCTCGGCGACGACTACAAATCGTTCATGCTGCTGGAAGACGGGGGAACGTATCCGGCAAGCGAGGACATAATCGTGCGGCCCGCAAGTCCGCTGCGGCCGGTAGAAGCCGGCGCCGTTGGTGCGACGCTGCGCGCGAGTTTGAAAGACTCGCTCGCGCTGCTCGCGGCCCGGCTCGGCAACGATCGCGGCAAGTGGCGATGGGGCGCGATGGAAACGATCGAATTTCAGCATCCGCTGGGCGAGCGCGGCGGCGTGCTCGGATGGTACTTCAACCGCGGGCCATACCCGACCGAGGGCGGGCGGCATACGGTGAACAACTCGTGGTTCGATTTGGGCGGCGAGGGTCCGGATCAATTCAAGGTCACGGAGATTTCGTCGTACCGGTTCATCGCCGACCTGGCCGACCCCGAAGGCGCGCTTGGAATGAATCACACCGGCGAATCGGATCATCCGGCGTCGCGCCACTACGACGATATGATCGGTCCCTGGAGCCGCGGCGAATATCACGCGCTCGACCCGAGCTTTACCCGCGCGCAGTCGTCAGCCGAGGCCGAATTGGACCTGCTGCCACGCTAGCTGCGTTTTCATGTTGCGTTGCGCGCCGACTGACCAAGTTGCAATATGAAACGAACGCGATCCGATTAATCGTTCGCCGATCAAGCGTACAAGGAGTTGCAGATGATCGACTTATATTTCTGGCCAACGCCCAACGGCTACAAGATCACGTGGATGCTCGAGGAAGTCGGCCTAAAGTACAACGTGATCCCGACCAATATCGGCGCGGGCGATCAGTTCAAGCCCGAGTTCCTGAAAATCAGCCCGAACAACAAAATGCCTGCGATCACGGACAGCGACGGTCCCGACGGAAAACCGATTTCGATTTTCGAGTCGGGCGCGATTCTGATGTACCTGGCCGAGAAGACCGGAAAGCTGATGCCGTCGGACACCCGCGGAAAGTACAACGTGATTCAGTGGCTGATGTTTCAAATGGGGACCGTCGGCCCGATGCTCGGCCAGGCGCATCACTTCCGCCGCTACGCGCCTGAAAAACTCGAGTACGCGATCAACCGCTACACCAACGAAGCCAAGCGCATTTACGGAGTGATCGACAAGCGCCTGGGCGAAGCGAAGTACCTGGCGGGCGATTACTCGATCGCCGATATCGCGACCTACCCGTGGCTGGTTCCGCATTCGATGCAGGGGCAGGAGCTCGAAGATTTTCCGAACCTGAAAAAATGGTACGACGAACTGCGCGCGCGACCGGCGACCCAGCGCGGCTTCGCCGTGATGGGCGAGGTGATGGAAAGGATGCGCGCGGCGGCGCAGTCGAATCAACCACCGCAGGACCAAAAATCGTGGGAGATACTGTTCGGCAAAAAGCAGTTCGAGAAGCGCTAGACAACGCCGCGCTTTGCTAGGTGCGCGGCTTCGGAGCGCCGTCGAGCAATCGCAAAAGCGCATAGACGGTTTCGACCGCGGGGACGCTCAAGCCGTGGCGGCGTGCCGCGCGCACGACGGCGCCGCTGAGCGCCTCGTATTCCAGCGCCTTGCCGCGCTCGAGGTCCTGCTGGGTCGAGGTTTTGAGCGCGCGCAAGTTCTTGTGCGAGTGGGCGATATACGCTTCGATCCGGCCGTCGGAAATATTCGCGCCCTCGGCGCGCGCAACCTCGACAATCTCCCGCATTAACGTGCGCGAAAGTTTCAGCCCTTCGGGGTCGTCGAGAATTTCCCCGACGCGCCGGCGCGTCAGTGTCGCCACCGTGTTGAGTGCGCCATTCCAGATCAACTTGTCCCATCGCGCAGTCACGATGTCGGCGGAGACCTGGCCGAGAATTCCGGCGCGTCGAAACACGTCGGCGATCGCCCTGACACGATCCGTCTCGCGGCCGTCGAGTTCGCCGAAGTCGATCTCGCCGGTGCTCAGATGAACGATTTTGCCCGCCGCGACCAGCTCGACTCCCACGCGCGCGTTCCCGCCCATGACCGCTTCGCGGCCGAAGATCCCGGCGAGCGTTGCCTCGTTCTCGACGCCGTTCTGAAGCGTCAGAATCGCGCCGCCCGGCTTGAGGCATCCCGACACCGCATCGGCGGCGGCGGCGGTGTCGTAGGCCTTCACGCAGAACAGGATCAGATCGTACGGAGCGAAGTCACGCGGCTGGTCAGTTGCTGCGACCTCGATTCGGAAATCGCCTCGAATGCTGGTGATGTCGAGGCCGCGCTCGCGAAGCGCGCGCAGGTTTTCGCCGCGTGCGCACAATACGACGTCCTCGCCGGACGCCCGCAGCCGCGCGCCGAAGTAAGCGCCGACCGCGCCCGCGCCCATCACCAAAATTTTCATGGCGCTGTGCGGATCCGATTTCTTTTCCGAATAATCACTTTTTCACTTTTCAGTGTTTCACTTTTTCATTGCCTATCGTAGCGCCGGATCGATCTGTTGTAATCAACTACTCAACTGTTCAACTGTTCAAGCGGGTCACGATGGAATCGGCGGGCGATACGAGTCTTGCGGGTATGCGCGAACTGCTGTTGGAAGCCGTGCTGGCGTCCGCGACGCTCACCCTGTGGCCGATCCTCGACGAAAGGTCGCAGGGCAACGCCGCGCAGCGCTCGCGCGCGATGGCTTATTTCCCGATCGTCGGATTCATCCTCGGCGTAATTCTCGCAATTGCCGATCGAACCGCCGGCCCGGTATTCGGACCCTCCGGCCGCTCGTTGGTCGTGCTGATCGCGGGAGCGGGACTGTCGCTGGGGCTGGCAAATCGCGGAGTCGCCGACACGGTCGAGGTGATTCGCCGGGGCACACGGCCGGCCTCGACCGGACTTGCGCGAATCGGACCGGTGGGCGCGGCCGCATCGATCGTAGCGTTCGCGTTCGAGATTTGGTGCTTGTCGGGAATCACCGACGACGCGGGACGGGCGGCGGCGATTGTGATGGCGATGATGCTGTCGCGATGGGCGATCGTTCCAATCGGCTACGGGCTGAAACCGCTGGAGCATTGGGGCCTGGGCATCCCGTACCAAGGCGGCATTTCGTTTCGCGAGTTCGCCGTCAGCAGCGCGGTCGCTCTGGGACTCACGATGGGGCTGTATCAAAACCTCGGGCTGGCGGTGATCGTCGCGATAGCGCTGGCCATTCTGGCGATGCGGCTGGTGCTCAGCCGCCGCATGGGCGGGGCCTCGGGCTATACGCTGGCGGGAGGATGCGCGCTGGTTGAAGCGGTTACGTTTGCGGTGATGGCGGCGCTGCGCGCCTAGCCGTTTCGCTTGAGCGCATCGGACCACACCGATTTCAGCAGCTCGCGCAACTGGTCGAGCGATCCGTTGTTCTCGATCACAAGGCTGGCATGCTTCGCGCGTTGCTCGTCGGACAACTGCGCGCGGATGCGCGCTTCGGTTTCGGCCGGCTTCAGCCCGCGTTGGCGCTCGATTCGGGCGACCGCTTGCTCGCGCGGGGCGCGCACCAGCCAGATTTCGTCAAACAGCGGTTGCCAATTTGCCTCGATCAGAATCGCGGCCTCGACAACGATCGGCAGCTTTGCGCCGCTCGCGCGCAATTCGGCTACTTTGCGGCGGATAGCCTCGTATGTGGCGGGCCATACGATCGACGTCAGTTTCTTAAGTTGCTCGGGTTTTCCAAACACGATGGAACCGAGTTGCTTGCGATCGATCGTGCGGTCGGGAGCAACAATCTGCCCGCCAAAGGCCGCGACCACTGCGTCGTAGGCGGGACCGCCGGGAGCATAAGTGGTGTGCGCGATTTTGTCAGCATCGAGAATCGGCGCGCCGAATCCGCCGAGGATCTCCGCGACGGTGCTCTTGCCCGAACCGATTCCACCAGTGAGACCAATTGTAAGCATCTATCTTCCCGCCCAATGGGCGCTGCGCCGGGCGCCGTGAATCTCTAGCCGGCGGCTTCGCGGCTCCACGCCTGAATGCTGTAGAGGTAGCTGAAGAAGCCGCCCCGAGCCAGCAACTCGTTGAATGTTCCCTGCTCGGCAATTACCCCGTCGCGCAGCACGAGGATTCGATCCGCGTTCTGAACCGTCGAGAGCCGGTGCGCGATCACCAGCGTGGTCCGTCCACGCATCGCCTCCCGCACGGCGGCGAGCACCATCGATTCGGTCTCAGGATCCAGCGCGCTAGTCGGTTCATCCATGATCAGAATCGGAGCGTCCTTCAGCAACGCGCGTGCGATCGTGACGCGCTGCGCCTCCCCTTCGGAAAGACTGTGTCCGCCTTGCCCCATCACTTCGTTCAGCCCGGCCGGCAACTTGGCGAGCACGGGTCCGAGCCGCGCCATTTCGATCGCGCGGAGAACTTTCGCGTCGTCAACCGCCGGCTTCCCGAATGCGACGTTGACGCGCATGGTATCGCCGAGCACTAGCGGCGGCTGCAGCACCATCGCGATGTTGCCGCGGATCGAATCGAGCGTGAGGTATCGGGTATCGTTTCCGTCGATCTTGATCGCGCCCTGCTGCGGTTCGTAAAAGCGCGCGAGCAGACTGGCCATCGTGGTTTTTCCGGAGCCGCTCGGACCGACGATCGCGACAGTCTCGCCCGGGGCGGCCTTGAAACTGATCCCCTTGAGCACGGTTACTCCCGGTTCATAGCCGAACACGACGTTGTCGAATTCGATCTCACCGCGCGCGCGGCCAAGCGTCTGCGCGCCCGCACGGTCCTTGATTTCGGGATCTATCGCGAGCAACTCGAGGCATCGCCTGAGTCCCGCCTTCGCGCCTTCGATCTGCCCGTAGGTTTGGGAAATCTGGTTCACCGGCGCGTAGAGCGAGGCGAGGTAAGTCGTAAAAACGATCAGGTCGCCGATCGTCAGCCGCCCGTCAAGCACGTGCTGCGCGCCCAGGTAAATCACGGTCGCCGTGCCGCACGCGATCAACACGCCGACCGCGCCGGCGTAAATCGTTTGCAGCGTGTACAGGCGCAGAGTCGCTTCCAGGCTTTCGCTGCTCGATTGGACGAACTCGCGGTACGACTCGCCCTCGCGGGTGAAGGCCTGCACCACATGGATCGCGGCGAGCGCGCTGTGCGCGACGGTGAACAGGCGGCTTTCCTTGATTCGCGCGCCGCCCGCGATCGCGTCGATTCGTCCGCTGATTGACATGATCAGCGCGATCAGCAGCGGTATTATCGCGAGCGCCACCAGCGTCAGCGTCGCGTCCATCCTGATCATCACCACGAACATCCCACTCAGCAGAATCAGCGACGACAACACCGGGAAGAAACCATTCATGGCGATCGTTTGAATCGAGTAGGTGTCGTAAGTGATCCGCACCATCAAGTCGCCGACTTCGCGCCGGCGATGAAATGACAACGAAAGGCGCTGCAAATGATCGAACAGCCGGGCGCGCAACTCGTTGACCATCCGCTGGCCGATCGAAACGGTGACGTAATTCGTCATCACGTTGAGCAGGCCGAGCAGCGCGTACAACATCACCAGGCTGAAGCACGCAGCTGCCAGAAGCTCGGCGCGCGGCATCGGTGCAATCCATTTGCTCACCAGCGGCGCGCCGCGCAGCACATTGTCTATTACAATCTTCAGCGGCCACGGCTTTAGCACCTCGGCCGCCGAGGCAAGCAGCACGCCGCCGATTGCGATCGCGAGGCGGCCCAGATGCGGACGCATCCTGCGAATAACGTGGCCGTAGAGTTCCAGCGTGCGCATCAGGTTTCGTCTTCCGGGCGCTTTGCCATTGAGATTCCGAGCGATCCGGCTGCTTCGGCTGCGCAGAGTCTGACGATCGCAGGAATACGCCTGGCGCGATTGATGGCCAACAGCCCGACTGCGATTGCGGCGCATATTACGCCGGCGATTCCCGCTCGCAGTGAGAATCCCGCGGCCAGCAAAACCAGCAGCACGATCGCCGCTGCAACCAGTACCCGGCGCGGCGCCGATCGAAGACGCCAGAGCAGCGCGATGATACCGTCGCTCCGGAGCAGCGCGTTTATCGGCACGCGAATCATCGGCGCAACGACGATCTCGAGGTCGTAGGACTGGAAGCCGTCGCTCTCGGCCACTGCCACGCCACGGCGAACCAATGCTTCGCGCATCGCGGCAAGGATCGCGGCGGAATCGATTCGCGCGGCGCCGTCTGACGTGACGAAGTCGACTTGGCCGGTCAATCCAACCGGTCCATTGTAATCTCCGCCGGGATTCGCGGGCTCGAATCGCCATTTGACGCGCTCTCGCGCAAGACTGCGAACGGCCGGGCCGATCAGATTTACGATCCATAGATAGGTTCGCGCTGCCGAACCCCGATAAGCGCGCGCCATGGGCGCCGACGATGCGCCCGCCGCCGCGGCCAGCATCGAGAACGCGATTCCGCCGGCGCCGAGCACGCCCAGCAACCGATTGAATCCGCCGAGGATCAGAAAAATCAGCGACAACCCGACCCATTGGATGGTCAGCGGCAGCTCGGCGTACGAGTCGTCCGCCGAATAGACCGTCTGAAACAGCCCGCGGCCCAACGCGCCGTAATAGACGCGCGCGCCGCCGATCATCGAGCCGATCCATGACGGCCCCGCGTAAATCCCGCCCTGGTCCGCGCTGCGCAGTGGATACTTGCGCCACAACAAGCCTTCGCCGGCGCCGTAGCCGCGTTGCTGGCGGATATAGGCGGCGATCGTCGCGCGCCGCTCGTGAATCACGACCGCTCCGGGAGCGTACACGAGCGTTTCAGCCGCCGCCGCAAGCCGCCACGAAAGATCCACGTCGTCGCCGGCGGTGACAAACATCGGATCGAAGCCGCCGGCGTTGCGCAGCGCGGCTTTGGTAATCGCCATGTTGCATCCGCACAGTTGCGCGAGGCGATCGTCGCCGGCACGCACCTCGCGCGGCAGTCCGGGTGCGGCTGCCATCGCGGCGGCGCGGGCAGATCCGGGAGCGGGAGCGAAATTCGGGCCGGCCGCCGCCGCCGCATCGCGGCGCCCGATCGTCTCGACCAGATGGTACAGCCAGTCGCGATCGGCCCGCGCGTCGGCGTCGATGAACGCGACGATTTCGCCCGATGCGGCAGCGGCGCCTGTGTTGCGCGCGGCGGCCAGGCCATTGTGATCGACCCGAATTGCGCGCACTCCGGCGCGGGCGGCGATTTCAGAAGTCGAATCGGTCGATCCGTCGTCGACGACGATTGTTTCGTAGTCCGGATAGTTGAGCTCGCGAATCGAGCCGAGGCATTCACCCAGCGTTGACGCCGCGTTGTAGGCGGCCACCACCACGGTCGCTTTGGGAGCGGTCGCAAGCGGGGGCGGCAGATTGTCGCCGAAAACTTTGGCGACCGCATCGAAGGCAAGTTTGGGCGAGCGATCGCGCCGCGTCAGCCCAAACGCCCAGTCGGTAATCTCGGCTCCGCCGGTGTGCCATTCGTCGGTGAACGCGAACACGATGAAGCCTGACAGTCCGAGCTCGAATGCCGCCCGGCACTGCCATGAAAGGAGTTCGGCCTGATGATTCTCGCCTTCGCGAACCGTATCCATGCCGGTTTCGCTGAGCACCAGCGGCAGTTCCCCGGCTTGTCCCATCAGATGCGTCAGGTAGCGGCGGAAGTCTTCCTCGCGATGCAGATACACGTTGAACGAAATGAAATCGAGAAAACTCAGATCGAGATACTCGGCCGACGGATAGTTCGAATAGGTGAAAAGCGCGCCGGGATCGATCTGTTTTCCCAAATCACGGAGTTCGGCGAGAAAGCGGCTGACGGCGCGCGGCCCGTGCCAGCGCACGATATCCGATCGAATCTCGTTGCCGACGCTGTAGGCGGCGATCGTCTCGCCGAATTGGCGCGTCTCGAGAACCGTCTTGCGGATCGCATCGCGGATTTCGCGCATCATGTCGCGCGAATCCAAGAACGCCATGTGAAACGGCCACGGGATGCCGACCATCAGGCGCAGTCCGGCCTTTTGCGCCTCCTCGACCATCCACGGCGGCGGTGGAACGTAGAGCCGAATCAGGTTGGCGCCGAGCCGCCTCATCAGCGCGAAGTCGGCTGCCGCGCGCTCGGGCTCGGGATACCTTTCGCCACGGGAATTCGCAGCAAACGGCCCGTACGAAACGCCGCGAAGGTAAACTTTTTGCGCGCCGTCGAAAAGATATTTTCCGTGCGCTGCCAGCCGAGCCATGAACGATGAGCTAATCGCAAAGCGCTCGCGCGCGCAACGCACCGCTCGGCCGCACACTTGACATCGCGCAAGCCGCGCCCTGACAATCGATTGCTCAAGCGATGGAAAAAATCGAACCCCGCGGCGGCAGCTCGAAGTTCACTGAACCGGCGTCGAGCTTCATCGACGCCAACGGCATCCGGATACATATGCTGGACTGGGGCGGCGCCGGTGCGCCGATCGTGATCCTGCACGCGACCGGATTTCTCGGCCGCATCTATCGGCCGCTCGCAGAGCCGCTGCGCGCGATCGGCCACGTGTACAGCTACGATCAGCGCGGCCACGGCGACAGTGCGGCGGCGCCGGGCGGCGACTATAGCTGGGACGCGACCATGCGGGATCTCGAAGGGTTTATTACTGCCATGGGATGGACGGGCATCCGGGCTGTCGGCCATTCCGCCGGCGCGACGGCGATCGGCGGGCTTGCTTGCGAGCGTCCGGACCTGATCTCACGCGCGGTCCTGGCCGAGCCGGTAATCTTCGAGTCGCCGACCGCGCCGGAACTCGGATGGCGCAATCCGTTCATCGAGCGGACGCTGAAGCGCAGGCGCATTTTCGAAAGCGTCGAGGCGATGTACTCGAGTTTCCGCAACAAGCCGCCGTATACCACCTGGGATGAGGAGAGTTTGCGCGACTATTGCGAGTTCGGCACGCGCCCGACGAGCGACGGTAGGCGCGAACTCAAATGCGCGCCCGAGATCGAGGCAAAATTCTACGAGACCGCGCGCGATTTCGACGGACTCGGGCGGATTCTGCGCTGCACGGCGCCGCTCTTGATAATGTTCGGCGCGCGCGGCGATTCGCTTGGCGCGGTGCTGTCCGGAAAAATCGCGAAGCAACTCAAGCACGGACGCGTGATCGACGTGGCCGGCGCGGGTCATTTTATGCCGATGGAAATGCCCGGTTACGTCGCCGATCGAGCTGCCGAATTCCTGACGACCGGGTAATAGTACAATATCGAATATACTATTGCTCAGCCGGCCGAACTGAGTATTGCGCGCGCTTCGCTGGTGTATATGCCCGGACGTTCGTAGAGAATCAACGGCGGCTCGATGGTTGCCTCGATTCCGCCGCCCGCGCGGGCCTCGATCAACATCACCGATGCCGCCGTCGCAATCCGCGGATGAACGAAACGGATACGCTTGGGCTCGAGCTGCTTCGAGCGCATCGCGGAAATCAGCTCGGCGCTTCTGCGTGCGGTGAAGACAAATGCAACCCGCGCACCGCGGTGCGCGTAGCGATGCGCCGCCGCGACGAAATCCATGAGCACGGCAGCGCCGTCGCTTTCGCCGCGTGCCAGCCGCCGGCTGCAATCGGGATTCTCGCGGCCGCCCGCCGCCGCGCGATAGGGAGGATTCGCCACGACCAGGTCGAAACTTGCGGGCTCGGCGCCTGCGATTTTTCTCTGCCGAAGGTCGGCGCAAACCGCATTCACCTGCTCAAGCCCGTTGATCGCGGCGCTGCGGGCGATCATGGCGGCGAGTGCCGGCTGGATCTCGACGGCGACGACCTCGCGCGGCCGATAAAGCGCGGCCATCATGATCGATACGACGCCGCATCCTGCGCCCAACTCGAGCACCCGCTCGCGCGCACTCGCGCGCGCGAAGCGGCCAAGCAGGATCGCCTCGACCGAGAAGCGGTAACCATGCCTGGGCTGGACGAGTGTGATCCGCCCGTCCAGGATCGTGTCGCAAGTTTCGTCGTCGTTGGTTGAATTCGCCGTCATGAATGCCGCCGAAAAAGCACAGCTTTACCCCCGCATCTCGCGCAATGCCAGCTCTTTGTTTGACATTTCGGTGTTTCGAGCGAAACATCGCTTGACGGGTTCGAGTTGGCGCTTGGCTTGAGATTGTGGGACTCAAGGCGGTTCGAGCGGAAGACGTACACGGGCTGACCTCTCAACGGAGGAATCTCAGATGCCGTTTCTGATTATCGTAGTGGCTATCGTCGCGTGGGTGGCCTTTGCATACAATCGATTAGTCAGTCTGAGCAACGAAGTGGATAATTCCTGGCGGCAGATCGATGTACAGCTGAAGCGCCGTCATGATCTGATCCCGAATCTCGTCGAAGCCGTCAAAGGCTATATGCAGTTCGAGCGCGACACCCTCACCCAGGTCGTCGAGGCGCGCGCCAAGGCTGTCAGCGCGCCGGACCAGGCCTCGCGCATGGCCGCGGAAAGCCAAATCACCGCCGGGCTGGGCAAGCTGATGGCGGTGATGGAAAACTATCCGCAGCTAAAGGCCGACCAGAACGTGCTCCAACTGCAGGAAGAGCTGACGACCACGGAAAATCAAATCGCTTTCGCGCGACAGGCGTACAACGACGTCGTGCTCGGTCTGAACACCCGCATCCAAACCTTCCCGACCAATCTCATCGCCGGCAATTTCGGTTTCAAGCCCGCGGAATATTTCAAAGGTGCTCCGGAAGAGCAGGCGGTTCCCAAGGTTGACCTTTCGATGACCACGCCGCGCGCCTGAGCACAGGCGTTGCGGGCGGGCACGCTCGATGGGACTAAGCAACTTCAGGGGCCTCGAGGCGGCCAATCGCCGCGAGACCGCGATACTGGTCGTTGCGTTCATGCTGCTGTTCGGAGCGCTTGGGCTCGGGCTGGACTTTGCGGCGCGCGACGTTGCGATCGTCGACGGACAACTGGTTGGCTTCCCGGTACTGACGATTGCCGCGCTGGTCTTCGCCGGCGTGCAATCGATCGTCTCATATTATAGTGGCGCGTCTCTGGTGCTGCTCTCGGTTCACGCGCGCCCGCTCACCGCTGACACGCCCAAACACCAGATGGTGCTCGATGTGATCAACGAAATGGCGACCGCGGCGCGGATGCCCGTGCCCAAGCCGTATCTGATCGATGATCCGTCGCCGAATGCGTTCGCAACGGGCCGTGACCCCTACCATTCGGTGATTTGCGTCACTCAGGGACTGGTCGATCAGATGGATCGGGAAGAGTTGCAGGGAGTGATCGGGCACGAGATGTCGCACGTCGCCGACTACGACATCCGTACGATGATGATGATCGCGGTGATGGTCGGTGGAATCGCGATGCTCTCGGATTTCGTGTACCGCTGGATGTTCTTCGGGGGATTCGGCGCGCGCGGCAGGAGCAATTCCGATCGCGACAATCAGGCGGCGCTGCTGATCACAGTCGCGGTGATCGTGCTGGCTGCGGTGGCGCCGATCTTTTCGCAGTTGCTGGCGATGGCGGTGTCGCGGCAGCGCGAATACCTTGCGGACGCGTCGTCGGTCGAGTTCACCCGCAACCCGCGGGCGCTGCTGCGCGCGCTGGAGCACATCGCGAAAATCGAGTCGCCGCTGAAGCAGGGCACCGCCGGCACCGCGCATCTGTTCATCGTCAATCCTCGCGAAGGTTTGCGCGAAGACGGCGAAGGATTCTTTGCCAACCTGTTTTCGACCCATCCTCCGCTGGGCAGGCGCATCGCACGACTGCAGGCTTTGCTGGATTCGGCGGGCGCTACCGCCAGCAGTTAGAACCGAGGTCGAGACCGCGCCGGCGTTCGTCCCCGGATGCGCACTAGCGGTTGCGTCCTTTCAGGGCGCGCTCGATTTCGCGCTCGGAGGTCTTGCGCGCGATCGCGGCGCGTTTGTCGTAAGCGTGCTTGCCCTTGGCGAGCCCCAGTTCAACCTTGGCGCGGCCGTTTTTGAAGTAAAGTTTCAGCGGAACGATCGAATAGCCCTTCTCGCGCACGCGGCCCCACAGGCGATCGATCTCGCGGCGATGCATCAGGAGTTTTCGCGCGCGCGTTTCCTTGTGGCTGAATTGGCCCGCAGGAGCGTAGGCGCCGATATGGACGCTCTCGAGGAACGCTTCGCCGTTTTTTATGCGCGCGTAACTGTCGCGCAGATTCGCGCGATGCGCCCGCAGCGACTTGACCTCCGTGCCGGTGAGTGCGAGGCCGGCCTCGAGCGTCTCCTCGATGAAGAAATCATGCCGCGCCTTGCGGTTATCCGCGACCAGATCGAATCCGTCGCCGGATGGTTTGCCGTTTCGGGTGTCGCGTGCCATCGCAGGGCGAGTTTATCCGCAGGCGGGGGCGCAGATAAGGGGGGTGAAAGCATGGTTGCGAACGAGGCGATTGAGCCTTAAATTGAATGCTGTAACCGTTTTGACTGGCCTCGTATCGAAAACCCACGATCCGTGGGGGCGAACTGGATTCGACGAAGACAATATGGCCATGGTCGCACGCCGGGTGCTGTCGACCCGTAAAACTGGCAGACTGCGAAATTTACCCGCAGACAATAACGGTTACGCTCTGGCGGCCTAAGGGCCGCTAGCGTCCCGCCGCTGCTCGCCCATGGCAGCGGGTCGGGGCGTCATTTAGTGGGCTAGGGAACCGCAGTTCACCGGCTGGGCGGCGTCCCGAAAATTCAGCCGGCTGGCGTCAGGAAAGCCCGTCTGTGGGCGTTCCGGGCGCGAGCTAAAATTCGCAGACTAAGCGTGTAGTGGCCGTCGCCGGAAGGCCTTCGGACGGGGGTTCAATTCCCCCCGCCTCCACCAATTTCAGGTGCTTGATGTCAGCCCTGCGATGGAAATCGATTCTCGCCATTATCGCTATCGCCGCTGTCGGGGTGGCGGCAAATGCCATCCGCTATCACCCGACCGTCGTGCGTGGACCCGACATTTCGCCGGCGCTGATCGGGCTTGACCGCTCAAACTGGCCGGCTATTCCCGGCATGCGTCTGCACGTATTCAACACCGGGATGAACCGTGTGTCGGGCTTGCTGGCGGGCGCTGATACCAAGTGGCGCCCGGTGCCGGCATTTGTCATCGAGCATCCGGCGCGGGGACTAATCGTCTTCGACGCGGGACTCGGGCCCGAAATCGCGGAGAAGGGCGAGGCGGCGCTGCCATTCATTGTCGGATTTCTGTTCAAGAGCCGCTCGCGGCCGGGGCTCGGTCTGGCAGCCCAAATGCGCGCGAACGGACTCGATCCACTCGCGGTCCGCTTCGTGATTCACTCGCATCTGCACTTCGATCACGTCGGCGACGCGGAGGCGTTCCGAAACGCGACATTCATCGCCGGAGCGGATGCGCGCGCCACCGACCGCTCACCGGATGAAGGCTTTGCGCCGGGGCATACCGATTGGGTACCAGCAAACCGATGGCGCGAGATCGATTTCGAGCACGACGGCAAGCCTTACGGGACCTTCGATCGGGCGATCGATTTGTTCGGCGACCGCAGCATCATGCTGATCCGAGGCGGTGGCCACGCCACCAACGATCTTGCTGCACTGCTTGCGCTCCCGGGCGGTCCGGCGCTGCTTGCCGGCGACGTGATCGTACATCGCGACTGGCTCGGTAGCGACGACGTCGAGCGCATCGCGGCACATCCTGCGCGGGCGGCCGAGACCCGAAACCGGGTGCGCGCCCTGCTCGTCGCCGCGCCCGGGACGGTGCTGATTTGCGGGCACGATCTGCGCGGCGTGCCCGCCGGTCGCGCCGATATCTTGCTGCACCGCCCTGATTTGTTTTCACCAAGCGCGTGGAAGCTCTCGGATTGAAAATTCTGCAATTTCGTTAACCATTGCTGGAAATTCGCGCTGGATGCACATCAGGATGGTTGGTTCGCACGTACCGCGCCATATCTGCCCGCGATTGCGCGTTGCCCTTGGCCGTCGTTGCACTTCGCTCAGAATAATGTCTGTACTGTCGATCAGTTCGATCGGCTGAAGGAACCAACCAGATGATCCCTGCTGATGCCGCGCCGCTGGCAATCGCGCTCCTCGGATTGATGCTCGGAATGCGCCACGCTACCGATCCCGATCACGTGATCGCCGTCACAACCATTCTGAGCCGTGAACGCCGCCTGGCCGTTGCCACCCGGATCGGTATCGTATGGGGACTCGGCCACACGCTCACCGTGTTGCTGGTGGGCGCCGCTATCATCGTTTTTAAAATTGCGGTTCCGGTCCGGCTTGGACTGGCGATGGAATTCGCGGTCGCGGTCGTACTGATTATGCTTGGCCTCGGCGCGGCGGCCAGCTTGGTTCGCAAAGCCGCGACCCGGATGCGCGCGGGTTCATCGGAGCAGGAGGGCCTGCTCGTCCACGCGCACGCTCATGCCCATGGCGGCGCGATGCATTTGCACTCGCACGTTCACGTTGATCCGCACGAAAATAGCGACGATGCGATGGATCACGATCATCGCATCCCGGCCGACCAATTGCCGCCATTCGCCGCGCGTCGTCCGCTGCTCAGATCATTCGCGGTGGGGCTCGTCCACGGACTTGCCGGCAGTGCCGCAATTGCGTTGCTGGTCCTGAGCGCGATTCCGCAAGCGCTCTGGGCGACGCTCTACCTCGCGATTTTCTGCGTCGGCACGATAATCGGAATGGGGCTCATCACAACCGCAATCGCCACGCCGTTCATGATCGTCTCGCGGCGAGCGTCACGGATCCACCAACTGCTCGTCACCGGCTCCGGACTCCTGAGTTTCGGCTTTGGCCTGTTCCTCGCCTACCAGATAGGTATCGTTGACCATCTGTTCAGCGGCGCTCCCATCTGGATTCCGCAATAGAGGACCGGGGGGAGCGTCCCCTGTGAACCCAGGCGTTGCGGTGATGGCTGGCCTGCCGCTCCCCGCTTCAGCCAGCTCTAGCGATGCCCACCACCGCCGCCCCCACCGCCAATGCCACCGGCGCCAGCGCCGCCGCCGTGCGGCTGCGCGAACGTCCGCACCTGCTGCGTATGCTCCCGCTCAAAGGACTGCATCTGCTCGGCGTGCTGACGCTGTAGCTCCTGCTGGCGCGCTGAATACTGTCGCTCGGCCGCCTGCTGCTGCTCCGAACGCTGGCGCTCGAGCGCCTGCGACTCTTGCTGTTGCCGACGCTGGAGTTCCGCCGCTTGCTTTTCATGGGCCTCTTCCAGCGCGCGCGATTCCTGCTCGGCTTGGGCCTTCTCGCGTGCCTGTTGTTCTTCCTGAAGATGCCGGCTCTCTTGCTCCTGCGTCTCCTGCTCATGCTTTTGCTGAAGCAACCGCAGTTGCTCGGTGTGCTCGCGCTCGGCCTGCTGTTCCTGCTGGCCGCGCTTGCGCTCAAGGTCCAGCGACTTGACGTGTTGCTGATGCTGCAACGCCACCCGTTGGTCGCCGTGTGCGCCTTGGACTGATTTGAGCATCGCGCCATTCCAATCGGGATGATGCTGCTGTGCCCAGGTGGGATTTTTCACCGCCCACCAGTGGACATCGTGCCATACGTGTTTGTCGTCGTAATCGCCCTTCCATTCGGGGTGATGCTGGCTCGCCCACGCCCAGTCGTGACCATACCACCAGCTGTCGGTGTGCCAGACGTGTCTATCGTCGAAGTCACCATGCCAATGGGGATGATGCTCGCGCGCATAGTCGGGATGAAATCGATACCACCATGGAGCGGGGTACCAGACGCCCCCGTAATAGTCGCCCCACCAATCAGGATAGTTCTGGTACACCCAGGCAGGCTGCAGCAGCCACCACCACGACGCGGGATACCACATGCCGTTCCAGGGAGAGCCCCACCATTCGGGATAGAGTGCGCCGAAAGCGCCCGGATTGTGCCACCACCACCATCCGGCCGGATACCAAACCCCTTCGTAGGGAGCGCCCCACCATTCGGGATGCTGCTCCGCTGCCCAAGCCGGCTGATACTGGTACCACCATGCGGCCGGGTACCACGCGCCCTCGTAAAAGTCGCCCCACCATTCGGGATGGTGTTCCCGGACCCAGGCGGGGTCGCTCTGCCACCACCACCACGCGGGATGCCAGATGCGACCTTCGTCGAAATCGCCCCACCATTCGGGATGATGCTGCGGCACCCAAGCGGGTTGGTTCTGCCACCACCATGCGGCATCGCGCCAAACGTGGCCGGCATCGTACTCACCCCATGCGGGCGCTGGAGGAAAGGGGGTTGGCCATGGCCTGTACTGCGCGAATGCGGGCGTCGCCAGCATCAGCAGCACCGTCGTTGTCGCCAGCAGATGCTTGATTCTGATCATCGATGCCACCCCCGGAATAATGGTCAAGTCAATCGCATCGCAAGCCAATCTACCTTGGCAAATCACTACTTAGTACATGATACGAATTACGCCAACAGCCGGTTGCAAACCAGACCGGCTTCGATTTCATCGAAATAAAGTCCGGACCTCTGCCTAACGCTCCTCTCTCATCGATTGAGCTATCTCGAGACCGACCAGCCGCGCGATCAGAATAGCCAGATACAACTGGCCGAACACCGCCTCCATCACCGAGAGACTACGGGCGCCCTCGGAGAGAGGCAGGATATCGCCAAAGCCCGTCGTCGTCAGGCACACAAAGCTGTAGTAGGTGAAGGTGTGAATCAAGGCGAGCATAGGCGCGATGTTGCCGGCCGGCCTTCGGAGGATCGCGCTGCTGAACGCACCCGGATTCCGCAGTTCCACCGCTGCGAAGGCATAGGCCCACGCGACGCCAATCAGCAGGTAGGAGCAAATTGCGGCGCTGATAGTGTCCACGGTAACGCTCTTTACCGTGAACAGCCTGGATACCAGCGCAAAGACCGTCACGGTCAGGAACAGACACGAACAGATCGCTCCGGCCATCTCGATCGTTGGGTTCGCCGTGAATTGCGTCGCCCATCGGCTTCCGATCGCAGGTACCATAAGTATTAGCGCAATCGTGAAGAAGGTCTTGGTCGTCCGAAATGCATAAAGCGCGGACAGCAGCACCAGCGCTATCGTCCCGGTCGCAAAAATCTGCGCGAAGGCGTGGCTCGAGAAAATCGGCTCCGAGACGAGCAGAAGCAGAATCGTCGCGAGCAGGATGGTAAATCTGCCCGGCCAGTTGTGGCGCGCCAGCCCCAGCCGCCGCCATAACGCCGAAGGGCTCAACACGCTGATTTTCTCGCTCACGATGCATCCCTTTCGCGCAACCGGACCCGCGGTGTCAAGCCGGGCATTCCCGCCGCGCGATAAGCCAGCCCAACCTCAGGATCATCCCGCCGGCAAAGCTCTCCGTCGTCTCCCCGGCCATCGCGTCGCATCATGTCCCAAAGCGCGACCTGACTGTCTCCGTTTCGGCCGGAGGTTGAATTCATCACCTTGTACCGCGTGCCGAGCGACCTCGTCTGGCTGCAGCTCTGCGCTATCTGAGCCTTTGATTGTCACCGCCGCAAGGCACGCGCATTGCCTATCAGCGCAGCGTCCATCGCGCCTGAGGGGGATGAGTGCGTTAGCGCCCGCCAAATCGGCTGCTCGCCATTTTCGCCCGCAAGGAGGACCGAGTCCCCCATGAACCAGCTCATTAAACAATCTTTAGCCGGCAGAAGATTCGCCTTGATGGGATTCGATGCGCCGGAAAGGGATTCGATCATCGCGGCGCTCGGAACCGCCCGCGCAATCGGCCACGTGCTTGGAGCGGCGCCGAATATTCCCGGGCTCAACTCCTTTTCCCCTTACGATGCTTGCTTCATCAACGCTTCGGCCGCCGGCACCGGCGAGCAACCATCCCCGATCGAAATGATCGCGCGCAGCCGCAAGCCGGCGGTTATCATTGGCGCACCCGATGAATTAGTGGCGCAGTCCGCGGCCATCGCCGGCCTCAACCGCGACTTCGTTCTGCGCCCGTACAAGCCCGAGGAATTGCTGCTCCGGACATGCCGCGTCCTCCGATTCGCTGAGAGTGCGGCAGTTGCGATTCCATCCTCGGTTCCAAACGGCGCCCGCCGCATCGTACTCGCCGACGACGACGCGGCCACCGTCGTTTTGATCTCAACCATCCTGAAGCACTTCAATTTCGAGTGCGATATCGCCTATGACGGCGCGCAGGCGCTCGATATTGCCCGCAGGAAAAAACCCAACCTGGTGCTGCTGGACGTGGTGATGCCGCAGATGAATGGGTTCGAAGCGCTGACCGCTCTGCGGATCGATTCGGCGACCAGAAGCATCCCGATAATCCTGGTCAGCGCTCATCACGACGAAGCTGAGGTCGTCAAGGGCTTCGCGCTCGGCGCCGATGACTACATCAGCAAGCCCTTCAACTCGGGCGAGCTGATCGCTCGGATCAGCCGCGCCCTGCGTGAATCGGAAGAGAGCTGACCGGGCCGCCGGATCCTCTGCGCTCGCGCGGCCTCAACCTGCCGCGGCTGCCGGCGTCATCTTCATGCGGATCGGCATGTGCTTGATTCCGCCCACGAAGCTCGAGCGCAGCCGCTCGACGGGGCCCGCCAGTTCGACCTGATCGAGGCGCTGCGCCAACTGGCTGAAAATAACCTTCAGTTCCAGCCGCGCCAGGTTCGCGCCGAGACAGGAATGCTGGCCGATGCCGAATGCGATCTGCGGATTAGGACTGCGGCTGATGTCGAACTTGAAAGGCTCCTCGAAAACTTCTTCGTCGCGGTTCGCTGACGGATAAAACAGGCACACCGATTCCCCGGCTTTGATCTTCTGGCCGCGAATCACCGTATCTTCGGACGCGGTCCGCGCGAACTGAATAACCGGAGTCGTCCAGCGCACGATCTCTTCCACCGCTGAGTCGATCAACCCGGGATCGCGCTTGAGCTTTTGCCACTCGGCCGGATGCTCGATGAAAGCTAGCAGGCCGCCGGTGGTCGCGTTGCGCGTGGTCTCGTTGCCCGCCACCACCAGCAGGAAATAGTACGACAGCATCTCGAACTGCGGTATCGGATGGCCATTGACCTTGGCGTTGGCGACGATGCTGGTAATGTCGTTGGTCGGGTGCTTCATCCGCTCCACCACCATGTCGGTGAAATACTGGAACAGCCCCAGCCGCGACCGATCCATCGTCTCCTGCGCGCTCGTCCCAGCCTGGAACTCGGGGTCGCCTCCGCCGATCGTCTCGTTGGTCCATTTGAAGAGTTGCGCCCAGTCTTTATGCGGGACGCCCAGCAGCTCGGCGATGACGGCCAGTGGAATCTTCGCTGATACCTCGGTGACGAAGTCGCACTTGTCGCGCCCGGTCACGTCGTCGAGCACCTCTCGCGTAATCCTCTCGATCTCAGGCTGCAACGGTTGCACCTGGCGCGGCGTGAAACGGCGGCTGAGGATCGCGCGATATTCGCCGTGTTCCGGCGGATCCATGTCGAGCAGGTGGCGGAACGGCGGCGTCGGACTCTGCTCCAGCCCCTCCTCGTTGACAAACACCAGCAAGCGGGGACCGTTGAGGAACAGCCGCGGTTGCTTGGAAATCTCCATGATGTCGGCGTGCTTGGTGATCGCCCAAAACGGATCGGTCTTTGGATACTCGCACCAGAAAACCGGTTTGTGCTTGCGCAAATACGTCCACTCGCGATGCGGATAACCGTTTTTTGCGTAATGGTCGGGCCCAATGATGTTCAACGATTCCAGTGACAATGCGTTCTCAGCTCCCATTAAAAATTGTCTCCGCTATCCCGCGATTTCAGTCTCGATTCCGCATTCTGACCCCTCGGGCCTGCTAGTCGTCGCTGACCGTAATGGCCTGGCGCGGGCACATCCGCGCCGCAAGCTCGATCTTTTCGCGCATGCGCTCGGGCGGCCTGGCGATCAACAGGTGGCTCTTTTCGTCCTCTCGCACCTCGAACACTTCCGGCGCCACCTGCTGGCATTTCGTGTTCCCTTCGCACAGGTTCTGATCGACAACGACCTTCATTTGATTGAATCTCCTTCCGGCGAATCACGACATATTGCGCCCCCGTCGCCACGGGCCTTTTTCGGTGCCCACGGAATACCGCACGGCGAACCGATCATATAAGAGGGCCATTCTTACGGCCAGCAGCACCGAGCCGCGGATAAGCACCCGGTGCGCCGGGCCACGGCCGCCGCTTCAGAACTGGCATCGCCCGAGCGCGCGCAAATGCTTCGCCAGTCAGTTGTGCTATGAAACTGTGCGCGGCGCGGACAACGGACAACAATCCGTTGCGGTTGATCCAGGAGGAATCGCCATGGCCGAATTCGGAATCTCGATGTTCCCGACTGACTACGCAATCCAGCCGATCGAACTTGCACGCGCGGCTGAAGAACGCGGCTTCGAGTCGATGTTCTTTCCTGAGCACACTCACATACCCGCGTCGCGCAAGACGCCCTTCCCCGGCGCAGCCGAATTGCCAAAAGAGTACTGGCATACGCACGATCCTTTCGTCGCGCTCGGCGCCGCGGCCGCGGTAACCACAAAACTCAAACTCGGCACCGGTGTATGCCTGGTGGTCGAGCGCGACCCGATCACGCTCGCCAAGCAAGTCGCGTCGCTCGACCTGATTTCGGGCGGCCGCGTGATCTTCGGCATCGGCGCCGGCTGGAACGTCGAGGAGATGGAGAATCATGGCGCGGTGTTCAAGCGGCGCTGGAAAATCGTCAAGGAAAAAGTTCTCGCGATGCGCCAGATATGGACTATGGAGGCGGCTGAGTTTCACGGCGAGTTCGTGAACTTCGATCCGATCTGGTCGTTTCCCAAACCGGTGCAGCCGGGTGGACCGCCGGTTATCCTCGGTTCGCAATCGCCCCGGACGTTCAATCGCGTCGCCGAGTATTGCGACGGATGGATGCCGATCGATTTTCCGCGTTACGATCTCGCCGCCAGCCTAAAAGCGCTTGCCGAAGCGGGGATGAAGGCCGGCCGCGAGAAACTTTCCGTCTCGATGTTTGGCGTCGGTCGAGACGAGGAACGCATCAAAAAATTCCTCGACCTCGGCCTCGATCGCCTGATTTTCAGGCTGCCGCCTGCCCCTCGCGATACCGTGCTCCCGATCCTCGACAAATACGCCACGCTCAAGGCGACCTTTGCGTAACCGGATGTTGCTGCTGAAGCGCTCTGTTTTTGTGTCATTCTAGAGCGAAGCGAAGAATCCCGAATCTTTCTTTGCCTCTCTCTTAATTTCCTCTCCCTGCAAGGGAGAGGAAAAAGGTGAGGGTCCTTATACAGCGAGCTATTTTGCGAGCGAATCAGGATTCTGACTTTGCTCCAAACGCATGCGCCGAGGTTACGCAAAGCTTTATGATAGGGAGAGGCCGCGCCTCCGGCGCGCCGGGGCGATTTCAGGCCGGTTTGAGCGCGACACTTGGCAGACACAAGCGTCGAATCATCCGTACAGATGCGCGATGATTTCGAGGCAACCAGTTCGGCTATCTGGCGCCGGGCAAGGATTCGGCGCGCAATGCGTCGGTTCCTGCGAGACGTCGCGCGATAAGGCAGAGCGGGCAATCGCTTACCTGCTCGGTATGCGCTCCGGACCCGCCCAAGTGCCGAAACCGTCAGCTCGGCAGCCCTCGATTAGACCTCGAACATGCTCGGCGATACGGGGCCCAAAATGGTTCAATTCGTGTATATCCCGGTTGCCGAGGCCAACGTTTGATCGCCGCATCAACACCAGCAGTTCTCGAATTCTCCCGATAAGCTCTTCGACACAGGAATTTGGTGGAGATTTCTCCCCTTTGGCTGCGCTGCACGTTTCGCAGTTGAGCACAAGATTCCAGATGCGGTCTTGAAGTACGTACGTGAATGGGACTAGGTACCCAATTGCGAGCGGAGCATCGAGAGCCGTCCGTCCGCAGTAGAAGCAGACACCGCCCCAAAGCTCGCCGAGTATGCGCGAGTACTTCCTTCTGGCGTTCTCGTTCCAAAGACCGGACGGACCTCCGGCGATCTTCAAGTGCAATCTTGGCGACGATGTCACCTGCTCGGTGAACGAGACCCAGTAGGCGATTGACACCTGTTCGATTGCTTGCTGATAGCGAACCAGAAATTCAACCGCACTGCCTGTTAAATGAAGTTCCTGCCCTCGTACCTCATACAGCTTCGGATCGACCCTATAATAAGTGACTGCGTGTAGGTGCGAGATCGCTTCGACCAAAGAACCGCCAGGATCACAGCATCGCGACACCAAAACCTTGTAGCGTTCGGGGTATTGTTCCAGGTAGCGCCAGAACTCGAAATGCGGAGGAAGAGCGAGGTCAGCGGTTTCGTCCCTGATTAACCGCATCACGTTGGGCTCTTCTGCTGGGTCTATGCTCTGCCGTAGTCGATATGCCAGGACAATAGACCAATAGTAGCGGACCACAAGGGAGGCAATTTGCTCGAATGAAACGACCTCGGGGAGAGACCCGTGTAATATCGGATCGGAACCTGAAAAACGGCGCCAGCCCAAGCTATCGGCGAGCGCTCGAATCACCGCGAATTTATAAGTGTTCGGCGTGGGCTTTCTCGAGAGAATCATCTCGACGGAGCGCATGAATGCCTCGTCGGGGCTCATGTTCCATTGATCATCCACTATTGGCCCGGAATTTTCATCTAGATTTTCAAAGTCCTTGATTCCTCGCCGCCTAGCGAACCGTCGTCAAGCCGGCAGCAGATACGCGAACAAGCACGAGCGCGGCAGTGCGCGGAGATTCACCGAAGATTGAGTTAGCAAACTGCCGTGCAACCGACAAATGGCGGCGCAGAAGAGTCACCTCGGTCGGGAGAAAAGGTGTCTTTTTGTGTCGGAGGCGAGCAAATCCGATACGATGCGAGGCCTCCCCGATTTGGGAAACCCTCGCACTTTCCTATCCGATCCGATGCCGTTAGAAGCCCCTGACCACCTTAGCAATCTGGTGCCTTTGGCCGCCAAGCGGCCGGCCCCGGCGTGTCTGTGACACCTCCCGATAAAGGGCGAGGCAATTTCAAGAAAGAGTCGGAGCCGGGGTCGCTCCGCTTCGGTCGGGATGAAACGAAGATGAGAGGCGGGCGGGTAAAGAATGCGGACGCAGAATCCTGAATCGCGCGCGGAATAGCGCGCTGTAATCGGACTTTTCACTCTCCCCTTCATCCCTCGCCCTAACAGGGCGAGGAAATTAACCCGCAAAGCATCGCGCAAAAGACACAAGCCGCGGCGCAGCTTTTCCTCTCGACCCTGAGAGCGAAAGACCGTCCTCGGTATTTCGCGATTAACAGTGGGTGCAGGGGTCACCCCTGCCGCCCACCGCGTAGGTGATTCTTCCCTGATGCCGCCGCCAACGGGCGGCATCAGTTTTTCTGTCCCGTAGCGTCTAAATATTTCTAATCCGGGCTCTTGACTGAACCGGTCTCGATCTTTAGTCTAGCGACCCTATCGATTAAGACGTCGGTCGGATGCTCTCGAAAAAGTCGAAATACGCGCTCAAGGCAATGATGGTGTTGGCTAAGGAATACGGTCAGGGACCCGTGCTCATATCCGATTTGGCTCAGCGCGAAGCTATTCCGCGCAAGTTTCTGGAGCTGATCCTGCTCGAACTCAAGAACCAGGGCCTGCTCCAGAGCAAGAAGGGCAAGGGCGGCGGATATTTCCTCGCGCGCGATCCTCAGACGATCAGCGTCGGGCACATTGTGCGCGTACTGGACGGGCCAATCGCACCGTTGCCATGCGTCAGCAAGATGGCATACATGCGATGCCGTGAATGCCGCGACGAGCGCACTTGCGGAATTAGAATCGTGATGAAGGAAGTCCGCGACGCGACCGCAAAGATAATGGACTCGACTTCGCTCGTGGACATGCTCAAGAACGTCGAGGCGATGGTTAGCGGCAAGGAATCGCTGAATTTCGCGATTTGAAAGCGGTTTTGCTTTTTTTTGGGGATTAGTCCAGTCACCTAATAGGATAGATTATGAAAATCGACTCAACTCTGACCAGCCGGCGCGAAGGTCAGTCCGAACTTGATTCCGGCGACGACATTCTGCGGCGCATCGCAATCGCTATCAGCGGCGTGCGCTTTGGCTCGGTCGAGGTCGTAATCCAGGACTCGCGAGTCGTGCAAATCGAGCGCAAAGAGAAATTTCGCTTCGACAAGCCCGGCCGTGGGTAACCGCATCCGCCTAAAGAAATGAATCGCCCACGACCATCGCAAATTCAGGCAGGTGCCCGGACCGGGGAAGGATCCGGGTACACGATGACAGAGCCGTTAATCACCAACCGCGAGCCGACCGGTCATCCGGAAGTTCCCAACACGACGAGAGGGACTTTTGAGATGAGAAACCGCGCTACGCTCTTTTTTCGGGGGGTGCTTCTGGCGACAGTGCTGACCGCTGGAGCCTTGACGCTGCCGGCTTCCGGCGCAGCTCAGGCAGTATGCCCGCCAACCATCAATGCGTGCGGATGCACAATTACCACGCCCGGCTCCTACAAGATCGGGCTGGCAATCAATTCGACCCAGGGACTTACACCGAACGGCGCGTGTATCGAGATCGCCTCGAGTTTCGTGATCCTGGACGGCGCAAAGAAAAACATCACCGGCCCCGGCGGCACGACCCCGGCCGGGATTGGAGTTTGGGTTCATCACAATTTCCGCACAGATTTCCTCGAATTCCGGGGCACAGTGATAAGCGGATGGGACGTCGGCTTGCTGGTCGAGGGCTCGGACATCTTCGCCGATGATCTGACGGCGAATAGCAACGGAACGGCGGGCGTGGAACTGAACAAGGCCAATGCTATCGAGCTGACCAGCCCGACCGCATCGAGCAATCTCAATTACGGAATTTGGGTGAGGCACACCTCTTTCAGTGACATCACCAATTCCAAGACGCAGAACAACGGCAACATTGGAGTGTACGTGGGGTGCTCGGCGCTTGGGCCGATCAGCGCCGGATGCCCGGGAGTCGGCGGGTCGCCGGGCAACTACATTTTCACCGGGGGCATCGCCGGGAATACCAACTACGGCGTCGCGCTCGACATCGGCGCCAGCAGTTCCATTGTGACCAACCAGACACTGAGCGGGGGCACGCACAATTCGAAGGACGACCTGTTCGACGCGAATTCGAGCTGCGGCACCAACAAATGGTTCGGCGACGATTCGACGGCGACCAACAACCAGGCCGGCGGCTGCATCAAATGACGAATTGCACACGACAGTGAAAAAATAAGAATCCAGGGAGGAGCCCGGACCAGGGAAGGATCCGGGGACACCATGACAGAGCCGTTAATCACCAACCGCGAGCCGACCGGTCATCCGGAAGTTCCCAACACGATGAGGGACTTTCGAGATGAGAAAATGCACTTTGCCGACTGCGCCATTTTTGCTGGCGGCGGTAATTGCCGGGGTGTTTATTCCCGCCGCGCGGGCGCATGCGCAGTCGAAGCTTTACACCGATCAGAAGGATCAGGAAATCCAACTGCTCAAGACGGAGATCAAGCAACTCGAGCAAAGGGTCGATACGCTGGAAGGGCTTGACCAGAAAGTGAAAGTGATCGACCGCAAGCTTGAGGTTCAGGCCGAGACCCAGAAGGTTCAGGCCGCCGCCGAGCAGAAAAAGTTCCTCGAGATGCCGCTCGTCAAGGCGGGCGACGAGGGATTCTCGCTCTCTTCGCCCAACCACGACTACAACATAAATTTCGGCGGAATCATCCAGGGCGATGGCCGCTTCTTCACTAGCGGCGCGGACAAGAACGTCAGCAGCACATTTTACCTGAACCGAGTGCGCCCGATTCTGACCGGCTCCTTTGCCAAGTACTACAACTTCAACATCACACCCGACTTCGGCCAAGGGAAGACCGTCCTGCAGGACGCCTACCTGAATATCACTTATTTCAGTTTTGCCAACCTGAGGACCGGGAAGTTCAAGGCGCCGCTGGACCTCGAGCGCCTGCAGTCGGACCGCGACCTGGAATTCAGTGAACGCTCGCTGATCCAGAACCTGGTTCCGAACCGCGACACTGGTTTCGACGTGCACGGCAGACTTCTGGACGGTCGCGTCTTCTACGACGCCGCGTTAATGAATGGAGTGCCGAACAACACCGCTGCGGATCCCACTACCGATATCGACAACAATGACGGCAAGGATTTTGTCGGCCGCGTCTTCGCAACCCCGTTCATACTCACCGAAAACCCGTGGCTCAAACAGCTCGGTTTCGGTTTCGCCGGTTCCTACGGCGACGAGCGCGGCGCCACCACCTCGGCCTACAAGACCTACGGCCAGAGCACCTGGTTCAGCTACAACTCGGGCGTGACCGCGTCGGGCTTGCGCGCGCGTATTGAGCCGCAAGCCTACTACTACCTGGGCCCCTTCGGATTGATGGCCGCGTATGCGCAGGACGAGCACTCGCTGAACCGCTTCGTCAACGCCGGGGGCAACCCGTGGAAGAGGCAGCAGAACACCACCGATACCTTCACCGACACCGGCTATTTCGCGCAGGCTTCCTATTTTCTGACCGGGGAAAATTCTACTTACACTTGGGTAAAGCCATCTCGCCCCTTCGACCCGCGCAATGGAGGGTGGGGCGCATGGGAATTGGCGGCCAGAATCAGCAACGTCGCCGCGGATACCCGCCAGTTTGAACTCGGGTTCGCCAATCCCGGCGTGTCCGCGAAAACCGCCACCGAGTTCGCGCTCGGCGTCAACTGGTACCTGAGCAGCAACATCAAGTGGTATTTCGACTACGCGAACACCTTCTTCGACGGTGGCGCCGGTACCACCGCCGTGCCCAAGGACCGGCCCAACGAAAGCGTCTTCGAGTCGGAACTGCAGATTTCGTTCTGAGGCGGGATATCGGAATGCTCGGCAGAAGACAGAAATTGACAAACGCGCTCGCCGCCGTCGCGATGGCCGCGAGCGTTATGCTCGCCGTGGGCGCCGCGCGCGGAGCTCAAGTCACACTCCTCAACGTCTCGTACGATCCGACCCGCGAACTTTACGAATCGATCAACGCCCGGTTCGCGAAGGATTGGAAAGCGAAGACGGGCGACGACGTCACCATCAACCAATCGCACGGCGGCTCGGGCAAGCAGGCGCGCGCGGTAATCGACGGCCTGGAGGCCGACGTGGTGACGCTCGGCCTGGCCGGCGATATCGATGCGATCGCCGAGAAGGCGAGCTTGCTCCCGTCGAACTGGCAATCGCGCCTGCCCGACAACAGTTGTCCCTACACTTCGACCATCGTGCTGCTGGTGCGCAAGGGAAATCCGAAAAAGATCCACGATTGGGATGACCTGGTAAAACCGGGCATCTCGGTGATCACGCCGAATCCAAAGACCTCGGGTGGCGCGCGATGGAATTTTCTGGCGGCGTGGGGGTACGCGCTCAAACGCAACGGCGGCGATGAGGCGAAGGCGGCGGCGTTTGTCCGCGCGCTTTACAAAAACGTGCCGGTGCTCGATTCCGGCGCGCGCGGCTCGACGACTACTTTTGTCGAGCGCGAGATCGGCGACGTGCTGATCGGATGGGAAAACGAGGCGCGGATGGCGATCAAGCAATTTGGCGCCGATAAGTTCGAGCTCGTGTATCCGTCGCTGAGCATCCTGGCCGAACCTCCGGTCGCGTGGGTGGACAAGGTGGACGGCCGTCACGGCACGGCCGCGGCCGCGAAGGCCTATCTGGAATTTCTGTACACGCCCGCGGGCCAGGAAATAATCGCACAGAATTTCTTCCGTCCGCGCGACAAGGACGTCGCCGCGAAGTATGCGAGCCAATTTCCGGGCATGAGCCTGCTCACGATCGATTCGGATTTTGGCGGATGGAAAAAGGCGCAGCCCAAGTTTTTCGGCGACGGCGGCGTATTCGACAAGATCTATCAACCGGGGAGCTAGGAGGGGCGGGGAACAGCGTCGCACGCGATGGGATCGAATACGAAACGGAACAACGTGCTCCCGGGATTCAACCTGAGCCTGGGCTTCACGGTCGCGTACCTCGGGATCGTCGTGCTGATTCCGATCTCGACGATCTTCTTCAAGACGTTCACTCTGACCTGGCCCCAGTTCTGGGCCGCGGTCGCAAGTCCGCGGACAATAGCGGCCTACCGGCTGAGCTTCGGCGCGTCGATTGCGGGAGCGCTGGTCAACTCGGTGTTCGGGTTCATCGTGGCGTGGAGCCTGGTTCGTTACGAATTTCCGGGCAAGAGCCTGATCGACGTGATGGTCGATCTTCCGTTCGCGCTGCCGACTTCGGTGGCGGGAATCACTCTGACCGCGATTTATGCGGGCAACGGATGGATTGGGCGGTACCTCGCGCCGCTTGGAATAAAAGTTGCCTACGCCCCGCTCGGAGTGGTGGTCGCGCTTACTTTCGTCGGGCTGCCGTTCGTGGTTCGCACGATCCAGCCGGTGCTCGAGGATCTCGATCAGGAATACGAGGAGGCCGCGGCGACGCTCGGCGCAAGCCGCTTGCAGACGTTCGCGCTGGTGATCGCGCCCGCGCTGATTCCCGCGCTGCTGACCGGGTTCGCACTCGCGTTCGCGCGCGCGCTCGGCGAATACGGCTCAGTCGTATTCATTTCAGGCAACATGCCGATGCGCACCGAGGTGGTGCCGCTGCTGATCATGAGCAAGCTCGAGCAATTCGATTACGCCGGCGCGACGGCGATCGCGGTGGTGATGCTGTCGGTGTCGTTCGTGCTGCTGTTCGGCATCAACCTGCTGCAAAGGTGGAGCAGCCGCCGGCTGGCGGCTTGAGGTTCAAGATGGCCGGCCATCCGCAACCTGAACCGAAGAGACCCGGGACGGCGGACCCGCCCGCGGTCAAAATCGCGCTGATCGCGATCGCGCTCGCGTTCCTCGCGCTGTTTCTTTTCCTCCCGGTGATCGCGGTTTTCGCCGAGGCGCTGCAAAAAGGTATCGGCGCCTACTTTGCCGCGATCGCCGATCCCGAGGCCCGCGCCGCAATCCGGCTGACGCTGATGACCGCCGCGATCGCGGTGCCGCTCAACGTCACTTTCGGAATCGCCGCGTCGTGGGCGATCGCGCGTTTCGATTTTCCCGGCAAGCAAACGCTGCTGACGCTGATCGACATCCCGTTCTCGGTGTCGCCGGTCATCTCGGGGATGCTGTTCGTGCTGCTGCTTGGCGTGCGCGCGCCGCTTGGCGGGTTCCTCGCCGATCACGGCGTCAGGGTGATCTTTGCGGAGCCGGGAATCGTGCTCGCGACAATCTTCGTCACGTTTCCGCTCGCCGCGCGCGAGCTAATCCCGATTATGCAGGCGGTCGGCAGCGAGGAGGAGGAAGCCGCGATCGTGCTGGGCGCCGGCGGATGGCAGATGTTTTTTCGAGTGACGATTCCCAACGTCAAGTGGGGGCTGCTGTACGGGCTGGTGTTGTGCAACGCGCGCGCGATGGGCGAGTTCGGCGCGGTCTCGGTGGTTTCGGGGCATATCCGCGGGCACACGAACACGATGCCGCTGTACGTCGAGATTCTGTACAATGATTACCAGTTCGCGGCCGCGTTTGCGGTCTCCTCGCTGCTTACCCTGCTTGCGATCGCCACGCTCGTCGCCAAGCGTTTTCTGGTGCGCCGCGTGGTTCCCGCGAAGCAGGAACAAGACGATATGGCGGTCAAGGTTGCGGCATGAGCATCGAGCTCAGAAACATCAGTAAGAAGTTCGGCGACTTCGTTGCGGTTGACAATATCAACCTGCATATCGAAACCGGCGAGCTGGTTGCGCTGCTGGGGCTGTCGGGGTCGGGCAAGACCACGCTGCTCAGGATAATCGCGGGGCTGGAAACGCCAGACACCGGCGAGGTGCTGTTTCACGGCGAGGACGCCGTCGACGTGAGCGTCCGCGAGCGCAAGGTCGGTTTCGTATTTCAGCACTACGCACTGTTTCGCCACATGACGGTGTTCGAGAACGTCGCCTTCGGGCTGCGCGTGCTCCCGCGGCGCGCGCGTCCGGCCGAGGCCGAGATCGCTCGGCGCGTGCATAATCTGTTGAAACTCGTCCAGCTTGACGTCTTTGGCGATCGCTACCCCTCGCAACTCTCCGGCGGCCAGCGCCAGCGCGTCGCGCTCGCGCGCACGCTCGCGGTTGAACCAAAAGTGCTGCTGCTCGACGAGCCGTTCGGCGCGCTCGACGCCAAGGTACGGCAGGAACTGCGCCGATGGCTGCGCCGCCTGCACGACGAGATCAAGATAACCAGCGTCTTTGTCACTCACGATCAGGAAGAGGCGCTGGAACTCGCCAACCGGATCGTGGTGATGAACCAGGGGCGGATCGAGCAGATCGGCACCGCCGAGGAAGTCTATCACCATCCCGCCAACGCCTTCGTGTACAACTTCCTGGGCAACGTGAACCTGTTCCACGGCCGCATCGAGGACGGCCGCGTGTTTCTCGGCGATACCGCCGTCGAGATCGAGAATACCCATACCCACGCGCATCCCGAGACCGGCAAGGCGGTGCTTTACGTGCGGCCGCATCTGCTTGAAATCGTGTTGAAGCCAAACGGCAAGCAGACCTTCCCCGCGACCGTGAAGTCGATCAATCCGGCCGGTCCGCAGGTCAAGATCGAGCTGGTCGCCGAGTGGGGCGACATGGTGCAGGTCGAGATCGATCACGAACGCTACCAGGCGCTGCATCTGGAGCCGGGCGCTAACGTTTTTCTCAGGCCCAAGGAACCGAAACTGTTCGTTTATACGATCTAGATTCCAGGGCGGCTCGTCCAGTCGCGCGGCCTTCGTAGCCGTTGTTTAATATGCAATGATCGAGACCGCGGATCGAAAGTTGGCTGAAGCCGGGAACAACTCCGCCGGGCGGGGCGAGCGTCTGATCGGGCGGCGGGTATTCGTCGCCGCGATTGCCGCGATACCGGCGCTCATCGCATGCGGTTACGCTGAAACCGCCGCGGCATCCGGCAATTCGCCCGATCCGGGCGCGCTGGGCATCGTCAAAGTACCGATAGTAGAGTTCACCGATTCGGGCCAAAGAAAGGGACTCGTGATGGAAGAAAAAGTCGTCAAGACGGACGAGGAATGGCGCAAGGAGCTGACCCCGGAGCAATACGAGGTCACGCGCAAAAAAGGCACCGAGCGGCCGTTCCAAAACCTGTACGCCGAGAATCACGACAAGGGTCTCTATCGATGCGTCTGCTGCGGCAACGCGCTGTTCAGCTCCGACGCCAAGTTCGATTCCGGCACCGGATGGCCGAGCTTCTATCAGCCGATCGCGCCGGAGAACGTCAAGACGGAGACCGATCGTTCGCTTTTCAGGAAGCGGACCGAGGTGTTGTGCGCGAAATGCGACGCGCATCTTGGGCACGTGTTCGACGACGGTCCGCGGCCGACCGGGTTGCGCTATTGCATGAATTCCGCGTCGCTCAAGTTCATCAAGTCCGACGAGCCGAATAAGGCGTGAGTCGCGACGGCCCGCGCGCACAAACGTTGCACGAGCTGCGATCAGGAGATCGTGACATGCACGGCGACGCGCGGAAATATTGCGTCGATGCCAGGATGCTCGACGGCGCCGCGATCCGGGTCCGCGCGATTCGCCCCGACGATCATGAACGCCTGCACGAGCATTTCAGTAGGCTGAGTGAACAGTCCGTCTACTTTCGTTTCATGGGGATGAAGCGAGACCTGACGCCGGACGATCTGAAGTGTTTAACCGAGCTCGACTTCAAGAATCACGTCGGTCTGGCCGCGACCGTAACCGAGAATGGGCGCGAACGCTTCATCGGCGTCGGTCGTTACATTTGCGGCTCCGATCCCCATCGCGCTGAGGTCGCGTTCGCAATTCTCGACGAGTTCCAGGGCCGCGGCATCGGCACTCTGCTGCTCGAGCATCTCGGCCTCATCGCCGACGCAAACGGGATCGCGGAATTCGAAGCCGACGTGCTCGGGGACAACCGCCAGATGCTGGAGGTGTTCGCCCACAGCGGTTTCAAGAGCACTCGCTCTTTGGAATCGGGCGTCGTACATCTCCACTGCTCGACCAGCAAAATGTTGAGCAAGTAAGTTTCCTGGGCAATCGCACCAAAGCCGCGGAGGTCATTCGATGAGTCTGGTCGAGTTCGCAATCGAGGACGAAATCGCAATCGTAACTATCAACCGTCCCGAGGCGCGCAACGCCGTCGATCGGCCCACCGCCGCTGCGCTGGCCGGCGCGATGCGCCGTTTCGACGCCGACGATGCTCTCTCGGTCGCGATCCTGACCGGCGCGGGCGGGACGTTTTGCGCGGGCGCGGATCTGAAAGCGGTCGCCACCGATCGCGGCAATCGCGTGACCGAGGACGGCGACGGACCGATGGGATGCTCGCGGATGCTGCTTGGCAAGCCGGTGATTGCGGCGGTCGAGGGATTCGCAGTCGCGGGCGGAATCGAACTCGCGCTGTGGTGCGACCTGCGCGTGGCCGCTCGCGACGCGACCTTCGGCGTGTATTGCCGGCGCTTCGGCGTGCCGCTGGTCGATGGCGGCACGATCCGGCTGCCGCGCTTGATTGGGATGAGCCGTGCGATGGATATGATCCTGACCGGCCGCGGCGTCTCCGGCGAAGAGGCGTTCGCGATCGGCCTGGCCAATCGCGTGGTCGAGCCGGGCGCAGCGCTGGCGGCGGCGCGTGAACTCGCCAAACAAATCGCCGGCTTCCCGCAGCGATGCATGCGCTCGGATCGGATGTCCGCGTACGAGGGCTGGACGCTGCCCTTCGCCGACGCGCTCAAAAACGAGTACCGCCACGGGATCGCGACGATCCAATCAGGCGAGACGCGCGCCGGCGCTGAGCGCTTCGCGTCGGGAGTAGGCAGGCACGGCAAATTCTGAGCGCAGACTCGATTCAACTGCCGGTGGAGGGGGGGATTGTGCCGCGGTACCGCTTCCTGTACCCTTACTCTCAAGTCAATCGTGACTTTATGCGCGCGTCGGATTCCGTGACGCCACCCCCTCAACCCATCAGACCCACACGTTCGGTACTACCTTCGAACTGGAATCCGGGGCTCTGAACCATAGGATACTATTTGTCGTTTTCTGAATTCCCCGTATCACCCGAGATCCATCGTTCAATCAAAGACCGCGGTCATCACACACCGACCCCGGTCCAGGCCGGAGCTATCCCGGTTGCGCTCAGTGGGCGCGACGTGGTTGCCACGGCTGAAACCGGCAGCGGCAAGACCGCGGCCTTTCTGATCCCGACTATCGATCGGCTGCATCGCAAGAACACCCGGCATCTCGCCGCGCTGGTGATCATGCCGACGCGCGAGCTTGCGGCGCAGGCCGCGCGCGAGTTCGATCTGATCGCACGCCACACCCGCATCCGTTGCACGACCGTCGTCGGCGGCGAATCCGAACGGCGCCAAATCGACGAGATTCGCAAGGGCGTGCAAGTGCTGGTCGCTTGTCCCGGACGGCTCATCGACTTTATCGAGCGCGGCATCGTCAAGCTCGACAAAATTGAAGTCGTGATCATCGACGAAGCCGACCGGCTGCTCGACATGGGCTTCCTGCCGCAACTGCGCCGGATCATGCGGATGGTGCCGAAGATTCGCCAGACCATGATGTTCTCGGCGACGATGGCGTCCGGTCCCGAAATGATCGCGCGCGAATTTCTGACCACGCCCGAGCGCGTCACGGTCGGCGGCAAATCCGCGCCGCCCTCACAGATTCGCCAGTCCATTTATCCGGTCACGCTCGAGAACAAGGGACCCGTGCTGCTCGAGATTCTCAAGCGTCCCGAAGTGGAGAGCGCGATCGTCTTCACCCGCACCAAGAGCCGCGCCGACCGGGTCGCCAAGATGCTGCAACGCGCCAACGTCAGGGCGGTGCAGATCCACGGCGATCGCTCGCAGAGCCAGCGCAATGCGGCGTTGGCGGGCTTCCGCGCGCGAAAGTTCCGCGTGATGGTCGCGACCGACGTGGCCGCCCGCGGACTCGACATCCCCGACGTTTCGCACGTGATCAACTTCGATCTCCCCGACGAGACCGAGGGCTACATCCATCGTATCGGCCGCACGGCCCGGATGGGCAAGGCGGGCGAAGCGATCAGCTTGGTCACGCAGGAGGAGCGCGTCAACCTGGCGCGGCTGGAACGCACGCTCGGCAACGCGCTCGATCGCGAGCACGTCGAGGGTTTCGAGAAAATCGAAATTCACGCGCCCAAGCCGGTGACCGTCTTCCGCTCGTCGGGCGCGCGCAATCGATCGGCGCGCAATCGCCCGCGCTCGCGCTGGGCGTAACCGCCGCAATTTCCCGCAAATGAGTCCGGCCACCGCCGAGCCGATCGCAACCACGATCGGCTCGGCGGAAACCACCCCGGCATCCCCGCCGTCACCGGCACCACGCCTTCCCACACACCCATCGACATGAATCGTCGATGCTCTCCGTCGCAGTCGCGCGTCAGTACGAAAAATCGCTACCCTGATACGCGGCAGCCGGAAACGATCGTGCCTCTCTGTTTTTTGCGAGTCGTATTGGGCTAAAGACGGTCTGATGCTGCACCAATACCCGGCTTCAATCCTCATCCGCCGCGCGCTACTCTCGACGTGTCTCGCTCTGCTGACCCTGACTTCGTGCAGCTCGGCCAAACTCCTGCTCCACGGAGGCGAAAGGCAAATAAGCCATGAGCCTCGGCCGCCCGAGCCCGGTCCGTACGTTTTGATCTTCGCCTTTGATGGGGCCGGTTACGATCAATTGATGGCCGCGATTCAATCGGGCAAAGCGCCCGCGATGGCCGGGATGCTTGGCAAGCCTGAGGGGGGCGGATTGTATGAGCACGCCTACTCCGTGCCAAACACGGTCAGCATCCTGCCCTCGACCACGATCGCCGCCTGGTCGGCCATTTTCACCGGCGCGCCGACGGCTTGGAACGGGGTGCCGGGCAACGAATGGTTCGTGCGCGAGGAGATGAAATTCTACGCGCCAGTGCCCGTCTCAGTCCACGAGATGGACGACAATCGCGCCATGATAACCGAAGGGCTGGTCGGCAAGTCGCTCAAAAGCCCGACGTTGTTTCAGCAGGCCGGGGTAAAATCGTCCGTTTCGTTGAATCCGGTTTATCGAGGCGCCGACTATTTCACGATCATCGATCCGGTCTCGATGGTCACACTGTACACGGAATTCCTGGTGCGTGCAGGTGGCGAGAATTCACCCGAAAAAATCGATATCTACGAGAAGCTCGACAAGGATTCAGTGCCGAAGCTGCTCGATTCCATGAAGAATCATGGCGTTCCGAAAATTCAAGTTGTCTATTTTCCGGGAATCGATTTGTACACGCATCTCGCCGCCGATCCATTGCCGATGGAGGTCGGCTACCTCGAGACGGTGACCGATCCTCTCGTTGCCCAAATTCTCGCGGCTTATCAAGATTACGGGATTCTCGATCAGACATACGTCATGGTGATCGCCGATCACGGCCATACTCCTGTGTTGAGAGATCCGCAGCACGCGCTTGGCGCCGACACCAATGACGGGCCGGGAGCGGTGGTCAAAGCGGCGGGATTCCGGCCGAGAAAATTTGTTCTGAACCCCGGCGCCAACGAACAGGATTACCAGGCGGCCTTCGCATACCAGGGCGCGATCGCCTACGTCTATTTGGCCGATCGCTCAACCTGTCCCAATCCCGGCATGACTTGCGATTGGAAGCGTCCGCCTCGGTACAAGCAGGACGTGCTGCCGGCTGCGCAGGCGTTCTACAACTCGAACAGTACCGGCAGGCCTGTGCCGATGATGAAGGGCACACTCGACTTGATCTTCGCGCGGGTTCCGACTCCGCCGGGAAAAGCTACGCAGGAGTATGAAATCTTCGACGGTCATCGATTGGTGCCGATTTGGGAATACTTGATAAGGCATCCGCGACCCGACCTGGTCCAGCTCGACAGGCGGATGCACTGGTTGAGTGCTGGGCCGTACGGGAATCGCAGCGGCGATATCCTGCTGCTCACGAGATCGGGACTTAGCAATCCCATCCAGAACCGTTACTACTTCTCAGGCCCGTATCACTCATGGCATGGCAGCGCGTCGCCACAGGACAGCCACATACCGCTGATAGTGGCGCGCAAAGATTATCCGGGCGCCAAGCTCAAGAGGCTTGTCGATAAGGTCGTGGGGTCGCAGCCATCGCAACTGGCGCTGGTGCCGATCGTCCGCGCTCTGCTCGCTTCCGAACCGCCGGCTGCACCCGCCCTGCAGCCCACTAAGCCGGGATCGGACCGGTCAGCGACGCCCGCTGCGAGATCTCAATGAAGTTGCCGTCGGGATCGCGAATGAACGAAATTCGCGCCACGGCGCCCAGCGTCACCGGCGCCGCGCCTTCCCAAACACCCATCGACATGAACCGCCGATGCTCTCCGTCGCAGTCGCGCACCTGTACCGTGATATAACGCATCCCGATTGCGCGCATCGACGCGATCACGTTCGCCGCGCTGTCCGGCGGCAATTTCCGGGCGCGCACCGCCGCGGGTTCGTGCCGGAAGCTGATAATCGTGTCTCCCAGCTTGAAGCGGCCCGCGCCAATCCTCTGCGCCTGTAGCGCGCCGGCATAGAAATTCTCAAACGCGGCCTCGTCGCTGACGCCGATATGGATTTCGATCTGATTGACGCCGCGCTGGCCGCTCGGCGCCAGCTCGACCTCGTTGCCGTCGGGGTCCTGCAACGGAAGCGGAATCGGCGTGCGCGGATCGGAAATCGAAAGCTTTCGGTAGCCGCCCGCGACGCGGGCCGGCAGAGGGTCGCGGACGTGATTTATCTTGAGCACCGATCCGAGCAATCCGTAGCGATATTGCCTCACGCCTGCGCCGACCGGCAGCATCTCCTCGTAGGGCAGCCGGATTCGTTCGCCGTAAAACGCGCGCATCTCGTCCAGCCGGTTGGTAAACATTCCCACGTCGATGAATCGCTTTGCCAATTCCATTTCGATCTCCCGCAAACGCGCCGCGCGCCGCGATTATCCTCGCCCATCGCACGATCTCCGTTCAATCCCGGATGCGCGGTCACCCGGCTCCGCGGACTCCGCCCGGTACGACGCAAGCAAGCTGTTGCATCGCGATAATTATTAACTATAGTTAAGTATATGTCGGCTGTGAACCAGAACTGGAACCCAGACGCGTACGCGCGCAACGCACGCTTCGTCTCCGACCTCGGCGCGCCGGTGGTCGAGCTGCTGGCGCCTCGCGCCGGCGAGCGAATCCTCGACCTCGGATGCGGCGACGGCGCTCTCACTAAAAAACTCGTGGAGCTGGGATGCGATGTGGTCGGCGTGGACTCGAGCGCGCCCCAGGTCGAGGCCGCCCGCCGCCTCGGTCTCGACGCGCGCGTAGCCGACGGCGAGCGGCTTGCCTTCGACGCCGAGTTCGACGCCGTGTTCAGCAATGCCGCAATCCACTGGATGAAGCCGGCCGACGACGTGATCGCCGGTGTATGGCGCGCGCTGAAGCCCGGCGGCCGCTTCGTCGCTGAGTTCGGCGGCCACGGCTGCGTCGCGACGATCGAGCGCGCGCTGATCGACGCGCTTCGACGCCGCGGCATCGACGGTGACGCGCTCAACCCGTGGTACTTCCCGGCCGTCGAGGATTATTCCGCCCGGCTCGCGCGCCGCGGATTCGCCGTCAGGTACATCGCACTAGTCCCCCGCCCAACGCCGCTGCCTACTGCAATCAACGGATGGCTGGATACGTTTGCGCAAAGCTTCATGGCGCCGCTGGCGGATAGTGATCGCATGGGTTTTATCGACGAGGTTCGCGAAGCGCTGTGGCCGGAACTCTGCGACGGCGACGGCAATTGGTTCGCCGACTACGTTCGGCTGCGTTTTGCCGCCGACAAGCCGCGTGACTGACAGCCGGGGCGTTTGAGTTCCCCTGCGTCCGGCGGCAGTATCCCGTGGGAGATGAGTATCTTCCGCGAGTTGACCGACGGCCTGCCGCGACAGGCCCCCGGCTCCCCCGAAACAACGCTGCGCGCGCTCGCCTTGGCGCGCGGGCTGCCGCCGCGTCCGCGAATTCTGGACGTTGGATGTGGTCCCGGCGCGCAGACTATCGAGCTTGCGCGCGCCACCGGCGGCCGGATCGTGGCGGTCGATATCCGCCAGCGATTCCTCGATGAACTGAGCGAGCGCACCGCCGCGGCCGGAGTTCTGCCGAATGTGACGACGGTCAAGATTTCGATGCTCGACATGGATTTCGCCGACGCGTCGTTCGATTTGATCTGGTCGGAGGGCGCCATCTATATCGCGGGATTCGCCGCCGGCCTTGGCGCGTGGCGGCGGTTCCTGAAGCCAGGCGGATGGATCGCGGTCTCCGAACTGACGTGGTTGGTGCCCGATCCGCCCGCCGAAGCCGTCGCATTTTGGGCGCGAGGCTATCCCGGCATGGGATCGATAGAGCGCAACTGCCGGATCGTCGCGGAAGCGGGATACGTCGATGCCGACTGGTTCGTGCTTCCCGTGCAGGACTGGCGCAACTACTACGGGCCGGCCGAGATGCGGGTCGCTGAGCTGCGGGAAAAGTACGCCGGCGATCGCGGAGTCCTCGCAACCCTCGACGAGGCACAGCGCGAGCACGATCTCTTCCGCGCGCATTCCGGCGCCTACGGATACGTCTTTTACGTGATGCGCAAGCCCGGCGCGTAACTCCGCGGCATCCGTCGTCCCAGGCCATCGGCCCACTTCGCGCTCGCTTTCATTTGTTGGCGATCTGAGTTACCTGTTGCGATACAAATCATCGAACTTGGCGAGGATTGAAAATGGACTTTTCGCTGACCCCAAAAACCGAACAATTGCGCAAGCGCGTCTCCGACTTCATGGACCAGCACGTTTATCCCATCGAAAAGGAAGTTCAGCGCGAGATGGGCGAGAGCGGACATACCGAGCCCCAATGCCTCAAGGACGTCCGTAAAAAAGCCAAGGCCGAGGGCCTTTGGAACCTCTTTCTCCCCGGCAAAGACGGTGCCGGTCTCAAGAACCACGAGTATGCGCCCCTGTGCGAGCTGATGGGCCGCAGCCAGATTGGCGCGCGCGCGTTCAACTGCATGGCGCCCGATACCGGCAACATGGAAATCCTCTCCGAGTTCGGCACTGCCGAGCAGAAAAAGAAATGGCTCCAGCCCTGCCTCGACGGCGAGATGCGCACCTGCTTCTCGATGACCGAGCCTGATACCGCCGGCTCCGATCCGACCCAGCTCAAGTCCCGCGCCGTTCGCGACGGCGACTACTACGTGATCAACGGCCACAAGTGGTTCACTTCCAACGCGATTGGCTCGAGCTTCGCGATCGCGATGGTCGTCACCGACCCCGACGCGCCGCCGCATCGGCGCGCCAGCCAGATAATCGTTCCGACCGACACTCCCGGATTCAACCTGGTTCGCCCCGTGCCGGTGATGGGCCATACCGGCGGCGGCGGGCATTGCGAGATAATCTACAAGGACTGCCGCGTGCCGGTGACCAACGTGCTCGGCGAGGAAGGCGGCGGCTTCGCAATCTCGCAGGCGCGGCTCGGCCCCGGACGCATTCACCATTGCATGCGGATGATCGGCGTCGCCGAACGAGGGCTCGAACTGATGTGCAAGCGGGCGAACACCCGCTTCACCCACGGCAGCTTGCTCGCCGAAAAGGCCAACATCCAGGAGTGGATCGCCAACTCCCGAATCGAGATCGACTCGTGCCGCCTGATGGTGATGCATGCGGCGTGGAAGATGGACACCGTCGGCAAGCGTGAGGCGCGCAACGAAATCTCGATGATCAAAGTGATGTGCGCGAACATGGTTATGATCGTCCTCGATCGCGCCATCCAGGTGTTCGGCGCGGCCGGCGTCAGCGACGACGTTCCCATTGCGCGCATGTGGCGCGACAGCCGCTCGCTCCGAATCGCCGACGGCCCCGACGAAGTTCATCGCATGACCATCGCCCGGCGCGAAGTGCGCAAGTACAAGTGACCCCGAGGCGTGTCCGAGGGGTCATCCTGAGCTCCTGCGAAGGATCTCTCCGGCGCGTCCGAGTCGCATCCTTAGCAAGTGAAGCATGGCTGAAGCGGTAAATATCGTCCCCGAATATGGCGAGGTCCGCGACGAGGAGCAGCTCGACTGGGACAAACTCGCCGCCTACTTGCGCGGCAAGATTCCCGGCGCCGACGCCCCCCTCACCGTCAAGCAGTTCCGCGGCGGCTCGTCCAATCTGACCTACCTGCTGCGCTTCGGCGATCGCGAATGGGTCGTGCGCCGGCCGCCGTTCGGGCCGCTGCCCGTCGGCGGGCACGACATGGGCCGCGAGTACAAGGTGCTCTCGCGCCTGTGGGAAGTCTTCAAGCCGGCGCCGCGCGCGATGCTCTACAGCGACGACGTGTCGATCATCGGCGCTCCATTTTTCGTGATGGAACGGCGCACCGGGATCGTCATCAAAAATCGTGAACCGCTGCCCCCGGAGCTTGGCAACGAGCCGGCAACCTTTCGCGCAATCTCGCAAGGATTCATCGACACACTGGCCGATTTGCACGAGGTCGATTACGCCGCGATCGGACTTGCCTCGCTCGGCAAGCCCGACGGATTCTTAAAGCGCCAGGTCACCGGATGGATGGCGCGATGGGAGAAGGCCAAAACCCGCGAAGTGCCGCTGATGGAGAAACTCGGCGCCTGGTTTCTCGACAACCTCCCGGTGTCGCCCCCGCCGGTGCTCGTGCACAACGACTTCTACCTGCACAACATCATGCTCGGCGCCGTCAATCACGGCGAGGTGGTCGGTGTATTCGACTGGGAGATGTCCACCATCGGCGATCCGCTGGTCGATCTCGGCATCGCGATTGGCTATTGGCGTGACAAGAGCGACCCGCCCGAACTGCTGGTGACCTCCTACGGCGAGGCGCACACGCTGCGCCCCGGCTTCATGACCCGCGACGAGCTGGTGCATCGCTATTCGACCCGCACCGGCCGCGACGTGAGCGGCATCCCGTTTTACTGGGCGTGGGCGCATTGGAAGACTGCGACCGTCGTCGAGCAAATCTACGTCCGCTACGTGCGCGGGCAGACCACCGATCCGCGCTTTGCCCTGATGGGTCCGATGGCGCCGGCGCTCGCACACGCCGCCGCGCAAGTCGCCGCCCGCCTCGGCTTCAAGGAGTAGCGGAGCCCCGCAAGCGCGCGGCGTGACGCAATCCTCCTGCCGTTCCCTTTTCACCCGGCCGGATCTAGGCTATCCAAGGTACAACGGCGGCTGACAATTGCCCCGGCCCGGAGGTTTCCCAGTCTTGCACGCCATCAACTACGAAGCCCCAACCACGCTCGATCAGGCGATCGGCATCCTCAAAGCCCACGGCGAAAACGCCCGCCCGTTCTGCGGCGGCACCGACCTCATCATCCAATTGCGCGCCGGAGTCCGCCGCACCGAGCATCTGGTCGACATCAAGAAAATCAAGGAGCTGCAAACTCTCTCCTTCGATGCGAAAAAGGGATTGCGGCTCGGCGCGGCCGTGCCTTGCATCGACGTTGGCGAGAACAAGGTGATGCGGCGTCATTACCCCGGCCTGGCCGAGGCGGCCAATCTCATCGGCTCGCTTCAGATTCGCAACCGCGCGTCGGTGGGCGGCAACCTGTGCAATGGATCTCCCGCCGCCGACACGACCCCCGCCTTGATTGCGCTCGGCGCGCGCGCCCGAATCGCCGGCCCCAAGGGCGAGCGCGAGGTGCCGGTCGAGGATTTCGTCGTATCGCCCGGACGCACCGTGCTCAAGCCCGGCGAGTTGCTGGTCGAACTCCTGGTTCCTGCCCCCGCGCCCCATTCGAGCGACGCCTATCTTCGTTTCATCCCGCGCAACGAGATGGATATCGCCGTCGTCGGCGTGGGAGCCGCGCTTACGCTTGACGGCGACAAGGTCAAGGCCGCGCGGATCGCGCTGGGCGCCGTTGCCCCGACTCCGATCTTCGCAATCAAAGCCTCCGCCGCGCTCATCGGCAAGAAACTCGGCGACGCCGCGCTCGAGGCCGCCGGACGTGCGGCGAGCGCCGCCTGTTCGCCGATCGACGACATGCGCGGGACGGCGGAATTTCGGCTTCACATCGCCGCGGTGCTCACCCGCCGCGTGCTCTCAATCGCCGCCGAACGCGCGAAAAAAAACTGACTCACGGCCACTAATTCCAACGGCAAATAGAACAATGTCAAAAAAGACTCTGGTAGAAGCGACGATTAACGGCGAAACCGTCGAGTTCCTGTGCGAGCCGCGCCAAAGCCTGCTCGAAACCCTGCGCGACGTGCTCGAACTCACCGGCTCCAAGGAAGGATGCCTCACCGGCGATTGCGGCGCTTGCACCGTGCTGGTCGACGGTCGCCCGGTCTGTTCGTGCCTGATGCTTGGCGTCGAAGCGCAAGGCAGGAACATCGTGACCGTCGAAGGGCTCGCCACCAACGGCGTGCTTAACACTTTGCAGAAAAAGTTTCTCGAGCACGCGGCCTTGCAGTGCGGCATCTGCACGCCCGGATTCCTGATCTCGGCCAAGTCGCTGCTCGATCGCAATCCGAAACCGACCGAGCACGAAGTCCGCTACGCGCTGGCCGGCAATCTGTGCCGATGCACCGGTTACGACAAAATTGTCAAGGCGGTGCTCGACGCGGCTGCCGATATTCGCTCGCAGCACGAAGGCAAAGCGGCCGCACGATGAGACCATCGCAGGACTGACGGGACCACCGATACGCGCTGGCGATCCGAGAGGTAAGGGCATGGCGGAATCAACCACCACAGGCGAGTTCAAAGTCATCGGCACGCGTCCGATTCGGCCCGATGGCATCGACAAAGTGATCGGCCGCGCCAAGTTCGGCGCCGACTACGCATTCCCCGGGATGCTCCACGGCAAGGTGCTGCGCAGCCCGCACGCCCACGCGACTATCAAATCGATCAAATTCGACAAGGCGCTCAAGCTCCCCGGCGTCAAGGCTATCGTCACCGCCAAGGATCTCCCGGATCTGGAAAACAAGCTCGAACAGGCCGGCGAGATGATGATCAATCCAAGGCACCTGTCGATGAACATCCTCGCGCACGACAAGGTCCTGTACGACGGCCATGCGATCGCCGCCGTCGCCGCGACCAGCCCGCATATCGCCGAGGAAGCGCTGCGCCTGATCGAAGTCGAATACGAAGTGCTGCCGCCCGTGATGACCGTCGATGCCGCTATGAGGCCGGGCGCCCCGATTCTGCACCAGGACCTGCGCAACCCTGAGGAAGGCGGCAAGCCGACCAACGTCGCGCAGCACTACCAGTTCAAACGCGGCGACCTCGAGGCGGGCTTCAAGGCGGCCGACTATGTGATCGAGCGCGAGTTCAAGACCGCAATGGTGCATCAGGGATACATCGAGCCGCACAACGCCGTCGGCATCTACAACTCCGACGGACAGGCGACGATCTACTGCTCGACCCAGGGCTCCTTCGACGTGCGCTCGCTCAGCGCGCAGGTGTTGGGGATGCCGGTGGGCAAAATCAAAGTCGTGCCGGCCGAAATCGGCGGCGGCTTCGGCGGCAAAACCACCATCTACCTCGAGCCGCTCTCGGTGATGCTCTCGAAGAAGACCGGCGCCCCCGTCAAGCTCGTCATGTCGCGCTCGGAAGTGCTCCGCGCAAGCGGGCCGACCCCCGGCTCGAAGATCAAAGTGAAGATGGGCGCGACCAAAGACGGCCAGCTCGTCGCCGCCGAAATCTGGATGGCGTACGAGGCCGGCGGATTCCCGGGCTCGATGGTGGCGGCCGGCGCGATGTGCATCATCGCTCCCTACACCTTCGAGAATTTTCAAATCGACGCCTACGACGTGGTAGTCAATCGGCCCAAGACCAACGCCTATCGCGCGCCCGGCGCAACCAACGCCGCGTTCGCTTCCGAGACGGTGATCGACGAATTGGCCGAGAAGTGCAAAATCGACCCGATCGACTTCCGGATCAAGAACGGCGTCAAAGAAGGCTCGGCGCAGATCATGGGCCCTCCCTTCAAGCGCATCGGCTTCATCCAGACCTGCGAAGCGATCAAGAACAGCCCGCATTACAACTCGAAACTCACCGGCAAGTTCCGCGGACGCGGCGTCGCCTCGGGCTTCTGGTTCAACGCCGGGATGCAATCCTCGGCTACCGTGAATATCCACACCGACGGTACCGCCAGCGTCGTCACCGGCTCCCCGGATATCGGCGGCTCGCGCGCGTCGATGGCGATGATCACCGCCGAAGTGCTCGGACTCCCGGTGACCGACGTGCGGCCGCTCACCGCCGACACCGATTCGATCGGCCATACCGACGTCTCCGCCGGCAGCCGTGTCACTTTCGCAACCGGGATGGCGGTGTACGAGGCGGCCAAGGACGCCGTGCGCCAGTTGATCGAGCGCGCCGCCAAGGTCTGGGAGAAAAAACCCGACGATGTCGAATTCCACGACGGGATGGTCCATCTGAAAGGCAACGGCGTGCCCCCCATGTCGATCAAGCAGCTCGCGCCTCGCTTGCCCCGTACCGGCGGTCCGATCACCGGGCGCGCCAGCGTCAATGCGCGCGGCGTCGGCCCCGGATTTGCCACCACCCTCGTCGACGTCGAGGTCGATCCCGACACCGGCAAGGTGCAAGTGCTGCGATGCACCGTCGCGCAGGATGCCGGCAAGGCGATTCATCCGGCCTACGTCGAAGGACAAATGCAGGGTGGAACGGTGCAGGGACTCGGTTGGGCGCTCAACGAAGAATACTTTTACGACGACAAGGGCACGCTGCGTAACACCGGTTTCCTCGACTACCGCATCCCGACCTGCCTCGACTTGCCGATGATCGAGACGGTCATCGTCGAGGAAGCAAACCCCGGCCATCCGCTGGGCGTGCGCGGCGTCGGCGAGGCGTCGATCGTGCCGGCGGTGGCGGCGGTCGCCAATGCGATCTATCACGCGGTGGGCGTCAGGATGACCGAGACGCCGATGTCTCCGCCCAGGTTGCTCAAGGCGATGCTGAAGCATCGCGGCGCCGAATAACGTTCCGCCACGGCGGATTGACTGCGAGTGATCGAAAAGCGGCGGGCCAAGCCGCCCGCCTATTGTTCTGCAATGCCAACCGTTGTGATTCCCGCGTTGCTGCGCAAATTCACTGGCGGCGTCGAGCGCGTCGAGGTGCCGGGAAAATCGATTCGCGAGCTGGTTCGCAACCTCGGCGAGCGTTTCCCGGGGATCGATCGCCAACTGCTCGACAATGGAGACATCCGGCCGTCGATCGCGGTCTCCATCGACGGTGAAATCGCCACCGGCGGCGTGCTCGATACCGTCGGCGACAATAGCGAAGTGCATTTCTTTCCCGCGCTTGGCGGGGGCACGGCCTGAGCGCCAAAAGCGCGCGTGAAACCCGCCGTTTCCCTGCGGATCGCGGGTTAAACGGCCATCCTGAGCGTAGTTGCAACGTTCACGCAGTTGCGTACAATACCTTTGTCGGCCGGGGTTTGCCCCCCTTTTCCCGGTTGGCTAAGGGCCGGGTGGAGCAATCTGCCTGGCCCTAATTTTTTTGGTTCAGCATGATTTCCTGATTGCCGCCTCAGAGTAATTTCCTTGCCCCAATGCTGATAGATTTTCAGCCTTCAGTTTGATTTCCTTACTAACCGGCTGTCGCACCGATATAACCCTCGGGCGTCGCAAAGCGGGGAACTCAAATGACGTACAAATATCCGTTTGCCTCAGCCAGCGAGCAGTTGAAGCTGAACGTATGGGCAAAGGGTGAAATCGCCATGGGGTACAACCCGGTCTTCTACCGTCGTGACGCGTTCGGTACCTGGATGCAGTACAGCGCGCATGGTAATGCGTCGTCTCATTTTGGTTGGGAGATCGCTCACATCAAGCCCGTCGCAGAAGGCGGGACCGACGAGCTTTCCAATCTTCAACCGCTGCAATGGCGTAACAACCGCAATGAGGGCGTCGCCTCGGGGTAACCCCACCGCCCCAACCGGAAGCGGCGCGCGTCAGGTCATGAAGACCTCGCGCACGAGGTTGATGTCGCTGTACTCGCGAACCTGTGCGATCTTGTCGCCCCTGAACCGGAAGTAAAAGTGATAGCGGTTGGCGTACTTTTTTCCGTTACCCGCGGTCGTGTCCGATTCCGCCTGAATTGCCACGTGCGGGCCCTCGGCGATCGCCGTATGAAACTTCATGTTCAAGCCGTTGGGAAACATCGCCTTTAGCGTCGCCGGCATCGAATTCAGAAACGCATCTTTGCCGTGCGTCGGTTCGAGTCCAGGCAGCCGGCCCATAATCTCAAACTCGAAATCGTCCGCGATCATATCCGCATAAACTTTTGCTTCCGGCTTTTCGAAGTTCCTGAGAAAAGTGAGAGCGAGTTCTTTCTGTTGCTCGAGGTTCATGCTCGATCTCCTGTTAAACTTCGCCCCGCCCGCGCCCGCCAACGGCGGGCGGCCTTAACACTGGGTGCAGGGGGCACCCCTGCCGCGCGACAACGGAGCGCGGTCTTAACGGTGGGTGCAGGGGTCACCCCTGCCAGGGGTCAGCCCTGCCGCTCGCGGTGCCGGTAAACCAGGACCGAGCACGGCGCGATGCGCACCAGCTTCTCGGCGACGCTGCCGAGCAAAAGACGCTCGCCGCCGGTCCGCCCGTGCGTGGCAACCATGATCAGGTCAATCTCCTGCTCTTTGGCGTAGTCGGCGAGTTTCTGAACCGGAGCGCCGACCACGGCAAACGTGATCACCTTCTTTGAATCGCCCAGCTCGTCCTTCTTGATCCGCGCGAGTTCCTGTTCCGCCTGCTCGAGCATCGCCGATTCCCGTGCCAGCTCGCGGTTCTGCTCGATAGTGGACGGGATGAAACTTTGCTGCGGCGCGATCACGTGCATCAGGTGAACTTCGCTGGCGCCGAGGTCTTGCGCCAGTTCCATCGCGCCGCGCATCGCTTCCATCGAGTGTGCGGAAAAGTCGATCGGGGCGAGAATTTTCTTGATATTCTGGATCATAAGGGCCTCCCGGCTGCTATGGACAGACTCTGGGATTACCATGCGCTTCGCCGCCACTGCAAACCCGCCCCCGTCTGTGCCATTATCCCGGCAAACCGCCGCCTCCTCGGCGCCACAAGGATAGAAAGGGATTTGACATGAAGGGAACTGTTTTCCATGGCCCCCACGACGTCCGCGTCGAGCGTGTCGACGACCCCGCGCTTCAGACTCCCACCGACGCGCTGGTGCGAATCACCCGCGCGGGAATTTGCGGCTCCGACCTGCACTTCTATGACGGCGCGCTGCCCATCGTGCCCGGCTTCGTGCTGGGCCATGAGGGCGTCGGCGTGATCGAGGAAGTGGGGGCGGGTGTCGATCGGCTCAAGAAGGGCGATCGGGTCGTGATGTCGGGCGTGGTTGCCTGCGGCCGATGCTACTTCTGCCGGCGCGGGCAGTCGGCGCAATGCGCGGAAAGCGGATCCGCCATCTTCGGCTACGGAGCCAATTCCGCGGGCAAGCTCGGATGGCTGGGGGGCGAGCAATCCGAGGCGGTACGGGTGCCGATGGCGGATTACACATGCTATCCGCTGCCCGACGCGATCGACGATGACGCCGCGGTCTTTCTCGCCGATATCCTGCCGACCGGCTTTTTCGGCGCGGTCAACGGCGATATCCGGCCGGGCGACACGGTGGCGATTTTCGGATGCGGTCCGGTGGGGTTGTGCGCCGTGATGTGCGCGAAGCTGTTCGGCCCCGCCGAAGTGATCGCTGTCGATAGCATCCCGTACCGGCTGGAACGGGCGCGCAAGCTCGGTGCGATGCCGGTGAACCTCGAGCAGGCGCATCAGACGATTCTCGATCGCACCGATGGACGCGGCGCCGACGTGACGATCGAGGCGGTGGGCAACGAGAGCGCGCTCACGGCCGCGATAATGGCTGCGCGCGGCGGCGGAACAGTGTCGGTAATCGGCGTCTTCGGCGCGCCTTCGTTCAATTTTCCGGTCGGCTATGCGTTTATGCGCGATCTCACGCTTCGGATCGGCCTTGCGAACATCAACGCGCACATACCTGAACTGACGCGCCTGATGGAACGCGGCGCGATCGACCCGCGCCCGCTGGTCAGCCACGTGATGCCGCTAGGCGACGCCGCCAAGGGCTACGAAATCTTCAGCGCCCGCAAAGACAACGTCATGAAGGTATTGCTGAAGCCCTGAAAGAGAGCCTTGCGCAACCCGGTCGGTCAGTGAGGGTCCTTATACAGCGCGCCCTGTTTTTCTTTTTTTAATACTGGCCTCCCGTGCCACCGGGCGCTGCGATCAGCCGCAGTTTCCCTTCGGGCTCCTGACCCTGGCGATACCGCCGTTCTTTGGCGTGCAGGTCGGTGCAACTTCGTCGCTGCCGGTGGCTATGGAACCATCGGTTGCGACTGCCGTTACAACGCTCCCGGCCTTGCCACAAAACGCCGCCGCACCGCCGCCGGCACCCGAACCGTTCGCAGTCGCCTTGCACCCCGCCGCCAGCGCGTCTGCCTCGCCACCCGCCCCTCCGCTCGAGGTATCTTTCGCCGAGCCGCCGTTTTCTGCCTCGGCCACCGCGCTGGTGCTGTCTCCCGACGCGGATGCTTTAGCCTTGCTGCCGCTTGCCGCCTCGGCAGCCACGCCGACGTCCGTTCCCGACGCGGAACTGGTAGCCTTGCTGGTGTCTTCCGCCGTTGATGACGCCCCGGCCTTGTCCGACGCGTGGGCCGTCGCCTTGTTGGGCGGGCCGGTTGAAGCATCGCAGGTGACCGCAGTACCGTCGATGTTTGTAGCCGAGGTGTTAGTGCTGGTCGTCGAGCATGACTCTTTGTCTGAGGCCGCGAACGCCTCGGCGCGATCCACCATGAGCGCAAGTACAACCGCGGCTATTACCACGCCCATCTGAACGATTCGTGTCTGCATGAATTTCCCCTCCGGTCCGCGATCGGGAAGTAGCCTGATGGCCCTTGTCCCGGAAAAGGTAATTCGCGCGGCTTGACGACCCTATCCGCCCAGCTCTCCCTGCTGAGCCGCCCGCGGGCCGGCGCGGCCAACTAATCCGCGATTTCCATCATGAGTCCCCGATGGCAGCTCTCCGTATAGACCCGACGGCTTCCCTGGAGCAAGGTTCCCTCCCGGCCGGGGTTGGCCCACGCCCTTTCCAGCGGCGCCGCATCTCCCTCTTAATCTGTTCTAACAGGGTCCTTCGGCTTCACCCAGGATAAACTCCGCCCTCATCTTTGTTCTAATACTGGGTGCAGGGCTCAGCCCTGCCCGCGCGCGACAACGGAGCGCGGCCTTAACGGTGGGTGCAGGGGTCAGCCCCTGCGCTGCGCTCAGCCGCAGTTTCCCTTCGGGCTCTTGACCCTGGCGATACCGCCGTTCTTTGGCGTACAAGTCGGCGTAACTTCGTCGCTGCCCTCGGCTATAGAGCCTTTGGTTGCGACCGCCGATACGACGCTTCCGGCCTTGTTACAAAACGCAGCCGCCCCGCCGCCAGTACCCGAAGCGGTGGCGGTCGCCTTGCAGCCTGCCGCCAGCGCGTCTGCCTCGCCACCCGCCCCTCCGCTCGAGGTATCCTTCGCCGAGCCGCCGTTTTCTGCCTCGGCCGCGGCAGCGCTTCCGGCTCCGCTTGAAACGCTAGTCGCATTCCCGCCGCCGCCTCCTATTTCGGCGACTGCCTGAGCGCCCGCATCCTTCGCCGTCGCTACTGCGTCGCCGCCCCCTCCTGACGGAATCGTCGCACTGGCCGTAGCGCCATTGGTGGCGGTCGAAGTGGCATTGCCTCCGTCGGTTTCCCCAATCGATGCCGTGGCGTTGCTGCTGGTGCCTTTGGCAGTCGCCTTGGTCGCGCCGCTGGATGACTGGGCATTCGCTGAAGTGTTCTCTCCCGACGCGGAACTGACGGCTTTGCTGCTATTCTTTGCCTGGGCATATGCAAAGGCATTCTCTCCCTTCGCGGTTGCGGCAGCGTTGCCACCGCTCTCTGCCACGGAATTCGCATCGCCTTTTTCGCCCGACGCGGTTGCGGCGGCGATACCACCGCCGTATGCCCCGGCATTTGCCTCGTCATTCGTTCCGGACGCCGAACTTTTTGCCGTGCTGTCGTCTTGCGCGTATGACGACGCCTGGCCTTGGTCCGAGCCGTGGGCCGTTGCCTTGTTGGGTGCGCCGGTCGAAGCATCGCAGATCGCCTCGGTACCGTCGGTGTTCGTAAGCGTGACGTTCGTGCTGGTCGTCGAGCATGACTCGCGGTCGGATTTCGCGAACGCCTCGGTGCGAGCCACGATGAGCGCAAGCACAACCACGGCTACCGCCGCTCCCATCTGAACGATTCGTGTCTGCATGAATTTCCCCTCCGGTCCGCGACCGGTAAGCGACCTGATGGCCCTTGTCCCGGAACAGGTATTCCGCGCGGCTTGACGACCCTGTCCGTCTCAGCTCTCCCTGCTGAGCCGCGCACGGGCCGGCGCGGCCAACTAATCCGAGATTTCGTCTTGAGTCCCCGATGGCAGCCCCCCTATAGACCCGATGGCTTCCCTATAGCAAGGTTCCCTGCCGGCCGGGGTTCGCCCACGCCCTTTCCAGTGGCGCCGAATCTCCCTCTTAACCTGTTCTAACAGGGTCCTACGGCTTCGCTCAGGATAAACTCCGCCCGCATCTTTTCTTACTTTTCACCGGGCGCAAGGGTCACCCCTAGCCGTTGGCAGGGCTGGCCAGCACTAAGAAACCGCGCGCCTGCGGCAGGGGGCCGCGCCCGCCAACGGCGGGCGGCCTTAATACTGGGTGCAGGGGTCAGCCCCTGCCGCGCGACAACTGAGCGCGGCCTTAACGGTGGGTGCAGGGCTCAGCCCTGCTCACCCCTGCCGGAAATTGCGGCGATAGACGAGGTAATTCGCGCAGACCTTGGCGCCGAGCTTCTCCGCCGTCCGCCGCGACGGCCAGTTGTCGTCGAGCACCAGCGTGTAGCTCAGATACTTCGCGCCCTTGCGAATCAGTTCCAGAAACGCATACGACGCCATCGCCAGATTGACCCCGCGCCCGCGCGCCGCTTCGCGCACCCCGATTCCGAGCGTGTTCAGCTTCTCCGATTCTGCGACCTTCCGCCCCGATTCGAGGACCGCGGCCGACGAAATGTCCGGCGTGACGTAAAGCGCCCCCACTGGCGCGCCTTCACGGTACGCGATAACCGAGGTTTCGTGCCCTCCGGTGAAGGCGGCCAGCGCGTCGAGCAGCGTGCCTTCCTCGAGCGAACTCGGAACGTGCCCCCAATGCCGCTTGAATGCGTCGTTCATCACGTCGATGTATTCCGCCACGCGCCGGTCGCTCGGTATCGCTTTCGCCGGCACGATTTCGAATCCCGCCCGCCGCGCCGCTTCGAGTGCGCTTTCGTAGCGCGCGACCAGCTCTGGAGTCACTTCGATCTTGTAATCAACCATCCCCTTTTCGGTCTCGAAGCCCGCATCCTTGAGTATCGAATGGTAATAGTCGGGATTCTGCCTGAGCAGGTTGGGCGGGAGCAGTTCGTATTCATCGATCACGAAGGGAAAATCCATCGGGAAGAGGTCGCCCGCGCGGGCGGCGACTGTGCCGCGCGACTCAAGCCATCGGCACGCTTCGTCCATGATCAACTTGACCGCGTCGCGAGCGCCCGGCATCGCCTCGAACATCACCACATGGCCCAGACGTTCGTTCCAATGGCGGCAGTACCGCTCGTCGACCACCGCTACGGCCCGCGCCACCAGCTCGCCACCGTCGCGCGCGGCGATCGGGCGTAGCGTCCGCCCCTCGCACAGCGGACTCTGGCCCAGCAGAAACGGCAGCTCGATTTCCGCCGACGCGGGCCAGCGGGCGCTGCGGTAAGCGTAAACGCGGTCGTAGAACCCGACGAATTCGGTCAGCGACGCATTGCCTTCGGGGATTTCGATCCTGATTGCCATTCCAACTCCAAGCCAGGCGTCCGGCGATACGATCGTGCATCGCGAACGACATGAAAATTGATCGCTGAACCCCCCTCTCAGTTGGAGCAGTTCGCCCAGCCGGCTGCGAATCAAACCGGAATTTCCCTTTTGAGTCTCCGATTCCAGTTCCGCTATAGACTAGGGCGGCCTCCGTCTGCAAGGTTCCAGGCCGGTTTCGCGTCTGGCGAGCCGCGCCCGCATGCGGTTGAATAGCAACGAAGGTGGAAGAAATGGAAGAAAAAATAATCAAAGTTCGAGTCGAGGGTGACCTCGCGTATATCGCGCTCAACCGTCCTGAAAAGCGCAACGCGATTAACCAGGCGATGCTGCGCGCGATTCCACTGGCGCTCGAAGAGGTCGATCGTCCCGAGGTTCGCGCGATTATCCTCTACGGCGAGGGGCAGGCGTTCTCGGCGGGAATCGATTTCACCTCGCTCGCCAACGACACCGGCGCGCAGGGCGGTCAGAGCGGCGGCCCCGACCCGCAGCGCTTTCGGCGCTTTGTGGCGGAGTCGCAGGCGTCGCTGAACCGCTTTGAAAGTATCGAGAAGCCGGTGATCGGCGCGCTCCATGGCTTCGTCGGCGGACTCGGGCTTGAACTGGCGCTCGCCTGCGATGTCAGGGTGGCTGCGGCGGGCGCGCGGCTGGGGATGCCGGAAGTGCGTATCGGCCTGGTGCCCGATGTCGGCGGCACCACGCGGCTTACGCGGACGGTCGGTTATGCGCGCTCCAAGGAACTGATCATGACGGCGCGGATGATCGATGCGGCGGAGGCGGAGCGGATTGGGCTGGTGAATCGCGTCGTCGCCGAAGGCGCGCATATCGCGGCGGCCGAAGAGCTTGCCCGCGAGATGGCGCGCAACGCCCCGCTCGCAGTCGGGCTGGCGAAGCGGATCATCGACAAAGGCTACGGCCTGGACAAGATGACGTTTCAGGAACTCGAGGTGCTGGCGCAGAGCTCGCTCGTCGTCACCGAAGATTTTCGCGAGGGCGCGGCGGCGCTGGCCCAGCGCCGCGAGCCGCGCTTCAAGGGGCGCTGAGGCGAATCTCGAAGCCGGCCTCGAAGGTCTCGCCGGGCGCCAGCGCGCGCATCCCGGCCGCAATCTCGCGGGCCGCAAGATTGAACGCATCGGGCGCGCAAGTGTACGGCTCGATCGCGACGACCGGATGGTCTCCGGGGGCATAGACGACGAACTCGCCGAACGCGGGATCGGCGCGAAGCTCGATCGCGATTTTCAGTGACGGATCGACGAGCCGTGCGCGCGGCGCGCCTCCATCGTTATTCGCCGTTTGCGCCGCGATCGGCGCCATGCGGAATGCGTCGTCGTAGGTATCGGCTCCAAGAGCACGCGGCGCGCGAAAATCGTACTTACCCGCCAACGGCTCGGCGGCCCCGGTGGGTATCAGGCGCGCGTCGAGCGGCCATCGAGCGTTGGCGTCGAGCTGAATCAGCATCGCACCGCGCAAGCCTGCGGGATTGAGCGGGGCGTGAAAGTAGGGATGCGCGCCGAATCCGAACGGCATGAGCGAGTCGCCGGCGTTGCTGATGCGGGCCTTCAATCTCAGTCCATTACCTACTTCGTAGCCTATCTCGAGCACGAACGGCCACGGCCAGATCGAACTGAGATCCGGATAGTCAGACGAATCGAGAATCGCCGTCACGAAATACGCTCCGCGCCGCGTCACGCGAAAGGCGCGTTCGCACGCGAAGCCATGAATCGCGTGCCCGCGTGCGGGCTCATTCACCGGCAGCCGGTATTCGCGGCCCTCAAACGTGAAGCGTGCGCCGGCAACGCGGCCCGGCCACGGGAAGAGAATCGGAATGCCGCTGCGATGCGGATGCTCGCGCCATGCGTCGGGACTGGCGGGACCCGCGATGACCTCGAGCGTGCCGGCGCGGTAGCCCAGGCATTGGCATCCGGCGCCGGGCGCAATCACCGCGCGCTCGCTGCCCGCTTCAAGCGTTATGAGTTCCACGGTGATGGTTCAATCCGGGGAGTGCTCAACCGCATGGCTTCGGCCCGAGGTTTGGGCCTCCCTGCAAGCGGGTTCAGTACATACTGTGGGGCGCGACGTGAAGGCGAACTACAATCGCGCGCTATACGCAAATGCCGGAACTGACTAGTGGTCGCGTCCGCCGCGGCGTTCGCCGCCGCCTCCGCCACCGCCGCCTCCGCCACCGCCGGCCCCGCCGCTGCGCGCCTGCGCTTCGTTGACGCGAATCGGACGGCCCTTGATATCGCGGCCGTTCAGTTTCTTGATCGCGCCTTCGGCCGCCTCATCGGTCGCCATCTCGACGAAGCCGAATCCCCGCGAGCGGTTGGTGGCGCGGTCGATGATGACTTGCGAGCTGTCCACCTTTCCTGCTTCTGAAAACGCGTCGAGCAGATCCTGGTCAGTCACAGTCCAAGCCAGATTCCCAACATACAGTCTGCGGCCCATTACCCTCTCCTCGCGCGCGACCCGGCTGCCCCGCAGCGTACTCCGTCTGTATCTATAGGCATTAGGAAGCCTGATCGGTGGTACAGACAGCCAGGCGGCGGGGCGATACCTGCGGCACGCATCTAATCCAAATTCCCGAATGCTTATAGCATCGCGCCAAGCGCAAACATAGTGCTCTGTCCGCTTTCTGTCCAATCCCCGAGCTTTATTTCTTGATTTCGCCCAATGGCTGCATGGTCGCGCATAAAGCGACGACCGTCCCAAATCCCGCTGTCAGTGAAAGGAAATTAGGCGATCGGCGTGCCAGATGCCTATCTGCCAACGGTCATTCAGTGCGGGAACTGTTAACAAGTTGATACCGTGCAGGACCGTCGGCAAATATGATTTATGACTACCGAATCGAACGAATGCCTATGCACGATATTGTACGCATTATGAGTCCTGATTGATTCTAAAATCGCTATATCGCACGAGGATGCCAGCCGGCTATCACTCCCCGATTTCGGTCTTCGACTCTGTCATAGCAAGACCCCTCCGCACGGGGATGCAGTCGAATAGCGCAGCGGCCATGGCGCAAGTCGGCGAAGATAGCAATCGCGCGAGCGAAAGACGCCTGACCTGATTGGCGAAGCGCCCGCGGCGAGTCCTCACCGGTCGCTCGTCAACGGCGAACCGATCGGGTCAGGTGCGGATTTCCATTTTCTTATTTTTCACTTTTCACTTTTCACCGTCACCGAAAGACCGGAACAGAAGAGGCATTGAGAACACCCCGCGCTATACCCAGTTGACTGATGTTGATAATGGGCAAAATGATTTTGATACTTGTAGGATTAGGATCGAATGCGTATATTCACAATCGATTTGTACTGACCAATTCCCCCAAAGGAGCTTGCTAAATGCCTCGGAAGAAAGCCTCTCGCGGATCCGCGTCGGCATTTCAACAAGTACAGCGGCAAGCGCGCACTCTGCTCACGCATCTGCGCAAAGACATCCGCTTGAAAGAGTCGATACTGAGTAAACTCAAAGAAGAGGAAGCGCGGCTGGGATCGTTGATCGGCCGTCGCGGCGGCACAGCGAAAGCGGTCAGCGGCGGGCCACGCGGCCGGGTCAATTGGCGCAACGTGCTTTCGGAACTTCCCAGACAGTTCAAGGCCGCCGACGTGCGCAAGGTGCGGGGACTCAAGGAGAAGCGGCCGTCGGAGATATTTGCGGCGATCACGCGATGGATCGATGCGGGAGCTGCAAAGCGAAGGGCGCGCGGAGCATACGAAAAAATCTAGCCGAATGGCCGTGAAGACAATTGAATGGCGGGCGGACACCGTCCGTATGATCGATCAGCGCCTGCTTCCCGCACGCGAGGTAATTCGAACCTATCGCGACTACCGTGGCGTCGCACGCGCTATCCGCACGATGGTGATTCGCGGCGCGCCCGCAATTGGCGTTGCCGCGGCAATGGGTGTCGCGCTCGGGATCAGGGGCACCGCGGGCGCGAAAGCGCGAAAACGCTTCGAAGTGGTCGCGCGAGCGCTCAAGGCCACCCGGCCAACCGCGGTAAATCTGGCTTGGGCAGTGGATCGAATGGGCCGCACGCTCGACGACAGCACCTCGCTTGGCGCGGCAGAGTTGTTTCGCCGCATGCGCGCGGAGGCGATCGCGATTTACCGGGAAGACCTGGCGGTGAATCACGCGCTGGGCCGGTTTGGCGCCGAACTCATCGGAAACCCGGCCACAGTGTTGACGCATTGCAACGCCGGCGCGCTGGCCACGGCTGGATACGGCACCGCGCTCGGGGTGGTGCGCGCCGCACGCGACGCGGGCAAAAAGATCCAGGTCTTCGCCGACGAGACGCGGCCGTTCTTGCAGGGTTCGCGCTTGACCGCGTGGGAACTCCACAAAGATCACATACCGGTGACGGTGATCGCTGACAACATGGCGGCGACGGTGCTCGCGCAGAACAAGATCGATTGTGTGGTGGTGGGAACGGATCGCACGGCGGCGAACGGCGATGTCGCAAACAAAATCGGCACTTACCCGCTGGCGGTGATGGCGCGGCGCCACCGCGTGCCGTTTTACGTCGCGGCGCCGCTGTCGTCGATCGACCTGGACTGTCCCGACGGCGCGGCGATCCCGATCGAAGAGCGCTCGGGCCGCGAGCTAACCGAGTACCGCGGGATGCAGATTGCACCAAAGGGCGTCAGCACCTTCAACCCCGCGTTCGATGTCACCCCGGCCGAGCTGGTGACCGCGATCATCACCGAACGCGGCATCGCCTATCCGCCCTACTCAGAGAGCTTGCGCGTGCTGAAAAGCGGACGATGACTGGCTTATCCGGCGCGAGCGGCGCCGAGCCTACTCATCAAATTGATCCAGATACTCGGAAAGTCCGTAGCCAACTTTTCCGTCCCAGTTCCACTCGGTCATGCCTTCGGCGATGCGAGTGACTACACCCTTGCGACGGTTGCGCAGCGGAATCATCGATAGCACCTTGCCGGTAATTACTATTGGCGCTCCACCTTCGATGCTCTCGGCAGTCACCTTGATCTTGTCGTGCAGCTGCTGCTCGCCGATGAATTCGGTCTGAATGTCCACCTTCACGAGGTGGAGAAACGGCTGGCCTTTGCGCGCAATGAATCCTCCCGGGCGTTCGCTGCCGTCGCGATTCACCGTAATCGTAGCCATCCCGCCAAGCTCCTCGTCGAAGTTCATCGTGAGCCATCGGTAGAACTTCGGCGCCTGCCAATAGCGCGGTCCCCAGCTATGATCGCGCAGGCCAAGCGCGTCGATTTCGAACTCGCGCTCGATGCCGCCGGCCGTCAGCACCAGTTTTCCCGTTGCGTGGCCAAGCTGCTCCAGGTGCCCCTTGGCGAATTGAGTCTCGAGGTCACCGGATAGTTTCGGCGAGACCCATTGATCTCCGATTTTCTCCCGCACTTCGCCGCCCCAGGCCAAAGAAGTGGCCATATAGTCAATTCCGAGCGCGGCCCGCGAGTATGGATTACTTTTGAACGCCTTGGCTGGATCGGCCATCTCGAGCGGGTTCTTCAGAATGCAGAGGTTGCCATTGTAGCTCACGCGATGGCGTTCGAACGGTTTGACGACCTCGAACTTTGCGCCGCCGGCGTCATGAGCGTTGTTGTCCTTGATCTCGGGCCGCTGAAACATGAAACCGACGGTGCCGTCCGGAAGGTACAGGCACGCGGTCATTTCCGCGTAACCTTCGTTCGGGCGATTACCTAGCCTGAGGAAACCGCCGACGCGCCGATTACGATCGTAGAAATTATAGTATGCACTTTCGTTGAAATTAGACTCGCCGGTGTTGGAATGCATCAAGTCGTCTTGTTCAAGCAGTACCACTTTGATTTCGGACATTAGTCAATTCTCCCTTTTTGCGCTGCGAATTGCCATGTCACTCTCGAGGTAGCGTGGATTCGCGATACTCAGTTTGTCCTCGACGCTTTGACGCACCGCCGCAAGCACTTCTCCGCGCCAGCCGCCGCTGTCCGCGTCGCCCGCGCGAATCCGCGCGGTCAGCTCTTCGCCCATGCTGGCAGCGGCCGCGCGCAAATCGTCGAGGCTGTGCAGATGCGGCGCGTCGCGCCCAAGCAGCCGCGCGAGCGCTTTCACCTCTGCCCGAACGAGCTGGTCTTCCATTTTAATTTCGCGCGCGACGATTCGCATCACGTTGGCGACCACTCGGGTCTGGAACTGGCGCGCGCCTTCGATCGTCGGTACTAGTTCGCGCTCGACAAAATCTGCGGCGGCGTCGAGCAATTCAACTGATGTCGGCCGGTCCTGCATATTGATTACTCTGAGTACGGTTGACTAATGAGTGAAATAGCTATTGACGCATCGGGGCATTAGCACGTTGCTAATCGATCAGATTTAGCAGCTCGAGCTCCGTTTCCGCAGTGCGCCGTCCGATACTAGCCAGTTCGATGCTTTTTACGAATCCGTCGATATGGGTACGGGCCTGGCTGATGGTCATTATGCCCCAGCGCAGATTGCCGAAGACCTCCCAGAATCGCGCCGCTTCGGGATCGACCGCGGTGCCGCTCGCTTTTTCGTAGGCGCGGAAAAAATCCTCGCGGGTGCCGAGCCCTCCGACCGGCTTCTGATCGTTGCCGAAACGCCACGCCCGCACGCACATCCATCCGACGTCCTCCATCGGATCGCCGAGATGGGCCAACTCCCAATCGAGGATCGATCGCACGCCCTCGGGGCCGAAAATAACGTTCCCGATTCTATAATCGCCGTGCACCAGCGTCGTGCGCGGCGTTTTCGGAACCCGCTCCAGGAGCCATCGGAACGCCAGTTCGAACGCGGGATGCGGTTCCAGCGCGAGCATCCGGAAAGTTTGTTCGAAGCGTTGGACCTCGGTCAGCGCCGCGTTATCGCCCGGCTCCGCAAGGAAGTCGAGCTTGTGTGCGACCGGATCGATTCGATGAATCTTCGCGAGAATTTCCGCAAGTTGCGCCGGCATCACTTCGCGCGCGCGCGCGTAAGCGTCGTCGCGGAGCAGGCGGCGCGCCAGAGTTTCACCCTCGATCCGCTCCATGATGAAGAACGCGGAACCGAGAACCGCGGGATCTTCCGAAACCCAAAACACCTCGGGCACCGGGATGCGTTCTTCGAAAGCGGCCCGAATCACCATGAACTCGTGACGCCGATTGCTCGAGATGTTGTGCGCGCCGGGATCGCGCCGCAGCACCATCGCCCGCCGAGTCGTTTCGCCGCCACGCTCCATGGCGCATTCGAACGACCAGATCTCGCGCGATGCGCCCCCGGGCATCTTGCGAAAATTCTCGATCGCGACGCTGTCGAAACCGCCCTCGCTGCGGATGAAGCCGGTCAGCCGCTGGACCATTTCGCCCGGTTCAATTTTCGCCATTGGGCACGCTCACTTCCTAATCGCAGTTATACCCGATTGGCGCGATAATAACAGAACCGATCGGAGACGTTCGCATTTCACTTTTTCCTTTTCACTTGATGTGGGATTACGATGAATAAAAATTGGCGCGCAAAGATCAAGCTCCGTCAGGGCGACCTTACCGACGCGGACGTTGATGCGATTGTCAACGCTGCGAACAACGACCTGATCCTGGGCGGCGGCGTCGCGGGCGCGATTCGCACCAGGGGCGGTCCGGCGATTCAGAATGAATGCGACCGGATTGGTCCGATCGCGCTCGGCGAGGCCGCGATCACCGGCGCGGGCAGGCTCCGTGCGCGGCACGTAATTCACGCGGCGAGCATGCGGCTGGGAGAATCGGCGTCGCCGGCGAATCTGCGCGCGGCGACGCGCAACTCGCTGATGCGCGCCAAGGAGAACGCGCTCAAGTCGATCGCATTTCCGGCGATCGGCACCGGCATCGCGGGCTTCCCGATCGAGCGATGCGCGCAGCTGATGCTCGAGGAAGTGCGCGCCCATCTCGGCGGTCCGACGACGCTCGAGCGTGTCGAGTTTGTCCTCTTCGATCGCCCCGCGCTGGAAGTCTTCGAGCGGGTGCTCGCCGCGATGAAGGATTAGCGCGAGGTCAGTTCTCAGCCGGCTATTGCGCGGAGAATCTCAGTGGGCGGCCGCAGTGCTGCCGGATTGGATCCGGCGCAGCAGAATAAAGGTCGGAATCAGAATCATCATTACAATAGCCAGTGTGCGGTAGATGTCGTTGAATGACAGCATCATCGCCTGGCGCTGAATCATCCCGTACACCATGCCCAGTCCCTGCTTCTGGCCGGTGAGTATTTGCGGCATATAGTCAAAGCTGCGCCCGCCGGGGGTGAGCCGTGCCGCGTTGCTCATTTTCCACGCGTCAAAGGCGGTGAAGTGCTCGACCAGGTAAGACTGATGCGTCTGCTCGTGATTCACCAGCACGGTTGTCATGTAGGAGATTCCGATCGCGGCGCCGGTATTGCGCATCATGTTGTATAGGCTCGCCGCGTAGCCCACGCGCTCGCGGCTGACGCAGGAAAGCGTAGTCGCGGACAGCGTTGGGAAAATCATGCCCATCCCGACTCCCATGACCAGGCTCGGCCACGTCACCGTCCACGTGCTGACCTGGGTGTCCCATCCCGCCATCGTCCACAAGGCGATCGCCATTATGACGAACCCGACGCCGATCAACGGACGCGTATCGTGCCGGTAGCGCGCAAGCTGTCCCACGATCAGCATCGCCGCCATCGTGCCGAGTCCTCGTGGCGCGAGCACCAGCCCCGCCTTCCACGCGCTGTAACCCATCAGCTCCTGCAGAAAAATCGGATTCAACAGTCCGGTGCCGAACAATGCGAAGCTGAGCGCCACCATCAGCATCACCGACATCGAGAACACCGGAATCCCGAGGATTGAAAGATCCAGGATCGGTTCGCTGGTGCGCAATTCGTTGATCGCGAGTCCCACCAGGCAGATCGCGGAAACAATTGTGCACCAAACCACCCACGGCGAACTGAACCAATCGGCGCGCTGCCCGCGATCCAGCACGACCTGCGCCAGCCCGAGCCCGACGACGAGCAGGATGATTCCGGCGAAGTCGGTCTTGCCCCCCTTGATCCGCCGGGTCCGCAAGTACGCGGGGTCGTGAACGAACGTCCAAACCATCAGGAACGCAGCCGCGCCGACCGGCAGGTTGATGTAGAAATTCCAGCGCCAGTTCCAGTTGTCGGTGATCCATCCGCCCAGCGTCGGACCCATAATCGGCGCAACCATCAGCCCCATCCCCCACGTCGCCATCGCCAGTTGCTGCTCGTTGGGCGGGAAGGTCTCCATCAGAATAGCCTGCGACGACGGCACCATCGCCGCGCCCGCTGCGCCCTGGATCAATCGAAACACGACCATCTGATCGAGAGACCGAGCCGCACCGCACAGGCCCGACGCCGCCACGAACACCGCCACCGACATCATGAAGTAGCGCTTGCGCCCGAAGCGCGACGAGATCCATCCCGTCATCGGAATCATGATCCCGTTGGCGACCAGGTAACTCGTCAGCACCCACGCGATCTCGTCCACGCTCGCCGAGAAGCTGCCTTGCATATGCGGCAGCGCCACGTTGACGATCGAGGTGTCCAGCACCTCCAGCGTCGTCCCCAGCATCACCGCCACCGCAATCAGCCACTTGTGGCTGGAACTCCCGTACTCGGGATACTCGATTCCAATCGCGGATGAAGTTGCGGCTGCCAAGCTGATACGCCCGTCCCGCGGGCTCCGTCTAAATTAAACCTGATGGATTTCCGATGATACCGCAAAAATCAATTCGACATCCCGCGTTCATCGCGCCGTAACCCGCATCCCGTTTAATCATAGCGGGGTGAGTGCGCGATATTTTTGGGCGCGCCCGTGCGGATGTGGGGCAATATGTATGAATGACACCGACGGCCAGGATCGCCACCTTCCATCCATGCGCCTGGGAGCCATCGACGTCGGATCCAACTCCGTCCACATGATCGTGGCCGACGTGAGCCCCGACGGTCACCTCGAGGTCGTCGATCGCGTCAAAGAGATGGTGCGGCTCGGCCGGCTCTCGTTCACCACCGGATGCCTGACCGATGAATCGATGGACCTCGCCGTGCGCGCGCTGCTGAACTTCAAACGGCTGCTCGAGCTGCGCAAGGTTGACCGCTTGCGCGCGGTCGCGACCAGCGCGGTGCGCGAAGCGCGCAACCGCGCGGATTTCATCCGCCGCATCAAGCGCGAGACCGGACTCACGCTGGAAGTAATCTCCGGACTTTCCGAGGCGCGGCTCATCTTTCAGGCGGCGCGCCACGCTTTGGGACTCGACGGCGGACCTCATTTGCTGATCGACCTCGGCGGCGGCAGCGTGGAACTGGTGCTGGTGCTTGACCGGCGGCCGTTATGGATGCGCAGCGTGAAGCTCGGCGCGGCGCGGCTCACCGAGCGGTTTCTCATCGGCGACCCGCCCTCGCCCGCGGATTTGAGCAGGCTCGAAGCCCATCTCGAACGCGCGATCGGTCCGCTGATGCGAATGGCGCGGCGCGCCGGCGTGGTCCGCGCGATCGGAACCTCGGGCACCATCAACACCCTGGTCGCGATGGCGCGCGCCTCGCGCGGCGAGGAATTCGGCCGCCTGCATGGCGCCGGCGCTTCGGCCGGCGAGATTTCCGATCTCACCCGCGCTCTGGCCGAGGCGAACGCCGACGTGCGCGCCGATCTTCCCGGGATGGACGCGAAGCGGACGGACCTGATGCCGGCCGCGGCCTCCCTGGTGAATTTCATCATGAAAACATCTGGCGCGCCGGAGCTGGTCGCATGCAGCTGGGCGCTGCGCGAAGGTGTCCTGCTCGGCCTCGCGCAAAAGATCGACTCGCGCTCCGCCGCTGACGCGCGCCGCCGCTCGGTCGGCGCTCTGGCTGCCCGATTCGCCGGCGCCAACGAGCACGGGATGCAGGTCGCGCGGCTTGCGCTCAAGCTGTTCGACGCGACCGCGCCCGCTCTGGGCCTGCCCGCGTCCTCGCGGGAACTGCTTGAATTCGGGGCGCTATTGCACGATATCGGCCACGCGATTGATCATGACCGCCACAATCGCCATTCTTACTACCTGATTAAGAATGCGGAGCTGTTCGGCTTCGACGCCGACGAAATCGAGGTCATCGCTCAGGCGGCTCGCGGACATCGCAAGCAGGCCCCCAAGCTCGATTCGCCCGATTTGAAGTCGCTTAGCCTCGCCTTGCGCCGTGTGGTCAGAGGCCTCGCCGCGATTCTGCGGGTCGCCGACGCGCTAGACCGAAGCCACTTCGGTGTGGTTAAAAATATCGAGGTCAGGTACTCACCCGGCCGTCTGATCGTAGGAGTCGATTCGAAGCCCGAGAACGCCGACCTCGAGCTATGGACATGCGAGAAAAGGACCGACTTGTTATCGAGACTGCTGGATCGCCAGGTGGTTCTCCAACGCCAGAACTCTCTGCCGCGGCGCCTTCCCCCAACGGCGCCGCTGCTCCGTCCGCTGCCGCGCCCAAGCCTGCGCCCGGCGCCGCGCCCAGGACCCTCCTCGAAACCCCCCATCCGTATCGCGGGCGATTGATCTGTGTCGAGGGAATCGATGGCTCGGGCAAATCGACGCAACTGCTGCTGCTCGAGCGATGGCTGCGCTCGCGCGGCTACCCGGTCCATTTCACCGAGTGGAATTCGTCGCGCCTGGTGCGGCGTTCGATGCAACGCGGCAAGAAAAAAAATCTGCTCACCCCGACCACCTTCTCCCTGCTGCACGCGGTCGATTTCGCCGATCGGCTCACCTATCAGATCCTCCCCCCGCTCAAGGCCGGCATGATCGTGCTCGCCGATCGCTACGTTTACACCGCCTTCGCGCGCGACGTCGCCCGCGGCGTCCATCCCCAGTGGGTCCGCGCCGTTTACAGCCTGGCGCTCCGCCCCGATTTGACCCTCTACTTTCGCGTCCCCATCGACGTTTCGCTCGAACGCCTGCTCTCCGGCCGCGCCAAGCTCAAGTACCACGAGGCCGGCATGGATGTCGGTCTCTCGGCCGATCCGGTCGAGAGTTTCCGCATGTTTCAGAGCCGCGTGCTCGAAATTTACGATCACCTCACGGACGAGTTCGGGATGCGTTCGATTGACGCGACCGCCGAGATCCCCAATCAACAGAGAGTGGTACGCACGATGGTCCAGGAAATTCTTCGCAACTACGACCGCAATCGAGCGGACGAGAAAAATGGCGTCGCATCCCGGTCGCGCTAAGGCCTGGTACGGGCACGGGATGCCCTACCTCGCGAAAAAGCGGCTGCCCGGCCACTTGATTGCGATCGAAGGAACCGATGGCGTCGGCCGCTCGGCCCAGATCGAGCTGCTCCGCCCGTGGCTCGAACTCGAAGGCTACGCCGTCAGCAACACCGGATGGACCCGCTCTCCGCTGCTCTCCGAGACCATCAACGAGGCCAAGGCCGGCCATCGCCTCACCGTCACCACCTTCTCGCTGCTCTACGCTGCCGATTTTGCCGATCGCCTCGAGCACGAAATCCTGCCGGCGTTGCAGGCCGGCTTCATCGTCATCGCCGATCGCTATATGTACACCGCGTTCGCTCGCAACTTCGTGATGGGCGCCGATCCCCAATGGACCCGCGAGGTGTTCGGCATGGCGCTGGTGCCCGACCTGGTCCTCTACCTCGACATCGACGTGGATTCGCTCATCCCCCGCGTCATCATGGGCAAGGGGATGGACTACTGGGAATCCGGGATGCATCTCGCGCTCGGCACCGACTTGTTCGATTCTTTCGAGCGTTACCAGAGCCGCCTTATCGACGAGTACCGCCGCTTGTCCCGCGAGTTCGGCTTCGTCTCGGTCGATGCGCGCCTTCCGATCGAGGAGTTGCAGGGCGAGCTGCGACAACACATCGCCGAATATTTGTCTCGCGCCAACGCCAAGTCGCCTCCCGATTCGGCCGGCGACCGCGCACCGGCGCGCAAGGAATAGCACCGTGGTTGAAGCTCCGCGCTCCGACGCGCCGCTGCGCAGGCTGGAGCTCTCGCCCGGCGAAACCGTCGCCGCCGCCGCGCGCCAGGCGCTCGCGTTTGGGGCCGAGGCGCTCTTGTGGCATCAGGGCGCGGCCGAGTCCGGCGATGAGGAGCCGCTGCATCAGCTTCGCGTCGCGGCGCGCCGCCTGCGCGCGTCCATCGAATTGTTCGCCAGCGCCATCTACGCCTCGCAGCTCAAGCTCTACCGGCGCGACCTCCCGTGGGTCGGCGCTCAGGCCGGCGCCGTTCGCGAATGCGACGTGACCGCGGCGTTGATCGGCGCTCGCGCCGCCAAAATCGATCCCGATCTGAAAGACGCGATTGCTCCGATGGTCGAGGCGCTCGGCGATCGGCGCAAGTCCGAGCACGCGAAGCTGTACGCTCTGCTCGCGTCGAAGCGCTATCGCGGCTTGATCGCGAAACTCTCGCAGCCGGCGATCAAAAAAATCGGCGCCGACCGGATACTCGGGCCCGTCGCCGCCCAATTGATCAGGCCGGCTACGCACAGCGCCGCACGCCTCGGCAGAAAACTCCACGAAGACGCCCCGGCGATTGTTTTCCACAAGCTCCGCGTGCGGATCAAGCGCCTGCGCTACGAGCTCGAGATGGTCGCGTCGCTCGGCGCCAGGCGCCATAAAAAGGCCCTGGCGCGGCTCGAGGCGCTCCAGGAACTGCTCGGGCTTTTTCACGACACCTCGGTGGCATCGGCCTGGCTGATGTCGTATGCCGAGACATCCGCCGCGCCGCCCAGGACCGTGCTCGCGGCCGGCGCGATGATTCAGTCGTTGGACAGCCGCGAAAGAAAACTGCGCCGGCGATGCACCAAAGCGTGGCGCCGGTTCGAGCGCTCCGACGCGATTCGCGATGCGCTCGCGGAGATTCGCCGCGCCGGCAGATTGGCGCCGGCGCCCGTCAGCTCGCCCGCTCCAGTTACTGAAAAAAGCGAATCCGACCAGCCGAATCGATCGCAAATCGCGCACCGTGAGACCGAAGACCCGCCGCACTCGGGTCACATTTTGACAAACTCGCAACCCACCACCCAAACCCTCCCCACGGAAACAATCCAATGATGCTCTATATTCTGCGTCACGCGACCGCCGAAGAGGCCGCATCGAGCGGCGACGACGGCGCGCGCAAGCTCTCGGAACGCTCGAAGGAAAAAATGCGCGGAGCCGCGGCGGGCCTGCGCGCGATGGGCCTGAAGTTTGACGCGATCCTGACAAGCCCGCTCGCGCGCGCCGCCGAAACCGCCGAGATCGTCTCGGCCGCCTACGAAAATACTCCGCCCCCGCAGGTGCTGCCCGCACTCGCCACCGGTGTCGCGCCCGCCGACGCGGTGGCCGCGCTGCGCGCATTTGCAAAGAATGGCGAGGTGATGATTGTCGGACACGAGCCGCAACTGAGCGCCATCGCGTCGATTCTGCTTGCCGGCGCAGCCGACGTCGTTCATCTGCGGTTGAAAACCGGGGGATGCATCGCGATCGACCTGCCCCCGCGCTTCGACCGCGGCGGCGGCGAGCTGCGCTGGATGCTGACCCATCGCCAATTGCGCCAGATGCGCAAGTAGTTCAGCGCTCTCTAATCGGACGGCAACGGCAGCGGCAAGTTCGGGGAGATCGGGGTGCCGGAGTGCACCGCCGCGGTGGCGGCGCCGGCGAGGCTCAGATACCAGTCGCTCGGCAGCGGGCAGCCGTCGGCATCCAGCGTGACGAAAGAATATCCGGGCGGGATCCCCTTCACCGGTGCCTCTGCGGCGGCGGGCAGCATCTTGAACATGGCAGTGCCCTCGTTGACCTCGTCGAACATCGCGCCGTAGAGCATCGTCGCTCCCGCCCCCATCGCGTCATACACCTGCCGCCAGTAGAAGCGGCCGCATTGACGCGGAATCTGGTTGCTGATCGGATTCGGCTGGCCCAGGGATCGCTCGGTGTTGGCGAAGGAATAACCGGGAAACAGCACCGGCATGTAGTCCACGCCGAACGCGTGCGTGGCCACCAGATCCGGCGCCCAGACGTTGGCGCTGTAGCTATCTGCCGAGGCATCGTCGTCAAAACGGCCGACCGACCAGGGGCTTAGGACGCCTAGCTTGGGCCAGACCTTCTGCCATTTGGGGTCGGGCGAGGCATCGAGTACCCCCATCCGCCAATAGGACGGCACGCCGCCCATGATTGTCACGCCGCCGTACTTCGCGCTGGCCTCGTCGAGCGATTTGAGCAAGTTCAGCGTAGCGGACGGAGTTAGCGAGCGGCCCGCGAAGCCGAGGCCCCAGACCGCGAGGAGAGGATGCCCGCGATGGTGCAGATAGGCAGGGCTGCTGGTGATTCCCTCGCGTTCGAGTTTCTTCCAGTCATTCGCGACGGTGTTCAACTTGGAGTTAGGCAGGCCGGTGAGGTCGTACATGACGAAGAACACGCGGCCGTTGTCCTCCGCCGCCTGGCGGACATTGGCCAGGACGAGGTTGCGCGCGTCGAGCGTGGGCTTATGCAACAGGTCCACCGAGAACCGCTGCAGGGCGACGCCGTCCAGCCCGTATTGCTGCATCCAGGCGAATTGCGTCTCCACCGTTGCCGGGTTCGCGTCGCTGAACAGATTCACCGGATTGCCGGCGGCGTCGAGCATGGTGGTGACGCATTGCTCAGCGGCAGGGTAATCGGCGGCGTTCGGCAGAAAGTCCACGGTCGGGCCGGATCCCGTAAACCAGTGCCACCAGCCGACCTTGGTGCCGTCGTTCGGGCAGTTGAACCAGCCCTGGTAGCCCATGATCAGCTTGCCGGTTAGCGTGCTGGAGTCCACGCTATCGCCAGCTTTGGCGGATTGCCCGCTAACGACGAGCGCCGCGCGCCGCATGCCCTGCGCGTGAGCGTGGCCGCATGGGATCGCCAGACACCCGAAGGCGGCCACAGCCAGCAGCCGAAGGCCGTTTCCTATCCGAGTTATCATGATCCGACCGCCGGTAGTCGAATCGATCATGGGCCAGACGTCGCCCGTCCGCAATCTCGTGTGCGACTGCTGACACCACATCGACGTCTCTCAGGCTGTGATCCGATGCGGTCATGGTTTGGCGCCTGCCTGCACCAGTAAGGCTCTGATGTCGGCATGTCCTTCTTCCGTCGCATAATCCAGCGCGGCCATGCCGTTGTTTGCCACGGCATCGACCTTGGCCCCCTTGTCGATCAGCGCCTGCACCACCTCAAGGTGGCCCTTCTGCGAGGCCATAATCAGCGCGGTCCAGCCGTCTTTCCTCCTGGCATCGACGTTGGCCCCCTTGGCGAGCAGCGCCTGCACCACCTCGAGGTGCCCTTGCTGCGAGGCCGCCATCAGCGCGGTCGTCCCGTCGTTCATCCTGGCATTGACGTTGGCCCCCTTGGCGAGCAGCGCCTGCACGACCTCGCCATGGCTGTTGTAGAAGGAGGCCCACATCAGCGCGGTCCCGCCGTTGTTTCCCCTGGCATTGACGTTGGCCCCCTTGTCGAGCAGCGCCCGCACCACCTGGAGGTCGCCGTTCTGGGAGGCCGTCATCAGCGCGGTCGCGCCGTCGTTCGCCTGGGCATTGACATCAGCGCCCTTGGCGAGCAGCGCCTGCACCGCCTCAAGGTGGCCGCCCTGGGAGGCCACCATCAGCGCGGTCGCGCCATTGCCATCCTTGGCATTGATGTCGGTCCCTTTGTCGAGCAGCGCCTGCACTGTAGGCGCATCGCCGCGAGATGCCGCGTTGAGCAAGTCTTGGGTCGGGGATTGCGGCGGAAGATTTGGCGCCGTCGCGCAGCCACCCAAAAAGCTGAGAAGCAAGATACAACCCAATCGTGCGGCTCGGTTCATTTTGCGCGTTATTTCTCCCTCGCGATTGACGCGATGGGCGACAATCGCATCGCAATGGGATTCCGTCAAACGCGGAACCTGCAATCTAATCCGGGATTTCCGTTTTGAGGCCGCGCTTCAGAAAATCGGCAGTCTGACTCCCGCCGTGACCATCGCCCCGCTCGCAACACCCATCAGCGCCTCGCCCGCGATCAGACCGGCCGCGAGCAGAATACCGGGTCCGCTCTCGGCCTCGTCTTCGGGTCCAAAAAACGAATGCGCAAGCGCGCCGACAAAAATCGTTACGCTGAGTCCGAGCGGAAGGTAGAGACCGATCGCGGCGGGCATGATCGGCGTGCGCCACTTCGATCCGCGGCTTTCCAGATAGCTATCGCTCAATCCGAGTATCGCCGCGAGCGCGGCGCCGGTTGCGATCGTTCCCAGCGGCAACCCGCCGTGAAAAACTCCCTGCGTCACTTTCGCCATCAGAAACGCTTGCGGAGCGGCAAGCGCGCCGGCTCGCGCGGTCGCCGTGCCTGCTATGCCGTAGCCGGCGATCAGCAGGTTCAGAATCGGCGCCATCACGAATGACGATGCGATCGCGCCGACCAGCACCCCGATTTCGAGCGCGCGCGGCGTCGCGCCGACGTGATAGCCGGTCGCGAGGTCGTGAGTGGAATCACCCGCCATCGCCGCCGCCGTGCACACGATCGCGCCCGAAAGAATCGCCAGTTGCGGTCCGACGCTTTGCGACACGCCGGCCAATTTCAGAAACAGCGCCACCGCGAGCAATACAATCACGGTCACGCCCGAAACCGGATTGTTCGACGCGCCGACTATTCCGGTCAGATAGCCTGCGATCGCCGTCGCGAAAAAACAGACCGTCGTCAGGATAATTGCCAGCGCCGCGCTGAGCGCGACCTGCCCGCTCAGCCCCACGCAGATGGCGAAGATAACCGGAACGCAAAGCGCCACTGCGATCAGCACTGCGCGCGGCGAAAGATCGGTGTCCTCCCGCGCCGTCGCCGCGGAGGCCTGCGTCGAGCGCACGATCCGGATGGTGTCGGCGATCGCGGACGCGATGCGCGAGCGCAGCCGCCATAGCGTTACGACTCCGCCGGTGAGCATCGCGCCGACCCCAAGATACCGCACCTGGCTGCTCCACAGTTGCGACGCGGTCGCGGCGGCGTCGCCGGTTCCGCGTGCGGAATGAAACGCGGTGATCACGGGGATCGCGACTATCCACGCGAATGCTCCGCCGGCGAATACCAGCGCCGCGATCCTGACTCCGATTATGTAGCCGACGCCGAGCAGCGCCGCCGAAATATCCAGCGACCCGGCCACCGCCGCGCTGCCGATCCATCGCGCGCCCGAGACCGCGCCCGGAATAATTCCGGCGAGATCCTGGAGCGCTTTGAGAGCCGCCGATATCAGGCCACCCGCAACCAGCGGGCGGACATTCGCTTGCGCGGCGCCGGCGCGAAGCACCTGCGCGCACGCTACCCCCTCGGGGAACGGCAGCCGCTCCTCGACGATGTACGCGCGGCGGATAAAGACAACCAGTAACGAGCCCATCGTCGCGCCAACGACGCACAGCGCCGTCACCTCGACGTATGGCAGAGTCTTGACGCCGCCCAGAATCACCAGCGCCGGAAACGTGAAGATCGCGCCGGCCGCGACCGCCTCGCCCGCCGATGCGATCGTCTGCACCACGTTGTTCTCAAGGATCGTCGAGCCGCCGAGAATCCGCAGCATCGCCATCGAGATCACGGCGGCCGGGATGCTCGCGGACACGGTCAAGCCCGCGTACAGGCCGAGATAGGCGTTTGCCGCGCCCAGGATCAGCGCCAGCGCGATGCCGAGCGCGATACTGCGGCCCGTCAGTTCGCGCGCCGCCGCGGTCACGCCGGACGGCTCAGGAATCTGAACGAGTCGCCCTTCTTCACGATCTTTCCCGTCGATGGAGTGGCAAAATGCGTCCCGAAGACGGCGACGTCGGTGTCGGCGTACTTCTCGCAGAACGCGCGCCGCGTCTTTTTCGCCATCGCGCCGTCGGTATCGAATCCGACGTCCCATTCGGGATATCGGCACTGAATCGGATGATGCATCAGATCGCCGGTGATCACGGCTTCCTGTCCCTTGGACGAAATCCGCACGCTGTGATGTCCGGGAGTGTGGCCGGGGGTCGGCTCGAGCCATACTTCGTCGGTGATGCGAAAGTTCGAGTCGATCAGATCGGCCATTCCGATATCAACAATCGGACGCACCGAATCATCGACCGGATCGCGCACGTCCTTGCCCTCGAAATTCTTCCAGAAATCCCACTCGGTGCCACCGATCAGGTAGCGGGCGTTGGGGAACGTCGGCACCCACTTGCCGTCCTTCAGCATCGTATTCCACCCCACGTGGTCCACGTGCAGATGGGTGCAGACAACGCGATCGATCTGGTCGCGCGCGTAACCCGCTTTTTCCAGGTCGTTCAGAAACGGCAGCTTCAGATTGTTCCACTGCGGGAACGAACGAACCTTCTCGTTGCCGATGCAGGTATCGACGATGATGCGCTTGCCCTGCGATTCGATCACCAACGCGTGGATGCTGACGCGGATCATGCCCTTTTCGTCGGAGAAGGTGGGATAGAGCCAGTCGGCTTCTTTCAGCACATTCTCGGGCGTGGCGTCCGGCATGATGAAGGTGCCGGGCCACGGCGTCTCGCTTTCGATGACCCGGGTTATCTTGACGTTGCCGACGTTGAACTGGTTCATCGCGGTCCTCCTGTCTCGCGCCCAACTTAGTCGGATTCGCGGAACTTCGCCAAACGTGGAAGGTCTCAGTCGGGGGAAGCGGAACAATCGCGAGGAGCCGGGGCGCTTGACACATCCGGTTGCCAGACGGCAGGCTCGATGGGGGAGATAATCCGGCCAATCGGGCGGTCCCAAGACCTGATGACCTCGAAGTTTCACAAAGGCGGCACACTGGCGGCGCGCGCGATCGTAGTTTTCGGCGCGGTGCTGATACTCGTGTCGCAGGCGGTTGGCGCGGCTCATTTTCATGCGGGCGCGGCTTCGCGCGACGGCGTTGGAGCCGCGCAGCTCACCGTGGATGAGGGACTCTGCCCCATTTGCCAGCTCGCGTTGCATTCGCCGGGCTCGGTCTCGCCGGCGCCGGCCGTCGCGCGCGGACCGGCGATAGCCGGGACGATATTCTTCGGCGCGCCAATCCGATCCGAGTCGCCGGTGTTCTCGGCCGCGCGGGTGCGCGCTCCGCCCGTATCGCTCTAAGCCTCCTTTTCGACAGATCCGATTGCTGGGGTGCGCGCGATCAGTTCGCGCGGCGGCACTCGCGTCGCGAAGGCGCGGGGACAACGTTGAAGGTTATGGGAGCTTACGATGCGAAGGAAATTATTTTTGTGGATCTCGTTCGCCGGGATCCTGATTCAACTGGCAATCTGCACGCCGGCGGCGGCGGTGGCGCCCGGCGCAAGTAAGAAGACGGTCACGACCTATCGAATCACGGGCGTGGTGAAGGACGCCTTGGGACGGCCGCTCAAACAGGCGGCGCTGTCCCTGCAAGCATCGAACGGGCGGGTCGTGGCTCGGGCTTCGAGCAGCGACGAGGGAGAATTTTCGTTCGAGGTGAAGGCGCGCGGCGCCTATGCGGTGGTAGCGGTCAAGGAAGGATTCAAGACGGCGACGGCGATCGTGGCGGTCTCGGCCAAGGGCGCCTCGCCGGTGGTGGTCGCGATGGAAGCGGAGAAGGCGGTCAGCCTCAAGGTTGCGGCGACTCGCCTGAACAAGGCGCGCAACTCTTTGTCGCCGGACACGGGCGGCAGCAAATACACCTTCAGCGAGCAGGCGATCCAGCAATTGCCGCAGGGCGCGAATACTCCCCTCAACCAGGTGATACTGCAGGCGCCGGGCGTCGCGCAGGATTCGTACGGAGCGCTCCACGTGCGCGGAGACCACGCCAATCTTCAGTACCGGATAAATGGCATCCAGCTTCCCGAGGGCATCACCGGCTTCGGGCAGGTGATAAGTCCGCGCTTCGCCAACTCGATCAGCCTGCTGACGGGCGTGCTGCCGGCCGAATACGGGCTGCGCACCGCCGGAGTCATCGACATCAAGACCAAGGACGGGCTGCTCGACAACCTGGCCGACGTCGATTTCTACGGCGGGCAGCGCGGGACGACGGAGCCGAGCTTCGAGTACGGCGGATCGAGGGGCAACTTCAGCTACTACGTGACGGGGCAATATTTCGGCACCGATCGCGGAGTGGAGCCGCCGACGCCGGGACCCACGGCGATTCACGACACCAGCAACCAGGGCGCGGGCTTTGGATACTTCTCGTACTTTATAAATTCGACGACGCGGCTGAGTTTGATCACGGGAACCGCGATCAATCACTTTCAGATTCCCGCGAACCCCGATCAGCCGCAGGTGTACGAGTTGGCGGGCGTGCCGGTCTATCCGTCGGCGAAGGTCCGCGATAACCAGTTCGAGCAAAACTACTTCAACGTGATAGCGCTGCAAGGCACCGCTGGATCAAACTTCGATTACCAGATTGCGCCGTTCAGCCGTTATTCGGAGGTGACTTTCAATCCGGACCGCACCGGCGACCTGATCTATAACGGCGCGTCGTCGAGGGTTTTCCGCAGCGACTGGGGCAACGGGTTCCAGCTCGACACGGCTTATCATGGGATTGCCAACCATACATTTCGGCTGGGCGGATATTTCGACGCTGAGCGCGCCGAGATCGACAATCATGAGTCAACCTTCCCGGCCGATCCGATAACCGGCAAACAGTCGTCGCCTTTCCCCGTTTCGTTTGTCGAGGACATCGCGCTGCAGACCTGGATTTACAGCGTTTACGTCCAGGACGAATGGAAGCTGACGGAGAAACTGACGTTCAATACCGGCGTCCGCTTCGACCTGTACGACGGCCTGGTGCGAGCAGACCAAGCCAGCCCCCGCGTTGCACTGGTGTACACACCGTTCAAGGGCACCACGCTCCACGCCGGCTATGCGCGTGAGATGACGCCACCGCCAACCGAACTCGTAACCTTGAGTTCAATCGCGAACTCCAGGAACACCACCGGCGCGCCCGCATCCACTGGCAACGGCACGCCGACGGTGGAGCGCGATCATTTGTTTGACGCGGGAGTGACGCAAGACGTGATTCCCGGGCTGAATGTCGGCATCGATTCCTACTACAAGAAGGCCGTTGACCTAATAGACGAAGGACAGTTCGGACCGGCGCTCATCTACGAAACATTCAACTACGCAAAGGGGCGGGTTTGGGGAGTCGAGTTCACGGGTTCGTACACTCGCCAAAATTTCTACGCCTACAATAACTTCGCCTATAGCGTCGCGCAGGGCACGCAGGTCGAGTCGGGGCAATTCAACTTCGCGCCCGACGAGCTGAAGTACATCAACAGTCACTATATCTTTCTGGATCACGACCAGACCTTCACCAATTCCGCCGGGGTGTTTTACAACTGGCGTGGATTCGCGTTCAGCATCGACGGGATTTACGCCAGCGGACTTCGATCCGGCTTCGCGAATACCGGGAACCTGCCCTACTACATCCAGGTCGATGGGGGCGTCTCGCGGCGCGTAACTCTGCCGAACAACGCCGGCGTTCTCGAATTCCGCACCGCCTTGGTGAACATGAACGATCGTACTTACCAGATTCGCAGCGGCACCGGCATCGGAGTCTTCGCGGCTCAGTACGGACCGCGCCGGGCGTTATACGGCGGGATAAAATGGGAACTGCCATTCACCAAACCCGCGGGCACATAGGCGCCATGAAACGGCATGCGCGCGTCGGGCGTCAAGATAGTGCCATGAGTGCAAGGAGAACCGAGTAATGCAGGAACTATTAGTAGCGTGGAACGCGATCAAATTCGGCGGCGCGATGGTGTATCCGCTGCTTGCGCTGGGCGTTCTCGCGATCGCGATAATTATCGACCGGGCCGTGCTCTATGCGCGATGCCTGCGGCTGCCGGCGGAACTTGCCGAACTGGTCGAGACGTTCGGATTTTCGTGGGTCGAGCTGGAGAAGCAGTTGGGCGTACTCGGCCCGCGCAACGCATACGGGCGCTTCCTTCAAGTGATCGCCGACAATCGCAACAAGCCCGCGTGGTGGGTCGAATCGAGAGCTGGCGATGAGGCGGGCCGGATCGAAAAGACGCTCGCGCGCGGACTCTGGGTGCTCGAGACGATCGTGACCGCGGCGCCGCTGCTCGGCCTGCTCGGCACCATCACGGGCATGATGCAATCGTTCAACGTGATCGGAGCGTCAACGCTGGTGGCGCCGACGCAAGTGACCGCGGGAGTGGCGCAGGCGCTGATCGCCACGGCGCTGGGCCTGCTGATCGCGGTGCTCGCGCTGTTCGCGTTCAACCTCTTTTCCCGGATGCAATCGCAGGCGCTCGATACGATGGAGCGGCTGGGCTCGCGGCTGATCGATCACATACGGCTGGACCAGGAAGGCGGCGGCGAGCCGGCGGTTAGCCCGCGCCCGGCGGCGGTGGCGCGATGAACGCGCGGGGCGCGGCGGAGATGCGATGAAACTGCGAAGAGCGCGCACTTTTCGTCACGGGCGAATCGAAATCATCCCGATGATCGACGTGATGTTCTTTCTGCTGGTGACTTTCATGCTGGCGTCGCTGTCGATGCAGACTCTCAACTCGATCGCGGTCAATCTGCCCAGGGGCGAGGCCGAATCGATGCAGCATCGCGAGCCGATCACGCTGACCGTCACGCGCGACAGTCATATTTTCATCGACAAGACGCCGGCCACGCTCGAGCAAATTGCGTTCGTGCTCAAACCGCTGCTCGCGGCGAACGAGGTGGCCGTGGTGGTCAACGCGGACAGCGATGCGCCGGAAGGGACGGTGGTGGAGGCGATGATTCAGGCGCGGCGCGCGGGCGTCGAGAAATTTCTGATCGCGGTGAAGCATTGACCATGACCGATGCCGCTCAAATCGCGATGCGACCGCCGGAGTTGGACGAACCGGCGCGGCGCCTGCTGTGGGTCATCCCGGCCGCGATCGCGATTTGGGCGATCATGCTGAGCGGATTTTCGCTGATCCTGATGCGCACGACGGTGGTGCCACAGGAGGAGTTGAAGGCGATCGAGGCGCGGCTGGTCGAGATGCCGCACGAAGTCGGCGGGCTGCAGGGCAACGGCGGCGCGACCCATCCGGCGGCGCCGGCTGTGCCGATCGTCAAACCCCATCCGGCGGCTCACATGAAGAAGGCCGCGCCGATGGCGCCGGTGATTCGCTCGGAGTACGGCACCAGGAAACCGACCGAAGCGCCGGGAGTCGAAGAAGCTCCGCGCGCGGGCGCGGGGGAGAGCGAGGCGGGCGGCGAAACGGGCGAAGGAGCGGGCGGTGGAATCGGTAGCGATACGGTGGGCGCGCGGGCGATTTACGCGCCGACGCCGGTGATCCCCGACGATCTGCGCGAGGATGTGATCCAGACCGAGGCGATCGCGCGCTTCAAGGTATCGTTCGACGGCGCCAGCGAGGTGACGCTGGAAAAGCCGACCTCGAGTCCGCGGCTTAACCAGGTGATACTCGACGCGCTCAAGCAGTGGAAGTTTTTCCCCGCGGTGCACAACGGGGTTGCGATCGAATCGTCGTTCGAAGTTCGAATACCGATCTCAGTTCAGTAAGTCACGTGGTGCAGCACAGGCGTTCGACGACTTTGCGAATCATCGCGGGGCCGCGCTCGAAGGCGTCGCGGCGGATGTACTCGTTGGGTTGGTGCGCCTGTTCGAGATCGCCGGGGCCGCAGATGAGCGAGGTGATATCCGAGAAGGTGAACCATCCGCCGTCGGTGGCGTAGAGCGCGCCACCCGAGGTGTTGGTGCCGGTCGCCTCGAACAGCGCGGCCTCCAGAGGCGTCCCGCGCGGAGAGTCCAGTGGAGGCACCAGGTTCAGAACCTGGGTTTCGATTTTCGCGCGATGCTCGCGGCTCGCATAGTCTTGGCCGTCGAGCTCGCGGAGCCGGCGCCCGATCTCATGGTAAACGTTGAGCGGGTCGGTGTTGGGCAGGGTGCGATAGCTGAGGCGCAACTTGCATTCTTCGGCGATCATGTTGAGCGCGATCCCGCCCTGCACAGTTCCGAAATTGAGCACATCGTAGGGCACGTCGGGAAAAATCGCGGCATACTGAGGATGGCGGCGGGCCGCGAGTTCTTGCTGAAAACGGCCGATGGTGTCGATCACGCGGGCCATCACCGCAATCGCGTTGACGCCCGAAGCCGGTACGCTGCTATGACCGCCGATGCCGCGGACGGTTACGGCGAGTGCAACGTTGCTCTTGTGCGCGTGACAGACAGCGTAGGAGGTCGGCTCGCCGATCCAAGCCAGGCGCGGGACGGGGGTTTCGCCTAAAATTTCTTTGAGCGCAAGCGCGACGCTATAAGCACCCAGACAACCGACTTCCTCGCTCGCAGTAAAGACGAATACCAGCGGGCGCTTGAGCCTGGCAGAATCAAGGGTGCGCACTGCGTCGAGGGATTGCGCGATGAATCCTTTCATGTCGGTGGTGCCGCGGCCGTAAATTCTCTCCCCCGCCTGTTCGAGTTTGAGCGGTTCCCGCTGCCATCCCGGCTGACCCTGGTAGGGGACGGTGTCAACGTGAGCGGAAATTATCAGGCCGTCGGAGCGCGGCGGCCCAACCCATGCGACCAGGTTGGCCTGCGAGACTCCGAGCAACTCGATCGGCTGAAGCACGGTTTTGAATCCCCGCCGCCGGAGCTCGGCTCCGATGTATTGTATCGCGTCGAGGTCGCTGTTTGTGCTGACCGTGTCGAACGCGACCAGCCGACTTGCGACTTCATACAAATATTCGTTCATGCTGCCACCGACGCTAAGGAACCAGTCAGGAGAATCGCACAATCGGCGTGTCGATGACAAATAGGCTGCTTATAACATCGCGTAAATGCTCATGCCTTTACGGCGGCGGGACCGGGATAGGCAATAGGCCGCGCGGGCGGCTAGAATGCTTGGGGCAGGATAGGCCCGGACGAGCATATGGGGGATCAGGCGGATAATGCCGGGATAGTTGGCGCGGCGAGCGCTGCGGATGGGCCGGCGCTTCAAAATGGAGGCGCGGGCGATCCGCCGGCAGCAGCTGCTATTGTTGACGGGTCGGTTTCGGCCGCCGAGAAGGGGCCGCCGCCCGCGCGATTCGACAAGGAGCTTGCCGCGCCCGAGCTGTTCCTCAATCGCGAGCTCACCTGGCTCGCATTCAATCGGCGGGTTCTGCACGAAGCGGAAGACGAGCGCAATCCGCTGCTCGAGCGGCTGAAGTTTCTCGCGATCACCGCCTCCAACCTCGACGAGTTTTTCATGAAGCGGATCGGCGGCCTGAAGCAGCAGGTGGTCGCGGGGATGCACGAGCTGACCGTTGACGGGCGGACGCCGCAACAGCAGATCGCGGAGTGTTACGTCGTGGTGCGCGAGCTGGAGCGCCGGCAACGCGAGCTTGCGCCGCTAATTCTGAGTCAGCTCGAGAACTACGGCATCCGCGTGCGCCCGTACGCGAGCCTGTCGGCGGACGAGCGCAAGTCGATTCGCGAGTACTACTACAAGAACATTTTTCCGCTGGTGACGCCGCAGGCGATGGACCCTGCGCATCCGTTCCCGTTCGTGTCGAACCTGTCGCTCAACCTGCTGGTGACGGCGCGATCCCAGAACGACTCGGACGCGCTGATGGCGCGGGTGAAGGTACCGATCGGTTTCGGAATTCCGCGCTTTCTGCGGGTCGGCAATCAAAGCGATTTTGTCAGGCTCGAGGACGTGGTCGCGAACAATCTCGATCTGCTGTTTCCGTCGATGCTGATCGACTCGTACGAGCTTTTTCGGGTAACGCGCAACGCCAACACGGAGCGCGACGAGGACGAGGCCGACGACTTGCTGGCGCTGATCGAATCCGAGCTGCGCGACCGGCGATTCGCGCCAATCGTGCGGCTCGAAGTGCTGAGCGGAATCAGCACGGTTCATCGCGGGATGCTGGCGGCCGAACTCGGACTGGACGAACGCGCCGACGTGTTCGAAGTGGACGGGATGCTCTCAATGCGCGACCTGGCGGAGCTTGCGGCGATCGACGCGCCGGCGCTGCACGATCCGCCGCATCATCCGGTGGATCATCCGCGGCTGACCGTCGGGCGCAGCATCTTCCACGTGATTCGCGACGCGGGTTCCTTCCTGCTGTTGCATCCGTACGAGTCGTTCTCGACGTCGGTGGAGCGGTTTTTGCGTGAAGCGGCGGACGACCCAAAGGTGCGCGCGATCAAGATGACTCTGTATCGGACCTCGCCCGATTCGAAGATCATCGGTTACCTGTGCGACGCGGCGCGCAACGGCAAGCAGGTGGCGGTGGTGGTCGAGTTGAAGGCGCGCTTCGACGAAGCTGCGAACATCCAGTTTGCGACGAGGCTGGAAGAATTCGGGATTCACGTAACCTACGGCGTGGTGGGGCTGAAAACTCACAGCAAGGTAATCTTGGTGGTTCGCCAGGACTACAACGGTCTGCGCCGTTACGCACATATCGGCACCGGCAATTATCATCCGGGGACGGCGAGATTCTATGTCGACTACGGACTACTAACTTGCGATGTTACTATTGGCGAAGACCTGACGGAGTTGTTCAACTACCTGACGACTGGCTATATGCCGAATCGTCCCTATCGCAAGATTCTGCCGGCTCCGACCGTGCTCAAGCGCGGGCTGCTCGCGCGAATCGAGCGCGAAATCAAGGTCAGCTCGGCCGCATCACCCGGGCTGATTCAGTTGAAGATGAACGCGCTCGAGGACGTGGACATCACGCGGGCGCTTTATCGTGCGTCGCAGGCGGGGGTGAAAGTCGATCTGATAGTGCGCGATACCTGCAGGCTGCGGCCGGGAATCCAGGGGCTGTCGGAAAACGTGCGCGTGGTGAGCATTGTCGGCCGGTTCCTCGAGCACGGCCGGATTTTTTATTTTCGCAATGGCGGAACCGAGGATTATCTGATCGGATCCGCCGATTGCATGAAGCGCAATCTTGAGAGCCGGGTCGAAGTCGTCGCGCCGGTCGAGGATCCTCAACTGCGCAAGGAATTGCGCATCGTGCTCGACCTCCAGCTGCGGCCCAATCGATGCCAGTGGGAAATGCTGGCCGACGGCACTTACGTCAGGACCGCAACCGCGGACGCATCCCCAGCCTGCCAGCAGGCGATGATAGATTTCGCGGAGACTCGCCAGACCGAAGCGACCAAGGTCAAGAAGCGCCGCTCCAAAGGCTTTGCCCGCCGCACGGTGCGAGAAAGGACCGCCGAGTGAGGGGACGCCGGCGTCCAGCGGGCCGGTTTTTCCGATCCGACCCCGCCGCTGCTTCACCGTCACATTCTCGAGGTTCCACCGCGCCGGGATTTTCGTTGTCGCAGCAACCGATGTGATGAATTTTACGACGCGGAAATTCCGGCTCAGAGCGATCTCCAGTCGTGGGCTGGCTGATGCGATCACCCGGATGCCCGTCCTCCTGATACTCTGCGGCCTGGCGATCTACCAGGCAATCTTCCAGGTGGTGAACCTGCCCCCACTGGCGCATCGGCTGGATTTCGTGTGTTACTACGATTCCGCGCTGGCGTTGCGTCAGGGACTCGATCCTTACACGACGAATCTCACCGCGATCGGCGACCGGTTTGGTTTTGAAACCGGTCCGCTGATTCATGGCGTCGATACTCCCTTCCTGCTGCTTGGCCTCGAACCTTTGACGCTGTTCCCTCCCGTCACCGCATTCCGGATTTGGACCGGCTTCAACCTGCTGATGCTGGCGCTTACGATCTACCTGCTGCTGGTCCGCAGACCGGGTCTCGATTCGAGTACCGCGTGGCTGCTTGGCGCGTTGATTCTGGCCTTCTATCCGGTCCCCTGGAATTTTTTCTGGGCGCAGACGCAGATATTGATCCTGACGATGACGGTCCTGGCGATGCGCGCGATGGAGGATGAGCGCGAGGGCACGGCCGGGTTGTTTGTTGCTCTTGCCGGGTTGCTCCGGGCATATCCACTTCTTCTGCTCGGATATTTTGTGCTGCGGCGAAAATGGAAAGCGCTAAAATTTGCAATCGCCGGGATCCTCGTCGGCGCGCTTATCCCGGTCGTGATCCTCGGATTTCCGCGGTGTCTCAGTTGGGTCCACGGCGCCGCATGGGTGTCGAACCACGACCGGATGATTTACCCGCTCGTTATTTCCGTGGCACCGTTCGTGTCGAGAATGTTCTGGGCTATCTTCGGTTCGACGACCGGCCTTGCCACCGACTGGCTCCGCCGCGCTGCCATTGCTGCGGTGGATGCCGTCATCCTGGGCATGACCGTTCGTGCAACGCTCATCGGAGCGGGCCGCCGCGACGATGACTTTCGAATCTATTCATTGTGGATCGTGACGATGGTGTTGCTATCGCCGGTCGCCTGGCATCATTACATGGTGCTGCTGTTGATTCCGTTCGTGCAAATAGCTGTGGCTGCCGGTCAGGATCGAGCGAGCCGCCGCGCGCTCTGGATGGCCGTCGGGAGCTACCTGCTGGCTTGCGTATCGGTGCCGATCACCTACCCAATGCTTGCGCGGCCAACCGCTTTTCAGCTCGCTTTCCCGTCGCTCTCCGCGCCACTTTTGGAAACGGGCTTCTTCACCCTATTGATGGGATACATCGCCGCGTATTGGTTCGCCGTCGATTTTAAGAATGACAATCGAGCAGCCGAGCTTCGCGATCTCACCGAGCACGCATCAGGCGAATTGAACCTAACCGGTGCTCGGCGCAGTCGCTCCGCGTGACGTTTGTGCGCGACACGGGTTAAATGATTTGAACCCGGTTGGCGGTAGGTTAGTGGCCCAAAGCGCAATACAGATCAGACGCCACGGCAGCGGCGCCGACCCGCACATCGTCGTCATCGGCGCTGGATTCACCGGCCTTACCGCAGCGTACCAGCTCGCTAGCATGGGAATGAGGGTGACCGTGCTCGAGGGTGACGCTGAGGTGGGAGGACTGGCCAGCTGTTTCGAGGTCAACGGGGAGCGGCTGGAGAAGTTCTATCATCACTGGTTCGTCACCGATTCCCACGTTATGCAGCTAGTCAGGGAATTGGGCGGCGAGCCCGATGTCATTTACCGGCCGACGCGGACCGGGATGTACTTTGCCAACAACCTCTTTAAGCTGAGCGCGCCGATCGATGTCCTGAGATTTAAGCCGCTTAAGTATCTCGATCGAATGCGGCTGGCGGCGCTGGTGTTACGCGCGCGGGCGATGAATGACTGGAAACAGTTGGAATCGCTTACGGCCCAGCAATGGCTCTCACAGCTCGGCGGCGAGGCCGTCTACAAAGTCGTCTGGGAGCCGCTGTTACGCGGCAAGTTCGGATCCTACGCGCCCGAAATCTCGGCGGTGTGGTTCTGGAACAAGCTCAAGCTCAGAGGTGGAAGCCGGGACCGCCGCGGTAACGAAGTGCTGGCGTACTATCGGGGTGGCTTTGCGGCGCTGGCCCGGCGGCTGGCCGCGGAAATCGCCGCCCGAGGTGGAGAGATTCGCACCGGGGATGCCGCCAGTGCCTTGCTCGCCGACGGCAATCGCGTCACGGGTGTGAAAACCGCGCGGGGAGTAATTGAAGCCGACGCCGTGATTGCGACGCCCGCGCTGCCGATCATTGCCGATCTCCTCCGGCCTCATGTCAGCGCGGACTATGTGGATCGGTTATGCAAAATCCAGTACCTGGCCAATTTCTGCGTAGTCCTCGAGCTCGATCGGAGTCTGTCCAAAACTTATTGGTTGAACGTCAACGATCCGGGGTTTCCGTTCGTGGCCGTGATTGAACACACCAATTTCGAATCGGCCGAAACCTACGGCGGCAGGCACATAGTCTATCTGTCAAAGTATCTGGCTGAGACCGACCCGCTGTATGCCATGAGCGACGCGCAAATGCTGGAGTATTCCCTTCCTCATCTTCAACGGATGTTTCCGGATTTTGCACGCAGTTGGATCCTTGCTTCTCACGTCTGGCGCGCCCGCTTCGCGCAGCCGATAGTGCTGCGTGGTTATCGCGATCTGATTCCCTCTGCGGAAACGCCGCTGGAGGGCTTTTATATCGCAACGATGGCGCAAATCTACCCCGAGGACCGCGGAACTAACTACGCGGTTAGAGAAGGCAGAGCCATCGCACGGAAGGTTTGCGAGCGAATGCGGGGCTCGCAAAGCGCCCCTGCCTAGACTCGCCGCGGCGCCTGTCACCAGCTATCGACGTTGGGCCGCTTCTTGCCGGTGCGCGGCGCCTTTGGCGGCGAGGAGCGCAGACCCGCAGTGATCCATTTGCGCGAGTCGAGCGGATCGATTACGTCGTCGATCTCGAAATGCGACGCGGTGTTCACCGCCTTCCCGTAGCGATACATCCGCTCCACCATTTGGTCGAACAGTTCTTTGCGCTTCTCCGGCTCCTCGATCGCCGCCAGCTCGTTGCGATAGCCGAGCTTCACCGCGCCCTCCAGCCCCATGCCGCCGAACTCTCCTGTCGGCCACGCGACCGTGAAAAATGGCGCCTTGAAGCTGCCGCCCGCCATCGCCTGCGCGCCCAGTCCGTAGCCCTTGCGCAGCACGATCGTGAAAAACGGCACGCTTAAGTTCGCGCCGGTCACGAACATCCGCGCCGCATGCCGCACCAGCGCCGTCTTCTCGACCTCCGGGCCAACCATGATCCCGGGAGTGTCGCACAGGAACAGGAGCGGGATGTCGAACGCGTCGCAAAGCTGCATGAACCGCGCCGCCTTGTCGGCGCCGTTGCTGTCGATTGCGCCCGCCAGATGGATCGGGTTGTTGGCGATCAATCCGACCGGGCGCCCTTCGATCCTGACGAGCGCCGTCACCATCCCGGGGCCGAACTGCCGGCGTATTTCGAGCACCGATCCGGTATCGGCGAGAGTCTCGATGATCGACCGCACGTCGTAGATGCGAAGCCGATTCTCGGGAATGATCGTGCGCAACAAGCGCTGGTCGGCGCATTCCCATTCGCGAACCTCTCCCTGGAAGTAGGATAGGTACTTTTTGGCCACTAGTACTGCTTCGGCCTCGTCGGCCACGGGAATGTCTACCACGCCATTAGCTACTTGCACGTCCATCGGTCCGACTTCTTCCGGTCGAAAGATACCCAGTCCGCCGCCTTCGATCATCGCGGGACCGCCCATCCCGATGTTCGATCCCTTGGTGGCGATTACTACGTCGCAGCATCCCAGCAATGCTGCATTGCCGGCGAAGCACCTGCCCGAGTTGATACCTACCAGCGGCACCAGGCCGCTCAACTTTCCCCAGTAGTTGAACGCCAGGCAGTCGAGTCCCGCCACCCCAAGCCCGTCGGTATCGCCCGGACGCCCGCCGCCGCCCTCGGTGAAGAACACCACCGGGAGGCGCGACTTCTGCGCGATTTCGAACATCCGGTCCTTCTTGCGATGGTTCTGTGCCCCCTGCGTTCCCGCGAGCACGGTGTAATCGTACGACATGAGGATGCATTGCGCTTTTGATTCCTCGAACAAATCGCCGTTGACGCGCCCGATGCCGGCGACCATTCCGTCGGCCGGCGTGTTCTTGATCAGGTCCTCGATCGTGCGCCGCCGCCGTTGCGCCGCGATCACCAGCGGACCGTACTCGACGAACGTGCCCGGGTCGCACAGGTCGCCGATATTTTCGCGAGTGGTGCGCTGCCCGGTCTTGCGCCGGCGCGCGACTGCGTCGGGCCGCGCGGCGTCGAGCCCAAGCGCATGACGCTCGGCCACTTCGGCGAGGTCGGGACGCACCCGATCCATGTCCCGCTCCTCGGCCTCGGCGCGATGCGTCGTTTCGACGTCGGCCGGCTCGATAAAAGCAATTGGATGCCCTTCGAAGATTGCGTCGCCCGCGGCCACCGTGATGAGTCGCACGATCCCGCTCCTGTCCGCCTCGATCACGTGCTCCATTTTCATCGCCTCCATCACGAACATTTGCTGGCCGCGATGCACCAGGTCGCCTTCGCTGACATCGACGGAAACGATGGTGCCCTGCATCGGAGCCTCGATCGCGACCGTGTTCTCGGGCCCCGCGATATCATGCGCCGGCGGGGTCGCGACGGTGGTGGAAACCGCCGGCGGTGACGACGACGAAACCTGAATCGCGGATTTGCCATGATGGAGCACCGCCAGCGGATCGCTCGCGTCGATCTTTGCTCCTGCCCGCCGTGCCCCCGCATGCTCGGCGCGCGCTGCGGGAGCCGGCGCCGGACGCTCGAAGAACAGCCGCCGATGCGCGGTTTGTGCCTCGCCAACCAGCGCCGCGATATTGTCCTCGACGAAGCGCGTGTAAACACGATTGGCGATGAACTCGGGATGCTGCAGGATGCTTTGCAGGAATCCAATATTGGTCGGCACGCCTTCGATTCTGAATTCGCTGAGCGCGCGATATGTTTTCGCTACCACGTCGGGATAGTCCGCCGAGTGCGAGTGCGCGATGAGTTTGGCGAGCAGCGAATCGAAGTTCGTGCTCGTCGTATATCCCGCGTAGGCGAACGAATCGGTCCGCACCCGCGGTCCCGACGGCGCCTCGAACGCGGTGATCGTCCCGCCCGCCGGTTTCGCGCTGCCGTCGGCGCGCATCGATTCCATGTTGATTCGCACCTGCATCGCGAATCCGCGCGGTTTGGGGATGTCCGCTTGTTGCATCCCGAGCTCCGCGAGCGAGCGGCCTCCCGCCAGTTGAATTTGCAGCTTGACCAGGTCGATGCCCGTCACCTCTTCGGTGACGGTGTGCTCGACCTGGAGCCGCGGGTTGGCCTCGATGAAGGCAAAGCCCGGCTCGTCCTTGTTCGCGGACGCGTCGCGATTGACCAGAAACTCGAACGTGCCGAGGTTGTCGTAACGCACCTCCTTTGCGATGCGTACCGCGGCCGCGGTCAGCCGATCGCGAAGCGCCGGATCCAGTCCCGGGCTCGGCGCTATCTCCACGATCTTCTGATTGCGGCGCTGGATGCTGCACTCGCGCTCCCAGAGATGGCTGACGTTGCCCTGATGGTCGCCGATGATCTGCACTTCTATATGGCGTGCGCGCGGCATCAACTGCTCGACGTACACGTCGCCATTGCCGAACGACGCGCGCGCCTCGGACTGACAGCGCTTGTATGCCTTGTCGATTTCCTCGAGCTGCGAGACGACGCGCATGCCGCGGCCGCCGCCGCCGGCGATCGCTTTGATCATCATCGATGCGCCTTCGCCCAGCGACGAAAAAAAGCGCCGCGCTTCATCCAGGCTTGTCGGCCCCGAAGTGCCGCGCTGAACGGGAACGCCGCATCGCTCGGCCAGCCGCCGCGCTTGCACCTTGTCGCCGAAAAGTTCCAGCATCTCCGCTCGCGGTCCCACGAACGTGATGCCCGCTTCGGCGCATCGGCGGGCAAAGCCGGCGTTCTCGCTGAGGAAGCCGTAGCCGGGATGGATCGCATCGCAGCCCGCCTCTTTGGCGATCGCAATAATCTGTTCGCCGTCGAGGTACGCGGCCGCGCCCGCGCCGCTTAGACGGCGGGCCTCGTCGGCCTTGCGCGTGTGCAGCGAGGTGGAATCGTCGTCGGGGAAAACGGCCACCGTGCGGATGCTCATCTCGGCCGCCGCACGGATGATGCGAATGGCGATCTCGCCGCGGTTGGCGATCAGAAGCTTGCTCGGGATCATATTTCTCTTGTCTCTTTTTAGGTCACGCGAATACTGGCGTCTGAATTTCAATCTAAAGCACGACGAGCCCCCCGCGCGAAAGCGCCCCGCGCTTGCGGCGAATCGCCCCGCAACCTATGTACTGTGTCATCGCGAGCGGCACGCAAGCATGAAGATTCGCAAATCAGCGCGGGCGGCATCGATCATTGATCGCGGCGCAAGCGCGATCGCGGATGGGCCGTTCCCCGATCAACTTGAGCGCTGGCTGTATTCTCCGCTTTTCGTTCCGCTTGCCTTGCTGGGTCTGACCCTGGCGATGTTCGCCGGCACTTTGTTCTCGCCGGGCGATCGCGCCCTGTCCGCCCCGGATACGGACCTCTCCAACTTCTTCGTCTACGCGCGTCAGTTCGGCTTTGGTGAAATGCGATCTGGTCACCTCGCCCTTTGGAACCCGCATGTCTTCAGCGGTGCTCCCTTCGCGGGCGATCTCCAGGCCGCCTTGTTCTACCCGTTGAACCTGATCTATCTGGTCCTGCCGCTGGGAAAGGCAATCGACTGCGAAGTTGGATTGCACGTGTTCCTCATCGGGCTTTTCATGGCGCTTTGGGTCGGTCGCTATCGGCTCCATCCTCTGGCCGTCTTGTTCGCCAGCTCGATTGTGATGTTCGGTGGAGCGTTCTTCTACCACGTCTATGCGGGGCATCTGGCTCCGCTGGACGCCATGGCCTGGACCCCCTTGATTCTTCTCACCCTCGATTGTCTGCTGGACGACCCGAGCCTCAAATGGGTCCTGGTCGGAATCTGCGCTTTCGCAATGCAGTTTCTGGGCGGACACCCTCAGGTGCTCTTCAACACGGTTGTCACGTCAATCCTATACGGTACCGCACGCCTGATTAGGGCACCTCGCCCTCTCAAGACGGTATTTGCGCTGGTATTGGTCGGAACCGGCGCGGCGCTTATCACTACCGTGCAGCTCTGGACATGGCTGGAGGCAGCGAATGAGGGCACGCGCCACGGTGGCCTCTCCTTCTCGTTCGCTGCGATGTTTTCCTTTCCGCCCGAAAATTTCCTGACCTTGGTGGTTCCCGGATTTTTTGGAAACATCTGGAGCCTTCCGTACTGGGGAAGGTGCTACCTGTGGGAGATGTGCCCGTTCTTCGGACTAACTGGCCTTACCATGGCTCTGATCGGGCTGACGGTGAAATTCCCGCACAAGCGCGTCTGGGCCGCCATGGCGCTGGTACTCCTCTGGCTTGCACTGGGCAAGCACACGCCGTTGTTCACGATGCTTTATCGCTACGTGCCGGGATTCAACCTGTTCAGGTCACATTCAAAGTTCATTTTTCACGCGGGCCTGTTCGTAGCGATGCTGTCTGCTTTCGGCATGGATAGCGTGCTGCGGTCAGCGCGAGGAGCGAGAGTCGCTGCACTGGCGCTTCTGATCGGGGCGTTGACTTTGGGTGGGCTCGGAACCTCCCTGCGCTTTGGCGCCAGCCGCGATCTCAGAGGCGGAGCCTGGGGCGAATTGGTCGGCGCGATTGGTGGAACGAATGAGTCTTATCTTCCGCCGTCCTATTTCAGTGATCCGGCTGTCATAGCCGCGACGCGACAGTTTGCGGGATCTCAGTCCCTCATGGGAGCCGCCACGCTTTTGGTCTTGGCCGGACTTTTCTTTCTGCGCGTCTCGCGCCCAAAAGTAGCCTTTGCGCTCGCTTTCTTCGGCGTCGCGGAAGCTTTTGCATTCGCCCACTCAACCCTGGCTACCTTTCCGCTTGCCGCCACTGTGCCATCGGAGATCGGACGGTTTGTGAAGGCTCATCCGGGCGATTACCGAATATTGAACCTGGACAACAGTCACAGCAGTAACAGCGCCATCGCGATCGGGGCCCGCGAGATCTGGGGGTACGATCCGATGGTGCTGCTCCGCTACGCGCAGTTCATGACCTACTCGCAGGGCGGCAATCCGGAAGCCGCCACCATGGACGTCTCCTTCCAAACCGTCAGCCCCTTGTTCCGCCTTCTGAGGCTACGGTTCATTTTCGTGCCGGATGGTGAAGGACAGTTCCAGGTAGCGGAACCCGGCGGGGCTCTTCCCCACCTGCTGCTGATCAACGACTGGCGGCAAATGCAAGGCCTGACCCAAATCCTGAACACGCTGGCCGATCATTCCTTCGATCCACGGAAAAGGGTGATTTTGGAGACTCGGCCGGATCCCGCGCCCGCTCCCGGCGCCGCATTGGGCACCGTGAATTTGCTCAACGACGATGGAGACTCGTTGACCATCGCCGCCGAGGTGCCGGAGGCGACGCTCTTGTTGATCACCGACACGTACAGTCACTCTTGGAAAGCCGTGCCATTGCCCGGCAGCGTCCAAAGCCGCTATCAGGTTCTGCCGGCCGACTACACTCTTATGTCCGTACCACTGACCGCGGGCCGCCATCTCTTTCGTCTGGAATATGCTCCTTCGGGTTACGTGATTGGTCGTTGGATATCGCTCGCGAGCCTCGTGATTTACCTGACTGCGCTAGGCATCTTCCTGCTCCGCAAGCGCCATCGCGCGGCGATGCTGGAGGCGCATGACTGAGCTATCGGACCCGGCCCGCGAAGCCAGCTCGCGCGCCGCGAGCGCGCCCGAACCGGCCCCCGCGCCCGAGCAAGCGGTCGCCTCGCGGCTGCTCGATTACCTCCGTATCGCGTTCAAGCGCCCGGCCCTGGCGTACGCGGAAACTCCGGCGCGCGTCACCGGCGGTTTCGAGACTTCGATCTTCAGATTCGCACTGGCCGGCGCGCCTGAACCGCTGGGCGGCCCGCTTATCCTGCGCCTCTTCGCGCAAACCGACGATCCCGATCGCGCCCGGATGGAAGCGGCGATTCAGAACGCGGTTGCGGAGCTCGGTTATCCGGCGCCGCGGGTCTTCGTCGCCGAGACGGACAGGCAAATCCTCGGCGGCGCGTTTGTGATCATGGAGCGGATGGCCGGCCGCATGTTGACGCAGGAATTCGCCGAGCTCGGCCGCGGTCGCAGCGCGTACGAGCTAATCGGAGCTCTGGTGCGAGTGCCGGCGATACTGCGCGAGCTCTCGACGATTATGGCCGCCGCGCAGTCCCGCCTCCATCAGTTGCCCGTGGAACCGCTCATCCGTGCGGTCGAGAGCGCCGGCCTGCCCGCGAAGGCGATCACTTTCGAGGGCCGGCTCGAACGGATTCACCTCACCTGCGAAGAGCCCGAGCTCGCCGGATTGCGGCCCGCCGTCGCCTGGCTCGAAGCCAATCGGCCGCCACCGCGCCGGCTCGTGATCTGCCACTGCGATTTTCAGCCGTTCAACATCCTCGTGGACGGCGGACGCGTGACCGGCGTTATCGACTGGACCGCCGCCACCATCGGCGACCCGGCGCTGGACCTGGGCTTCACCCTTGCCCAAATCGCCACGGCTCCGATCGAAGTCCCGGTCGTGATGCAGCCGATCTTTCGCGCGATCATGAAGGCCGCCGGACGCCGCTATTGCCGCGCCTATGGCCGGGGGCTTGCGCTGGACGCCACGGCGCTCCGCTACTACCAGGTCTTCGCATGCATGGATCAGTTGGCTTGGGCGTGCAACGGGCTCCTGCACGGTTACGAGTCCAGCGCCTTCTGGTGGGGCAGCGGAATCGCGCGCTTGGTTTCGCACATCGGTTCGCTAACCGGCATCAAGCTCAACGCGAACGTAATCCCGCGCGTTGAAGTCCCTCCCGCCTGATCGAGTAGCCGGACAGTTTCTAAATTTCATCAAACCGGCAGTTCACCAGAGAAAACCAAAATCCGGCTTGATACCTTCGCCCCGCGATTCTTGCCCGTCCACTTCCTTGTGTCATTCTGAGCGCAGCGAAGAACCCCGGATCTTTTTCTTTGCCTTTCCTCTGGCGAAAGAGCTCTGTATAGCCGGGTGCTGGTGCAGAAGCGATATTGCCCGCGCGCGACAACGGAGCGCGGTCTTAACGGTGGGTGCAGGGGTCACCCCCTGCTGAGCGCAGCGAAGAATCCCGGATCTTTCTCGGCGCAAGACACTTCGACCTCACTCGGGCCACGCGGAGCCGAGCTGCTCCGAACTCAATCTGCAGTGGCCCGCACCCCAATTTCCCGCCAATTGATTCGCCCCCGCGAAACCAGCACGAACGGAAATGAGAAATCGACCTGGCTGGCCGGTTAGCACCAATATTTTCGGGTTCATACCTTCATCGCTGCGCGCTCTTGCAGCGAATCGGCGCGCCACCTATGTACTGTGTGTTCGCGAGGGCGCGCAGGCATGAAAATTCACAAATCAGCGTTGACGGCTTTGATCGCAGCGATTTGCTGCGCCGCCGCAACCAGCCACGCTTTCGCCGCCAGCCCTTCCCCGGTAGCTTCGGGCGCGGGACAAGCCGGCAACCCCGTGGTTCAAGGCGCGGGTGATCTCGGCGCTCTGATCGCCGCGGGCACGCTTGCGGATTTGCGCTGGCCCAATTTCACCGACTATCGCGACGACGTAGGAAAATTCTACGCCGCAGGTGGCAACTCGCTCGCCTGGATCCAAAACGGCAAGCCGAGCGCTCAAGCGCTCTCAATGATAGCGCTCTTTCAGAATGCTTCTTCGAAAGGCCTCAACCCCGAGGACTACGACGCATCGCGATGGGACGCGCGACTGGCAAAGCTCCAGCCGCCTGCCCTCGCGCCGTCCGATACCGAGCTTGCACATATCGATCTGGCGCTGACTGTCTCCGCGATGCGCTACATCTCCGCGCTGCATGTCGGAAGGGTCAACCCTCGACACTTCAAGTTCGGCCTGGTCGTAGGACCTACACAGTATGACTTGGCCGAATTGCTGAGAACGCAAGTTCTTCCGGCGTCGGACGTTGCGGCGGTCATCGCGAAAGTCGAACCGAATTACGATGGATATCGGCGAGCCGAAGATGCGCTGCTCGCCTACTCGAAGATGGCGAGCGCGGGCGATGCTCCGCTCATACCTGTGCCGCAAAAAGGCGTGCGACCTGGAAATTCCTTTGCCTCGATGGCTCAGTTGGTCGCGCGCTTGCGCCAGCTCGGCGACCTCCCATCCGGCGCCGACGTGCCCGCCGACGCGACCGTTTACGGCGGCGCTGTCGTCGGCGCCGTGAAACATTTCCAGCGTCGCCACGGGCTCGACAGTGACGGCGTGCTGGGCAAGGGCACCGTAACCCAACTGAACGTGCCGCTCAAAACCCGCGTGGATCAGCTCGAACTCACGCTGGAACGATATCGGTGGATACCGCCGAACTTCCCCGAGCCGCCGATCGTCGTCAACATCCCGGAATTCCGGCTACGTACGATGCGCCGCCAGCCTGCCAACTACCTGACGATGAAAGTAGTCGTCGGCAGGGCGATGCGTACGCAGACGCCCGTGTTCGCGGAGAACATGCGGTACGTAATCTTCCGCCCGTATTGGCTTGTTCCGCCGTCGATCCTGCGCAAGGAGCTGGTTCCAAAGGCGCGCCGCGATCCTTACTATCTGGCGGACCATCAATTCGAAGTTGTGGATGGAAGCGGCAATGTCGTCGCGTCATCTCCGACGACGGGCGAGGTCATAAGCGGACTTCGTTCCGGCGAACTGAGTATTCGGCAGGTGCCCGGACCCAAGAATTCGCTCGGCCTGGTCAAGTTCATATTCCCCAATCAATACAACGTGTACATGCACGGCACGCCGGCGCCGGAACTGTTCTCGCGGGCCCGCCGCGACTTCAGTCACGGATGCATCCGGGTGGAGGATCCGGTTGCCCTGGCGGCGTGGGTGCTGCGCGACAAGCCCGAGTGGACGGTGGACAAAATTCGCGCCGCGATGAACGGCGATACCACCATACAGGTGAATCTCGACAAACCTATTCCGGTACTGATTCTCTATAGTACCGCGGTAGTTGAGCCGGACGGCGAAGTCCGCTTCTTCGATGACATATATGGCTATGATGCGTCGCTAGCCAGAGTGCTGGCGAATGGCTATCCGTATCCGGGCTGATTAGCCACAGCAATAGTCACTCGCAATTATATATTTCAGGCTGCGTTAGCTGGAACGCAAGGGAGCTTCGCGCATGTAGCGGACGGTTTTGGACAAATCGCAAATGCCCGCGTCCGACCCCAACCCTTGCGCCACCAACGCCGCCGCCGCATTGCCGAGCTTCATGCATTCCGCCGGCGGCCAGCCCAGTCCGATCGCGCGAATGAAGCCGGCGCAATACGCGTCGCCGCATCCCGAGGTGTCAACTACCGCAATGTCGTGCGCCGCCAGATGCACCTTCTCCAGCGCGGTCATTAGCAGGCTGCCGTCGCCGCCCATCGTGAGCACAACTCCGCGCACGCCCAGCTCGTGCAGGTGCAGGGCTGCCTCTTCGGGTGCGTGCGATCCCGTGAGCTTGCAAGCCTGATCGGCGTTGGGCATGAACCAATCAACCAATGGCAGGCACGGCTTCAGGATGGAGAGGAGCTTGGGCGAGCCTTCGCTCAGGATGTCCATGCTGGTGGTCGCGCCGCCGGCGCGTGCGCGCCGGAGTATCTCGGCGGCTCCATCGCGCCCGAGTCCGCGCATCGAATCGCTGCCGCCGAGATGCAGATGGGCCGCACGCTCGACGAGCGGCCAGGGCACGTCGTCGATCGCAAAGCGGGCGTTGGCTCCGATCACATGAAGCGCAGGCCGGTCTCCGTTTGGCCTAATCGGCAGGATGCTGGCCGAGGTCTGCACGCCGGGCTTGCGAATAACGTGGCTGGTGTCGACGCCGAAGCCGTTCAACGCGCGGATAAGTACGTCTCCGAGGGCATCGTCGCCGACGGCGCCCACAGTCGCAACCGGGAGTCCCAATTTCGCCAGCCCAACTGCCGTGCCCGCCGCAGACCCGGCAGGTGCGAGCCGAATCTCGTCGAGCAACACGCTGCCTTGCCCCTCAGGGATATGCGTTACGTAGCGGCCGAGGATGTCGAGGACGTGCGCGCCGAGCGTCACCGCCGGTCCGCTCATCCGTGACTCGGCTCCGCTTCGGGGGCAGCTTTTATCCGCGCGATGCGGTGTTCATGCTTGCGCGCAATTTCGCGATCCTGGCGCGCGATCATCTCGGATTGAAGCTGGGCGACGGTCTGGTCAGGAAGAACGGTCACCGGCTTGCCGGTCGCCAGCGCTCGCATATAGATCGTGGCGGACTTCTCGAGCAACTCGACGAGAGTGAAAGTCTTGTCGAGATCGGTACCGACGCAAAGTGCGCCGTGGTTCTGAATTATGTAGCAATGGCATCGATTGGCGAGCTTGCGCGTTACGTTGTCGTGCAGTTCGCGCGAGCCTGACAGGGCGTAGGGCACGACGTCGACGATACTGCCTATCGCCAGCGTGACTTCGTCAAACAGCGGCGGAATCGGCTGGTTCAGAACGCTGAGCGCGCTCGCGAACGTCTGATGGGTATGAATGACGGCGCTGACGTCGGCACGCACCTTGTACGTCGCCACGTGCATCGGAGTTTCGATCGACGGTTTGCGCTGGCCCTCGATCCGAGCCAGCTCGAAGTCCACGACGCAGATGTCCTCGACCGTCATCACGTCGTACCGAAGGTGTGTCGGCGTGACCACGACGGCATCCTCGTCCTCGACCAGCATTGAGACGTTGCCCGCGCTGCCGGACTTCGAGCCGAAGTAACCATCGGCGGACAGCCGCTGGCTGATGCGCAGGACTCGCCGCTTGTATTCGTCGTAACGTCCCATTTCAGAAAAACGCCGCCCCCTCCGCCGGTATCGCTCGAATTTCACGATACCGGGCAGCCGACAGTTCTCAACCCACTATAAGATCTCTCCGATGCGCGTGCATCACAGCTTGACGGAGTTAACCACCTGGATTTCAGTAAAGCCGAGCAGACCCCAAGGGCCGTTCTCCACGCCAATCCCTGACCACTTGGCTCCGCCGAACGGAAGATTCGGTGCGATCGCAACATGCTGATTGACCCAGGCCGAACCGCACTCCAGTTGCGACGCCACCTCAGCGCCGCGCGCCATATCGTTGGACCATACGGAACCGCTCAGCCCGAAATGGGTCGCGTTCGCACGGCGGATCGCATCATCGACGTCCTTATAAGGAATGACCGGAAGCGCGGGGCCGAACTGTTCTTCATCGACCAGGCGCACCCCATCGGAAATATTTCCAACGATTGTGGGAGCGAAGAAGTAACCTTCTTTGCCCACCCGAGCGCCGCCCGAGACAATCTTGGCGCCGTGCTTTTTGGCGTCCTCGACCAGCTCGGTCACCCGCTCGAATTGGGGCTTGTTGTTGATTGGACCGAGCTGGGTCCCGGCTTCGAGCCCGTCTCCCACTTTGACCCCGCGCGCAATCTCGCCAAGCTTCTCGATCAACGCGGCGTACATCTTTTCCGGAACGTACACCCGCTTGATCGCGCTGCAGATCTGCCCGGAGTTCTCGAACGCACCCCAGAAAATCTTGGGCGCGACCACCGCCGGATCGACGTCCGCCAAAATGATCGCGGCGTCGTTGCCGCCGAGCTCGAGCGTAACCCGCTTCAGATCCGGCGCGGCTGCCGCAGCAACCTTCTTGCCGGTTTCAACCGAGCCAGTGAATGAAATCTTTCTCGGCGCCGGATGACTGGTCATCCACGCACCGAGCTCGTCACCGCCGGAGACCACGTTGAAAACTCCGGGCGGAACAATGTCGCGCAAAATCTCGCCCAGCATCAGCGAGGTGATCGGCGTGAACGGCGACGGCTTCAGCACGACGGTGTTGCCGGCCAGCAGCGCCGGCGCGATCTTCCACATCCCCAGCATCAGCGGGTAATTCCACGGCGTGATCGCCGCGACGACGCCGAGCGGCTTGCGCTTTATTTCGATTTTGCCCTGCGGCGTGTCCTGGAGCACCTCGCTGGGCATATCGAGCATCGCCGTGTATGCGCACCACATCGAGGTGCCCATGATTTCCTGCCCCGACCTGTCCAGCGGCTTGCCCTGCTCCATGGTCAGAGTCCGCGCCAGCCCTTCAGGCGGTTGTTGCAACGCAGCCGCGCATTCCTGGAGGACTTTGCGCCGCGCGTTAATATCACGGCTCCAGGCGCCAAACGCCTGCTGGGCGGCGGACATCGCCTGATCGAGTTCAGCCTTGGTGCAATCGGGAACCTCGGCGAAGACCTTTCCGGTGGCGGGATTGATCACCCCGGTGGATTTCGATCCCTTCACCGCCTTGCCGTCGATAGTCATGCTGTATCCGGGCATTCTGAATCTCCTTGTATGCGCAAACCCTGCGGGCAGATGTAACTGATTCATTACAACGCCGTCGCATCGCACGCAATCGGCGTTCGGGCGGCAGCGTTGGCTGCGATCAATCCGCGAAAGGGTGTCGGATAAGAGTTCCGGAGCGCGGCTCGGGCTACCCAGGATCGCGCGAAATCTGAACTTTGCGTCTTAACCGTGAGACTTGATGCACTCGATTACGCGCGCGCCGAAGTCGCTGAGTTTCTTCTGGCCGATCCCGCGGATGTGGCGGATCGCTTCCATGCTTGTGGGCCGGACGCTGGCGAGTTCGCGAAGCGTGGCGTCGTGCAGGATTACGAATGCGGCGACGCCGCGCTCGGCAGCTATTTCGCGGCGGAGTTTGCGCAAACTCTCGAAGAGCGCCTCGTCCACATCGTGCCATGAGGCTTCTTCGATTCGGGTCCTTGTTGATTTGGGTTTCTTTGCTTGTAGCAGGCTGACTGCGTGTCCGCCGCGCATCACCTCCCATGACATGGCGTTCAGTTTCAGCGCCGGGCGGTCGCCTGGCGTGCGCTCCAGGATGCCCGCATCGATTAGCTGATAGACCAGGTTGGTCAAGGTCTTGCGGGGTAGATCCTTCAGGATGCCATAGGTGGAAAGCTTTTCGTGGCCCCATCGCCGCATCCGCTCGCTGCTCGCGCCGCTCAGCACGTCGACGACGTGCTCGACGCCGAAGCGCTGCTCGACGCGCGCAACGCAGGAGAGCACCTTTTGCGCCAGCACGGTCGAATCGGCGACGCCCTCAACCTCGCCCAGGCAAAAGTCGCATGCGCCACAGTTTGATAATGGGTAAATTTCGCCGAAGTAGGCCGACAGAGCCGCATGGCGGCATCGAATGACCGTGGCGAAGCGGCGCATCTCCTCAAGCAGCAGTCTGCCGCTCTCTGCCACTTCAGCAGGAGCCGCCGCTTCTTCGGCGCTCCGCTCCATCAGGCTCTGCCAGCGAATCACGTCGGCCGCCGAGTAGAACAGCACGCATTCCGCGGGCAAGCCGTCACGGCCTGCGCGGCCCGTCTCCTGCTGGTAGGCCTCGATCGATTTCGGGATCGCCGCGTGGATCACGCATCGGATGTCGCTGCGGTCGATCCCCATGCCGAACGCAACCGTCGCCACCACTACTTCGATTTCCTCGGTGGCAAACCGGTCCTGCGTGCGACGGCGCTCATCCTGTTCCATCCCGGCATGATAGAACGCCGCGCGGACGCCCGCCGATGCCAGGTACGCCGCTATGTGCTCCGTGTCTTTTCGGCTGATGCTATAGACGATCGCCGCCTCACCTTTATGCCGCCGGATCGTATCCGCGATTTGCGCGTTCACATCCAGCTTCGGACGCACCCGGTAGAGAAGATTCGGGCGATCGAAGGATCCGACCAGCACCGTTGGGTCTTCGAGCCCGAGTTGCTCGATGATGTCGCGGCGCACGCGCTCGGTCGCGGTTGCGGTGTATGCGTGAATGCTCGCGTGCGGAAAGCGCGTCTTCAGCTCTGCGAGCCGGCGATATTCGGGCCGGAAATCGTGTCCCCATTGGCTGATGCAGTGTGCTTCATCGATCGCAAAGCTGGAAACCTCCAGCCGCGCCGCAAGCTCCATAAAACGCGGCGTGAGCAAACGCTCCGGTGCGACGAAGATAAGACGATGACGGCCGGCGGTGATCTCGCGCTCGATGCCGCGAATCTCCGGCTGGTCCATCCCGCTATGCAGCGCCGCCGCGGGATAGCCGCACAGACGGAGCGCATCGACCTGATCCTTCATCAGCGCGATAAGCGGCGAGACAACGATGTCGGTGCGTCCAGCGACTGCGGGCGGCACCTGGTAGCATAGCGACTTCCCGCCTCCGGTCGGCATCACGACCAAGGAGTCGCGGCGCTCGAGTCCGGCCTGGATAGCCTCCGCTTGCAGCGGCCGCAAACTCTCAAAGCCCCAAAAACGCCGCAAAACGGCAAGGATTTCCTCAGAAGCCTGCCGATTCGCGTCGCCCGTCACGCCTCCTGCGGTCGGCGAATCGACGGTCTTCATCGTTTTGTCGCAATCATGTCGGGTTGTTTCGAACTCATTAGTAGCAACATCACCGTCGTCCGAGAAACCAGCCGGTGGTGAGTTTCGTATTCGCAGCAATGCTGCGGGGACATGCCGGTCGTTTATTTCTGGATGTCGTGCAAATAGTTCGGATCGCCAGATGTTAATCGCTGCGCGACCTCCCGATCCCGGAAGCATAACCGCAGCTTCATCTAAAAATCGCGCGAATTAATATCACTCTAATCACCGGGCAATCAGCCTTCTCTATCTTCCCGGTTCTGCCGAAATTTTCATCGGCCGCACTAATCGAACGAGGAGGTACAAGAGAATGCGAAAGAGAATTGCGCGGTCCATTGCATTGGGCCTCGTGGGCCTGCTCATCCAACAGGGCTCGGGCGCTGCCTGGGGCCCTCCGCCGGAAGGGCCGCCCACCGCCACGCCCATCAAGCACCTGGTAGTGATCTTTCCGGAAAACATTTCCTTCGATCATTACTTCGCCACCTATCCGGTCGCAGCCAACCCAAGCGGTGAGCCGCCGTTCTACGCCTCGCCCAGAACGCCGACCGTCAATGGACTCAGCGCCGCGCTGCTGACCAACAACCCGAACTTCCTGAACTCCGTCAACAACGACACCTCCGCCACCGGCGGCGGCCCTGGCGCCGCGGTCAATCCGTTTCGCCTCGATCGGAGCCAAGCCGCGACCGCGGATCAGAATCACGACTACAGCCCCGAGCAGGCCGCGGATGACTCAGGCCTGATGGATCTGTTCCCCTTGAATGTCGGCTACGCTGGCTCGCCGCCGAGTCCGCCGCCGGCGGCCGTTACGACCGACGGCCTCACGATGGGCTACTACGACGGCAATACCGTCACTGCGCTGTGGAACTACGCGCAACGCTTTGCCATGAGTGACAATTCATTCGACACGACCTTCGGACCATCGACGCCCGGGGCGATCAACCTCGTTTCGGGACAGACCAACGGCGCCGTGGCCAAAAACAACGCCAGCGCGGTCAGCTCTCAGCTGCTGGTCGGCCCGAACACCGACGGCTCGTATACCCTGATCAGCGACTCCGACCCGACCGGCGACGTGTGCTCCACCTCGAGCAACCCGGTCCATATGACCGGCAAGAACATCGGTGATCTACTCAACGCCGCGGGCATCAGCTGGGGATGGTTCCACGGTGGATTCAATCTGTCCCTGACCAATCCCAATGGAACCACCGGATGCGGCCGCACCACTACCTCGGCGGTGACGGGCGTTACCAAGGTCGACTACATCCCGCATCATGCATCATTCCAGTATTACACGAGCACCCAGAACCTGACTCATGCGCGTCCCAACGTTCCGCCGAGCCTTTACGGCACCAGCGCCGACACCACGGCCAATCATCAGTACGACACCGACGACTTCTTCGCCGCGCTCGCCGTGAACAACCTGCCTGCGGTCAGCTTCATCAAGCCACCCGGCTTCGAGGAGGGTCATCCCGGCTACTCCGACCCGCTCGACGAGCAGGCCTTTCTCGTGACCGTGCTCAATGCGCTCCAGAAATCGCCCCTGTGGAGTTCCACTGCGGTAGTGATCTCGTGGGACGATTCCGACGGGTGGTACGATCACGTAATGTCGCCGATCCTCAATACCTCGGCGAGCAGCGCCGACGCGTTGACCGGCGCAGGGAAGTGCGGCACCGGAGACGCCGCCCTGCCGGGCGTCAATCCCGCGCTCGCGCATGCGCAAGGCCGCTGCGGCTTCGGCCCGCGCCTGCCGTTCCTGGTGATCTCGCCGTTCTCGCGACCCAACTTCGTCGATCACACTCTGACCAACCAGGTCTCACCCGTCCGCTTCATCGAGGATAACTGGCTCGGCGGAACACGGATCGGTCAGGGCTCCTTCGACGCGATCTCCAACTCGATCGACTCGATGCTGGACTTCGATCATCCGCAGTGGGATAACTCCACGCTGATTCTGGATCCGTCCACCGGAGAGCCGGTCCACCACTTCTAGATCTTCGGACCCATCAGCAACGGGCGCGCGTCCAATCGGGCGCGCGCCCGTTACACCTTGATGTCGCTGGCGTTGGCGGAATTATTCAGCGCGGCTCTTTCTCGCCGCGGTACTTGAGGCTGAGCTCCGCGACTCCGGCCGCAACGTTCAGTCCGTTCTGCCCTTCGACTGATACCGGCTGAAGCGCGATCGACTTATCGAAGCCTCCGACCAGGACGTTTGCGCCCACACCTGCACCAAGCGTGACGCTCGCGGTCACACCGCCGTAGTGCCCGGCCAACGCCCCGGGCTTGAGATCGTTGGTCGACGCGGCGACCGCCCACAAGATCACCGCTGATTTCAGATAGCCGATATCTGCGCCGAACTTCGAGACGCTTCCGCTGTAGTATTCGACTCTTCCGCCATTGGACGAGTATGAGCATTTGAGTTCGCGCGAAGATCCGAACACAAATCCCCATCCCGAGGCTTCGTGACACCTCAGATAGCCCGTCTTGACAGTGTACTTGCTACCCTCGGCGTGTGCCGTCAATGACCAACAACTCAAGAAGAGCATGCTGGCAGCAGCAACCGCGATGCGGAGTCCTGGTTTCATCTCTACCTCCTGAAGCGAAAGCCGTAGTTGTTCAACAATCGACGTTAGCCAAAAAATAACAACCCGGGATTTGCGTTTTGCCTCTCCGATGTCAACTTACTTTGTAAACCGAACGGTCTCCGTTGGGCAAGCCGCACTCCGGCTTCAGTCCATAGAGACCAGCCCCGGCCGTCCACAACGCCGATCGATGCCTTGCCTCCCGCCGCTTCGCGATCGATGCTTCCACTTTCGGCGGGAGCGAATTCCTGGCCGGCGTCCCTGTAAGGTGGGACGATGACGGTTGGCTCAGTGCGGCGCGCGTAATGATTCAAACTCTGCTGATCGACAATTACGATTCCTTCACCTTCAACCTGTTTCAGCTCATCGCGCAGGCGAACGGAAATGAACCTATCGTCATAAAAAACGATCAGCTTGCGTGGGACGATCTGAAGAATTACCGCTTCGACAATATCGTTATTTCACCCGGGCCCGGGCGCCCGCAAAACCACCGCGACTTCGGCGTCTCTCGCGACGCGATCCTGTTCGCCCGGACGCCGATCCTCGGCGTCTGCCTGGGTCATCAGGGGATCGGCGATGCGTTTGGCGCCGCCGTCGCGCTTGCGCCGGAGCCGATGCATGGCCGGGTCGCCCAAGTCCATCATCGTGGCGATCCTCTCTTCGCGGGCGTGCCGTCGCCTTTTTCCGCCGTCCGCTATCATTCGCTTTGCGTCGTGCCTCCCATCCATCCCCCCTTGACCGCCATCGCCTGGACCGCCGACGGCGTCATCATGGGTATCCGCCACGAGGATCGGCCTATATGGGGCATTCAATTTCATCCCGAATCGATCTGCAGCGACTACGGCCATCGGATACTGGCGAATTTTCGCGATCTGTCCCATTCCTTCACAGACACCCGCAAATGCCTTCCCCGGCCGTCTTCTCCGCCCGCAAAGTCTCCCGTCACGCCGGGCGGCGAGCGCGCGGCGAATCGCCCGCCGAAGTTCCAGCTTCGATCGCGCCGTCTCGATATCTGTCCCGACGCGCAAGCCGTGTTTGCCGCAACTTACGGCCGTTCGCCAAGCGCGTTCTGGCTCGACAGCAGCCTCGTCGTACCCGGCCTGTCGCGCTTCTCCTTCATGGGCGATGGCTCGGGTCCTTACAGTTTCAGGGTCCTCTACGATACTCACAGCGGTACAGTTACCGTCGCCGATTCATCGACGAGCCGCCGGATTCGCCGAAGTGTGTTTGAGTACCTGCGGGAATTTATCGAAGATGTGCGCATTGCTCCTGGCGATTTGCCCTTTGCCTTCACCTGCGGTTTTGTCGGCTACCTTGGCTATGAGCTGAAGCGTGAATGCGGCGCCGGCTTCGCCTACGAGGCGGCCACTCCCGATGCGTACTTTCTGTTTGCGGACCGGCTGATCGCAATCGATCACCTGGCCGCCGTCACCTATCTAGTCTGTCTCGTGCCCGCCGGGAATGGCGCCGACGAAAGCGAATGCTGGTTCGATGCGACCGAGGCGCATCTGCGCCGCGTTGCGGCCGGACGTGGCGCGCCGTCGCCCGACCGCCCGGAGACCGCGATCGCTCTCCGCTATCAGCATTCGCCGCCCGAGTACCTCGAACTGATCGAGCGATGCCTGCACGAGCTGCGCCGCGGCGAATCCTACGAAATCTGCCTGACCAATAAAATTTTGCCCGATGCGCGAATCGACCCGCTCGCCACTTACAACGTGCTGCGCGCCATCAACCCCGCGCCCTACGCGGCCTTTCTCACTTTCCCGGGGTTGGCGATCCTGAGCGCGTCGCTGGAGCGATTTGTCCAAATCTGTCCCGAAGGCAAGGTTGAATCGCGGCCGATAAAGGGCACCGCGCCGCGCGGGCGGACCCCCGCCGACGACGATCGCATCCGCCTAGAGCTGCAATCCAGCGAAAAGGAGCGCGCCGAGAACCTCATGATCGTGGACTTGATCCGCAACGATCTGGGCCGCGTCTGCAAGATCGGCACGGTCGAGGTCCCGCGCCTGATGGAGGTCGAGAGCTACGCCACTGTCCATCAGTTGGTCAGCACGGTGCGCGGATGCCTGCGTCCGGGCGTGACCGCGATCGACTGTTTGATGGCCGCGTTTCCGGGCGGTTCGATGACCGGCGCGCCGAAACTTCGCACGATGGAGATCATCGATCGCCTGGAAAACCAGGCGCGGGGAATTTATTCCGGCGCGCTCGGGTTCCTTTCGATATCCGGCGCGGCGGATTTTTCAATCGTTATACGCACGATCGTTGTCGCCGGCGGCGCGATTTCGATCGGCGTCGGGGGCGCTATCGTGGTCGGCTCCGAGCCCGCGCGCGAGCTCGAAGAGGCTATACTAAAAGCTCAGGCGCCGCTGCGCGCAATCGCGATGACCTGCGAGTGAAAGGGCATGGGCACTGACGCGGAATTCAGCCTGATCGAAACCATCCTCTGGACGAGGTCGTCCGGCTACGTGCTCCTGCAATACCATCTGCGGCGCATCACGGCGTCGGCGGCCGCGATGCGTTTCGCATGCGACTCGGGCGAGATCGTCCGCACGCTGAAAGGATGCGCCGATAACCTGTCCGCCGAGGATTTCTGGCGGGTTCGATTGACGCTGGCCCCGGACGGTGCGCTATCCACCTCCGCCGCCCCAATCGAACCACCCGGTTTTAGGGAACCCATCCTGCGGGCGGTGATTTCCACCGTCGCGGTTTCGAGCGCGGATCCGATGCTGCGCCATAAGACGACCCGGCGCGCCTTGTACGACGCCGAATTCAAGGCCTGGTCGGCGCGCACCGGATGCTTCGACGTCATCTTCGTCAACGAACGCGCCGAAGTTACCGAAGGCTCGCGCACCAACGTGTTTATCCAGCGCGGCGCGGAGATGCTTACGCCGCCGCTCGCGTGCGGGTTGCTTGATGGCACGCTACGAAGATGGATGCTCGACAGCCAGGCGATTGCGACGCGCGAGTGCGTGTTGACGGTGGCGGAACTTGCGTCGGCCCACAGGATTTTTCTCGGCAATTCCGTCCGCGGCCTGGTCGAAGTCCGCCTATAGCGCCACTTAGCACTGATTGCGCCCGGCGTCTTCCTCACGCCGTGACCGAGCACCCGACGGCAGCCTGGCTCTCGCGCCAGGTGACCGAGGCTTTCCCATGGTACACGGCCCCGCGCTATCTGCCTCAGTTAAGCGCATCAACTCGATAGCAATTCTTGCAGCATCTCGAATCCCGGTTCAAATGGAACTGTTAGCATGGACAAGGGCCGACAAGACCGTTAATTTGGCCCGTGGCTGCCAAACATTTCAATGAGGATTAGGCCATCATGAAGAAACTTGTGACCGGCGCAACCGGCTTTATAGGTTCGGCGATCGTGAGAGAGCTTATCAAAGATGGGGAAGCGGTAAAGGTATTAGTAAGAAACACCAGCGATACCCGCAATATCGATAAGCTCGATGTCGAGAGGGCGTATGGCGACATCCGTGATGGCGATTCCATGAAGAGGGCGCTGAAAGGTTGCGACACGCTCTATTTTACCGCCGCATTTTTTGCCCACTGGACGCCGGAGCCAAACTTGCTCTACGAGATCAATGTTGGCGGTACGAAAGCATCACTGAAAGCCGCGCTTGAAGCCGGAGTAGAGAAGGTCGTTTATACCAGTACCAATAACGCCATCGCTGCAAGCGGTCCCGTACCTACGAATGAGGAGGCAATTTTCAATTATTGGAAAACCGGCGACCACTATTCTATGTCCAAATACGTTGCTGAAAACGAGGCAAGAATTTTTGTCACGAGAGGGCTGCCGGTGGTAATAGTCAATCCCACCCTTGTCATTGGCACGAATGACATAAAGCCAACACCAGCGGGCCAAATGATTATTGATACAGTCAAGGGAAAGGTGCCGGGATACATCGACGGGGGAATAAATATTATCGATGTCGAGGATGTAGCCCGGGGGCACATCCTTGCCGCCAAAAAGGGCAGGGTGGGCGAAAGATATCTGTTTGGAAATAGAAATATTACCGTATATGAATACTTCAAGCTGATTGCAGATATCGCGGGGTTAAGGCCGCCGAGGATCAAAATACCTTTTCCTCTCGCGCTCGCGCTTGGATATCTCTTTGAGTTTGGCGCTTTAATTACCAAAAAGCCTCCAGTGTTTACAGCTGCTGAAATGCGGATTGGCAGGATGAGGGAATGGTATGACTGCTCGAAGGCGGTAAATGAACTCGGGCTGCCCCAGACACCCATCGATATAGCTATCAAAAAGGCCCTAACCTGGTTCAGGGAAAATGGATATCTGCCATAAGAATCGGGTTGGACATCGCAAAGCAGGCGCTCGATGCTTCGCCGCGTCAACTTGACATAGAAAGGTCGTTGGGCGACAGGTTCGCCGAGGCAGGTCTCAAATGCTGACGACTTCAAAAGAGTTCCTTCAACATGTGTTTCGCGATTTCTCCAGGGACGAATGCCCGTCGATGGCTGCCGCATTGGCGTACGCGACGCTGTTCTCGCTGCCATCGCTGCTGCTGATCGTCATTTACATCGCGGGCCTCGTTCTGGGTCCGCAGGCTGCGAGCGGCCAAATCGCGTCGAAGCTCAGCGGCGCGATGGGCCCGCAGGCCGCCGCGCAAATCCAGGCGATGGTGACCAACGTGGCTCAGAACCGTGCCGGCGGCTTGATCGCGACGGCGGCGGGATTTGCCGGCCTGATACTTTCCGCGACCAGCGTGCTGCTGCAACTTCAGCAGTGTCTCAACAAGGCGTGGAAAGTAAGAGTGGTCGGTTCCGGCCTGAAGCACTTCGCGATGAAACGGGTCCGCTCAATTCTTCTGCTGATCGGAGCCGGGCTCCTCGCGATGGTGTCGGTGGCGGCAAGTTCCGCGATTTCAGCGCTGGCGCATATGCTGCCCTTTCCTGGCGCTGTGCACGCCGGCGAGATTGTCACCTCGTTGATTATGTTTGCGATACTTTTCGCGGCGATTCTGAAGGTCATGCCCGACGTCCAACTGCGATGGAGCGACGTTTGGGTGGGTGGTTTCTTTATCGCCGTATTATTTGTAATAGGGAAATTTCTGATCGCGATTTACCTGGCGCACGCGGGCAAGGCCAGCGCCTATGGAGCCGCCGGCTCGATCGCCCTGATCCTGCTATGGACCTACTACTCCGCCCTGATCTTTCTGCTGGGAGTCGAATTTACTCAGGTATGGGTACGTTACGGGGGACGGGAAGCCCGGCCGAAGCAAGGCGCGGTACGCCTTGAGCCGATAGCCGAGCAGGGGTGACCCCTGCACCCACCATTAAGGCCGCGCTCCGTTGTCGCGCGCGGGCACTGCCAATCACAGGTCGAATCCGCCGGTTGGTACGTAATCGGCGGTTCGCAAAAGTCCGATTCGCAACTATAGTATTAGCGCGGCGCAGGAGGCGGCCTATTGCGCATCGCAGGAGCGAAGCCATGGATGGGGAAAGTCGCCAGCAGGACGATATTGCCGTAGTGGGCGTCGTTTACGACCACCCCTTCGACATAGACGCGGTGCTTTCCGTTTGCGTTGATATGTTGCGGTCCAAAGGCGTCCGCGTCGCGGGTCTGTTGCAGCGCTTCGGGGAGCGACTCCCCGGTGGAAAGCGCAGCATGTACGTCGAGGATCTTTCAAGCGGCGAGCGGATTAGGCTCGATATACCGCGCGGAGCTGAAGCGAGCGGTTGCAGCCTGGACTCCGACAGTCTGAATCGGGCTGCTTGCGCGCTCAGGATTGCTATTGCGCAACGGCCCGACGTTTTGATCGTCAATCGCTTCGGCAAGCAGGAAGCGGAGGGACACGGGATGCGCGCGGAGCTGGCCGAGGCCGTCAGTTCGGGCCTGCCGACGATCGTCGCAGTCAGCCAGTCGCTGGTGGGGGAGTGGGAGAAATTTCTCGGCGAACCCGGCCATCTGCTGAAGCCCGAACCAACCGAGATCGTGAATTGGTCCCGCCAGCGGCTCCGATCTGCCGGCACCTAAGGCCGGCCGGCCTGTTTATCGCGGTTTTGTCCGTGGTAGGGAAATTTCTGATCGCGACTTACCCGACGCACGCGGGCAAGGCCAGCGCTTATCGAGCCGCCGGCTCGATCGCTCTGATCCTGCTATGGACCTACTACTCCGCCCTAATCTTTCTGCTGGGAGTCGAATTTACTCAGGTATGGGTACGTTACCGGGGACGGGAAGTCCGGCTAAAACAAGGCTCCGTACGACTGGAACCGATAGCCAGCAGCTAGGCAGCCCGGTTCAATTCTGGAGCGCGCCAGCGACGAGCAGTGGGCGTCCCAAATCGCGGGCATCTATCGGCAATAGCCGTTCAGGGAGGGCTCAGGGTTGCAACACCTAGACATAATGACTAGCATACCGCTCCATTCTTAACACTACGATCAGCTAAAGTAGGAAAGTCAGATATGCAATTGGCGAAAACCCTTGCAATCGTTGCCTGCGCGGGCCTGCTGTCGGCGGGTGTGATCGGCTCGGCGCGCCATGCGTACGCGCAGGGTGCGGGAACCGTCGATCCGGAAGCCGGGGGTTGGAGCGCGGATACCGACGGCTCGCAGGAATTGAATCCGGAAGCCAAAGAGCCTAAGCCTCCGATCGATGTTCAAGGCTGCTGGTCAGGTACGGTCCACGACAAGGAAAAAGGGGAGGGAACCCTCACGCTCGAATTGGAGCAGGACGGGACGGGCCTTGAGCCGGATACGAGCACTTTTAGGGTCTATTGGAATTCGCAAAACTACGCCTACGGCCCGATAATTGAAGGCTCGGTAAGTTCGAAAGGCATCAAATTCAAAGGCACCGCGACTTCCAAGTGTACGATAGCCGCAAGCGGCACCGGCAACGCCGAGAAAATCCACGGTACATATTCGTTCAAAAAAGAATGCGCGAAGGCTTTCAAAGGCGGGAGCTTTACGATCAAGCCGGCGGCTTGCTGATAGCGGATCAGCGCGAAAGTTCAAACTACCGAAGCGGCCGGGCCTGCGCACGCCTGCGATTCTTCTGAGCTACGGCGCCTTGCTTTTGAGGGTTGGGTCGCGGACGAGGATTCCATCGGCGTAGAGCTTATGAATCTGCTCCGCCGGCATCTTGAGCAGTTCGCGCAGGATGCGCTCGTTGTCCTCGCCGAGCCGCGACGAATGCAGTTCCGTGCGGTCCGGCCATGCCGAAAACTTCACCGGCGCACCCGGAAGCGCGACCTTGCCCAGAATTGGATCCTCGACCCATCGGACCGTCTTGCGCTCGTTCAGATGCGGATGCTTGATCGCTTCGTTGAGCGTCAGCACGGGAGCGCATGGCACGCGCTCGGCGTCGAGCGCGGCGATCGCGTCGTCGCGGGTCGGGAATTTCTTAAGCCATTTCTCGATCACGTCCCGCAGTTGTTCCTTGTTGTCGCGACGCCCGCGGGGATCCTTGAAGCGTGGGTCGGCCGCCAACTCGGGCATCCCAAGCGCACGCAGCAACTGCGGCCATTGATGCGGCGTCGAGGTAATCAGAATGTATTGGTCGCCGCGAAAATGAAAAATTCCGCTGGTGCCGCCGTCGGGATGGATCGATCCGGTTCGCGTCGGACGAAAGTTGTCGCCGCGCAACGAAACGACGGGCACGTTCTTCTCGTGCATGTGGAAGTAGGTATCCAGCAGCGAGGCGTCGAGATACTGGCCTTCTCCGGTGCGCTCGCGATGCAACAGGGCGAAGCCGATCGCCATCGCGGCGGCGACTCCGGTTGAAACGTCGCCGATTGCCATCGTCGTCAGCGCCGGCGGCCCATCGGCCTGCCCGATGCCGTCGGTAACGCCAGCGTACGCCTGTCCGATAAAATCGTAGCCGGGCTTGGCCGAGAGCGGTCCGGTCTGCCCCGCCATCGAAATCGAGCACATGATGATTTTCGGATTGACCGCCTTGACGTCCTTGTAGGCAAATCCGAGCCGGTCGATCACGCGCGGCGCGAAATTTTCGACTACCACGTCAACCTGCGGAATCATCGCCATTACGATCTCTCGCGCTCCGGGTTTTTTCAGATCGATCGCAAAGCTCAGCTTTGAGTGGTTGTGCTGAAGATAGTAAGTGCTATGGCTCGAATTCTTCAATTCAGGCGCGCGCGACTTGAGCCCCTCGGTGCGGATGCGGTCGCCGTAAGGCGCGAGTTCGAGCTTGATCACCTCGGCGCCCATCTCACCGAGGATTCGGGTGCAGGTCGGTCCTGCGACGAACTGCGTGAAATCCAGAACCCGGTAACCTTCCAGCATTTTCGGCTTGTTCGGCATCAATCGATCATCTCCCACTATGTGCGCGATTATATCGCAGGAGCCTTCACTTGCGTAGCCGGAGGCGGGGCTCTGGCATCTACGCCGGCGGCGCCGAAATCCGGCGCCTCATTTTTGCGCACTCGATGCCGGGGGTTAGCGAGCAGGCGACAGCGCATCTAATAGCTAATCCGGAATGTAGCAATGCGTTAATATGCGAGTAGCAACTGGCTAATACATTTATCATTCTGTGTTATCTCACTCTTCAGCCCCAATTCACTAATTGCGTAGTCATCGCAATCCCGATCTGATTGCATATCAGCAGGGATAGCGATGACCCAACTTAAGTATTACCGGGCGATCTGGATATCCGACTTTCATCTCGGAACCCGCGCGTGCAAGGCGGGCGCGCTGCTCGATTTTCTGCGCCGGCACATCGCGGAGACCCTCTACCTGGTTGGCGACATCGTGGACGGATGGAACTGGGGACCGTCGTGGCACTGGAGTGCAGCGCAACAGGAGCTGGTGAATGAGATCGTGCGCTGGCGCCGGCGCGGCGCCAAGGTGGTGTTCTTCCCGGGAAATCATGACGAGCCCAGGCTCAGCCTGGTTGAAGAACTGTTAGGCCCGATCCGTACGATAAGTTCCTTGATCCACAACACCGCCGACGGCGCCAGGATGCTCGTGACCCACGGGCATCAATTCGACGGCTCGCTCAACCCAAACCGCCTGCTGCCGATTATCGGGCATCACGCCTACGCGCGCGCCCAGCGGTTCCATGACTGGTACCATCGCGAGTCCCGGCAGGAACGCGACGAAGGCCGCTCGTTTTCCGACTATTTCCGTTACCCCGCGCGCAAGGCGCTTGAGTTCCTCACCGACTTCCGGGATCGAGCGGTGCTTGCGGCGGTGCGTGACCACCGAGCCGACGGCGTGATCTGCGGACATATTCATCGCTCGGATTATCGGCTGATCGGAACCATCCTGTACGTGAACGACGGCGACTGGGTGCAGAACCGGACGGCGGTGGTGGAGGAGCAGGACGGGATGCTGCAAGTCGTCCGCTGGAGTGGCTCACAGCAAAACATTTCGCTTTCCGAACCGATGCTGGAGGGGGTGGCTTCATGACAACCTATTATCCTCTCGAAATCGAATCGACGAATTACCCGGATGCGCAACTCGACCTGATCTACTTCGACGCGGGCGGCGGGCATCGTGCCTCGGCAAGAGCACTGATATCGGCGGCTGAACAACAGCATCGCTCGTGGCAAATCAATCCGATCAATTTGCGCGATCTGCTCGAGCCGGCCGACGTGATCCGGCGGCTGACCGGCGTGCGGGTGGAAAACTTCTACAATTCGCAGCTCAAGTACGGCCTCACGCTGGGCACCGGGCCGATGCTGCGAATAGTGCAGATGCTGATCCGGCAACTGGAGCCGTCGATTATCAGGCTGCTGGCGGGCCATTGGCAGCAGTCGCAGCCCGAGCTCGTGGTCTCGATGATCCCCAACTTCAATCACGCGATCCTGGAGGGCCTGCGTCAGGCCGACGCGATGCGGGCGCGATCCGAAACTCCCATGGTGACGATTCTTACCGACCTGGCCGACTGCCCGCCTCACTTCTGGATCGAACGGCAAAAGCAGTACCTGGTTTGCGGCACCGCTACCGCGGCCAGGCAGGCGATAGCTATGGGACACGATCGCGAGCGCGTGTTTCGCACCTCGGGGATGATCGTGCGTCCCGAGTTCTATAGCCAGATGGAGCTAAGCCGCGAAGCCGAGCGAACCCGGCTGGGGCTAGACCCCGAACTGCCGACGGGGATCGTGATGTTCGGCAGCTACGGCTCGAGCCAGATGGCTAGTATCGCGCGAAGAATCGAAAGCGCGGGGCTGAAGACCCAGCTTATCTTCCTATGCGGTCACAACGACCGGCTGCGCAATCATATCGAAAGCATGAAGCTGTCCTATCCCTTTCATTGCGCAGGTTTCACCCAGGAAATTCCGTACTTCATGCGACTGGCTGATTTCTTCATCGGCAAGCCGGGTCCGGGGTGTATCAGCGAGGCGCTGGTTATGGGTCTGCCGGTGATCGTCGAGCGCAACGCCTGGACGATGGTGCAGGAGCGCTACAACACCGATTGGATCGCGCAAAATCGGCTCGGAATAGTGTTGCCTTCCTTCCGGCAGATCGCCGGCGCGGTCGCGACGATGCTGGATCGCGAGCAATTGACGGGCCTGCGTGCTAGCGTAAAAGCGATGGACAATCGTGCGGTGTTTGAAATCCCCGAAATTCTGGAGGGCTTGATTTCTCAGCATCGAGCCGCAAACTCGGGAATCGAACCCGCTTCAACCGCGGCCCAATTCGCAGCGGAAGTCCGCCGGAGTGCCTGACCAGCAGTTCCTCCCTTGCCCTCGAACCGGATTCTGAAAACGGCGCTGATGGCCGTGTTCTCAATCGCCGCGATCGCGGCGGCTTGGGGCAATGCGATAGCATTCGAGACCGATCTTGACGCCGCCTTCGATTTCGGCGCGCTCGAGTTGAAGATCTTAAGTCCCGACGGCAAGCAGACGTTAGGATTCACGCGGTTCAAGGCCTCGCGAGGCAACTCGACCGAAGAGGTCAAGGGCGAGACCAGATACTTGAACGGCGAACACGACAACGAAATCGAACAGCTATACCTGGGAAAGCCGGACTCCACACCCAGGCTCGACACTTACGAGCACTGGTTTTTCAACGCTGACGGCACGCTGCATATGATCGACACGCTTTACGTCAAGTCCGGCCTGGCCTCGTGCACGAGCTACAGCGCGGACAAGACCAAAGTGCGCAAGTCGCAGCTCGAGGTCCCAGCCGATTCCTTCGCCGGCGCGTCCGAACTGATGATGGTGGTCGCGAGTCTTAGGCATGGGATCCGCGAAGTCAAATTCCATGCGTTTGCATGCGTGCCGGGGCCTGAGATCTTCAGCGTCGAGACGTCGCTTCCAGATCGATCGGAGCATTGGCCTCTATACCCGGGCGATCTCGTGCGGCTGGATATGCGGCCCGATCTCGGAGCCTTGAACCTGTTGATCGCGCCGTTCATGCCGACGATGGATGCGTGGTTCAACCCGCGAGACAATTGGAGCTACGTCGGCGGCGAGTTCGACCGCTATTACCGCGGACCTCACGTGCTGACGATCCGGGTCCCACCCGCGGATTGAGGCTTCGGCAAGGCCCAGGTCGCCGGGCCGCCGGCCAATTTCGACGAGTGCTCAAAGGGGGGCTGCGTATCCAGTCAACCCGCGCCCGCTTTGCTCGATCCCAGCGCGAGGTCATACTGATAGTCGGTTTATATTACTGGTCGAGGAGTCGCGGCTGCGATGAAAACTGTTCGACGAAAGCCACGAAGCATTTTGAGATACGGCATTGCCGCAGTTGCGCTAATCGCCCTGCAAATGTTGCCGGGCGCCCGGGCGATAGCTCAAAGCGGCGCCTGCAGTGCAATGAAAGTGGGTCAACTCGCCAGCCTGAACGGGTTTGTGCCGTTCGTGGCCACCAGCCTTTGGAATACGGATGTTTCCGGCGCACCTCTGGACTCAAATTCGGCCAGCATCATCAATTACATCGGATCATCGGCGACCCTGCATCCGGATTTCGGCGCGGGTAAGTATGCAGGCGAATCGATGGGCATACCGTACCAGATCGTGGCCGGCGCGCAGCGCAAGGTGACGGTGAAACTGGAAGCATACGCGGACCAAAGCGATCCCGGGCCCATGCCGATCCCGTCCCGCGCTCTGATCGAGGGCTACCCGAAGCCCGGCGACGGCGACCGCCATGTGATCGTGCTCGAGAAGGACGGTTGCTGGCTGTACGAACTGTATCACGCCTACCCGCTGAAGAACGGCAGTTGGAGCGCCGACTCGACCGCAATCTGGGATATGACGATCGATCCGCAGCGCCCTTACACCTGGACCTCGGCCGACGCGGCGGGCCTGCCGATCTTCGCGGGACTGGTGCGCTACGACGAAGTCGCAGCCGGCGCCATCAATCACGCGCTCCGCTTTACGGTGCCGGTGACGCGCCAGGCATTCACGCCGCCCGCGTCGCACTGGGCTTCCTCGGTGACGGACCCCGACGCGCCCGCGATGGGAACGCGGCTTCGGCTGAAGGCCAGTTTCGATATCTCGGGCTTTTCGCCTCAAAATCACGTGATCCTGACGGCGCTGCAGAAGTACGGGATGGTACTGGCGGACAACGGGAGCGCCATTTTTATCAGCGGTGCGCCCGATAGCCGCTGGAACAACTCCGATCTGCACCAGCTCACGAAGGTCACCGGGGCAGATTTCGACGTTGTCTCGACGGGACCGACTTATACGAGTTCCGACGTGCCAAGCGGCGCGAGTCCAACGATCGGCAGTTTCACCGCAAGTCCCACCCATGTCTCGAAAGGCAAGGCCGTCCTGCTCAGTTGGACGACCGGCGATGCGATCTACAACGTCATCTCGCCCGCGGTCGGGCCGGTGCGTGGCGGCTCAATCACGGTAAATCCCAAATCGACCACAACCTATACGCTGTACTCGACAAACCAGTACGGGCGGACGACGGCGAGCGCGACCGTCTCGGTCCGCTGAAAGCGGGCGCCTTTGCGGAGCCACAAGGTCCGGGTGCTTGATTAAATTGGTGGAGCTGACGCGGATCGAACGCGCGACCTCCTGAATGCCATTCAGAAATATTGAAACTTCCTGAATCCTCTCGGAACGCGATCTTACCAGATTCGCTTGATTTGTCGCGCCTTCTTGAGCCCACTGTGGTGCAAGCAGTTTCGCGCAGCCCCACCTAATTTGCCACCTATATGCCACCTTATATGGGTTCGGAGGAAGCGCGAAACCGGAGGTTCGTACATGCCGACGCTCAAAATGACTGCAGCATTCGTCGAATCGGTCAAGCCGCCACTCAACGGACAGCTCGATTATTGGGACGCACGACTCAGCGGCTTCGGACTTCGCGTCTCTGCTGGCGGAACGAAAAGCTGGTTTGTCTTTTATCGCTACAACCGAGCCAACCGGCGATATACAGTCGGGCGATTCCCGTCATTAGGTCTTGCGGACGCGCGCAAACAGGCCGCTGGCGTCATTGGCAAAGCGCAGGCAGGGCTCGACCCTGCAAGCGAGAAACGCGCCGCACGCGCTGAGGGCACACTCGCTGAACTCGCCAAACTCTACATCGAGCGGCATGCCAAGCTTCACAAGCGCACATGGCGCGAGGACCAGCGGATCATCAACCGAGAGCGCTTGCCTGCGTGGCGTCACGCCAAGGCAAGCGACGTCAGCCGCCGCGACGTGATCGCGCTCATCGATCGGATTGTCGATCGTAAAGCCGGCATACAGGCCAACCGCACCAAGGCCCTCGTAAGCAAGATCTACAACTTCGGGATCTCGCGGGGATTAGTCGAGAACAATCCAGCCTATCGTGTCGAAAATCCCGTACCTGAGCGCCAGCGCGACCGTGTCCTTTCGCGCGCGGAATTGCAATCGGTTTGGAAAGCGCTCGACGGAGAATCTCCGCAAACGGCGGCGATCTTCAAGCTCGGGCTGCTAACCGCACAAAGACGAGGTGAGCTCTTGGGCATGATGTGGGAAGAAATGGACATGGTCAACCACTGGTGGACCATCCCCGGCCACCGAACCAAGAACGGACTCCCGCACCGGGTTCCCCTTACCGCGGAAGTCTTGGAGATCTTAAAGAACATTCCTAAGCCGGCCGACAAACCTTGTCCTTACGTATTTCCAGGACCGCAGCGCGAACCACATCCTCGTCATACTCTTCAGAAACCTCTGCGATCTCTAAAGAAGACATCAAAAGTAGACTTTCGCTTTCACGATCTTCGACGGACGGCGGCAACGATTTTGACTGGAGTCGGCGTGCCGTGCCTGGTCGTCGCAAAGATCTTGAACCACGTGGAACGTGGACTCACTGCGGTCTATGATCGCCATAGCTATGATAATGAGAAACGGCGTGCGCTGGTCAGACTAGAGCAGCGGATCATTTTTTTGCTTCGGCAGCGCACACCGGCGCAAGTATTGGTCCTGAAAGCAGGTTGAGGAGAGAGGAGGAGACGGTCAGTGAAGGAAACGTTGAGCCCATCGACCGGAATCTATCAGCGTTCCGTCACCCGGGCGGACACCCAAAAAGAGCAGATCAAAATATGGAAGCAAATCTTTGAAAGCTTCGACCTCGATCACTTGCTGAAAAATATTGAGAGCGCGGTCACTTCAATCATTGATCACTACTGTCGCGACCTGGATTTGAACTTGTCACCTGTGGAGGAGGAGTTCTACGTTAGCTTTAAGATTCTATCCGATGAGGTACGCCGCCGCGTCGCCATGCACAAAAAGATTGATCGCGCGCGGGAGCGGACCAGGCAGATCGACGAATCACTCACTCGTGAGCAGCGACAAGCCCTGATCAACGAACTGCGGGAAGCAGAGCGCGCTTACGGTGCTGAACATGTACAAATCCAAGTGAAGCATTTGCGAGACACAGTGATCTCAGGCGATGCTCGTAGAGCAGCGCTGGACGGTATTAGACTCGGCGCGCTTTGCGAGGAATTGAATGTGAGGATGGTCGAGTCCCTCGCGGCCATTGGGCGCGCACAGAAACTTGCGGGGCAGGCCGGAAAACGATTCAGCTATTACGGTCGTGAACCTAAAGAACTTTGGAAGGATTGGCAGATCCAAGCAAACAAGTTGCACGAGAACGAGCCAAAGCTATCCTTTCGCAAAATTGCGAGTTGGATAGCCAAAAGGTTCGGATTCGACGAGCGCACCGTGCGCTCGCACATCAGTAACCCCTCACGATTCCCGGGAAACCCCTCCTAACTTCCCACTTTCTCCTGCTCAAATGTGTCCGTGCGCACACCAAGAGTGCGCCGGAGATGCAGGATGATTCGAAGTAGTTTTTCCGGACCTCGACTGGTGCGGTTGGCGGAAGTGCTCGAACGAACGGGGCTCAGCCGCACGACGATATGGCGCCTCGAGCGCTCCTCAAAGTTCCCGCGCCGCCGACGTCTCGGCCTCCGTGCGGTGGGATGGCTTTCGTCCGAGATCGAGGAGTGGGTCCTGGGCCGGTGGACGAGCGGTTCGAAAGTTCTTCCGCAGACAGCGCAAAGAGCAAGTTTCCCCGCCGGGGTCGAACGCCTCAAGGCGAATTCATGGCGACCAAGTTCTTAGGCAGGTGCCATTACTCGTGGGCGCAATGACGTTCGAGCAATTTGTTGCCCGTCTTGACAACGTCCGGCCTTGCGCAGGCGGAGTAATGGCTCGCTGCCCCGCGCATGACGATCGCCATAACAGCCTGAAAGTGAGCAGGGGAAAAGATCGCTCGTTGGTTCACTGTCACGCCGCCTGCGAAATCGACGCGATCTGCAACGCGATGAACCTCTCGACGGCGGACCTCTTCTACGTCTCTCGCAGAGGTCACTCGATCAACGGTCCGGCAAACGCGGAAGCGCGGCCCTTGACCCTCAAACAATTCGCAGACGCCAAGGGATTCAAGCCCGATTTCCTAAAGGATATGGGGGTCGCCGACAAGAAAGGTGGCCTCGTTTTTCGTTACCTTCTGATGGACGGGCAACAGGCCGTTCGGCAGCGAATTCGTCTCTCCTTGTCGGGAGACAAGCGTTTCATCTGGAATAAGGCCGAAGGCAGGCCGGTCCCCTACGGTCTTTGGCGGTTGAAGGAAGCGCGCAGCCTCGGGTTCACGGACTTGGTGCTGGTCGAAGGTGAGAGCGACAGTCTCACCCTCTGGAGATATGACATTGCGGCTCTCGGCATCCCGGGAGCGGATAATTGCGCACTCCTTCAGGCTCCGCATATCGCAAAATTTCGCCGCGTCTTCATCTGTCGCGAAGACGACCACGGTGGCGAGGTATTCGAGAAAGGCTGCACGGGCCGGCTTGCGCAGCTCGCGTTCGACGGCGACGTTGCGGTTATCGAGATGGCGCGAGCGGCGGTCAAAGACGTGAACGATCTCCATCTTAAGTTTCTCGGCAGAGCCGACGATATCAAATCTGAGTGGAATGCTCTCGTTCTACAGGCTCGTCGGATCGAGCTTTCGATCGTCGGGCTTGAGATGTTCACCGTGGATACGATCGAGGAAAAACCAATTCGATGGCTCTGGCCGAACCGGATCCCTCTCGGGAAGCTCGTACTCTTCGTCGGACATCCGGGACTTGGCAAGTCATTCGCCTCGCTAGATGTTGCCGCTCGCCTCAGCAATGGCCAGATGTGGCCCGACGGATCACAGAATTCAATCACCGCGAAGACGATCGTATTCAGCGCCGAGGATGCCGCGGATGACACGATCAAACCGCGGCTGACTGCCCTTGGGGCGCTGCAAAGCAACATCGTGATCGTCAAGCGAGTACGTGAGATGAACAAGGCCGGAGAAGTAGTCCGTCGCGGGTTCAATCTTTCGTGCGACCTGCCGTACCTCGAAAGCGCACTGAATCGCTATGCTGAGGCGAAACTCGTGGTGATCGATCCGATATCGGCGTACATGGCGAAGATCGACACGCACAAGAATGCAGAGGTTCGTACGGAAATTCTCGATCCGCTCGCGGAGCTCGCCGAACGTCGGGAAGTAACCATCCTGGCCATCACGCACTTCAACAAGGGCGGTTCCGGCAACGGACTTGAGCGCGTTTCGGGAAGCGTGGCTTTCCCAGCCGCGGCACGAGTGGTTTGGGGCTTCTCGCGCGACCCGGAAGATCCCAGCAAACGGCTGATGCTATTCGGAAAGAGCAACGTGGGGCCCGAAATGCCTGGACTCGCCTTCCAAATCGCTGAGGACCAGGACGGCAGACCGACGCTGCAATGGATATCGGGCGATGTGGATGAAAACCTGACCGACGTATTACGCCGCGAGCAAGACTCTCAGCGAGACTCGACCTCAACCAAACTCGATCAGGCCAAGAAACTCATCACGACGTTATTGGCCGACGGTCCGCGCTCGGCATCCGAAGTCCACAAATTACTAAGCGACGTAAATATTGGCGACCGCACTATCTGGCGCGCCAGGGCTGAATTAGGAGTCGAAATCTCACGACAAGGATATGGGAAGGGGTCGAGGGTCATGGTGACTCTGCCGGCCTCCCCGACCGACTTCCGGCGTATATCCTGAGACCTGGCAGAGTATGCAGAACACAATACGGAGAGAATGGGTTCCTGCTCTGCCAAGCATGGCAGAGCGTAGAGGTAGAGAATGGATTTCATACCCTGCCATCCGACTCATACCCTGCCAACACCACAGAGTATCAATAACTGCAATGAATATGAACTTTTCCACTTCTTTCTATTCATACGCTGCCATCTCAGAAGATATCGTGCGCGCGCCTTCAATGCGGCGGGATTGATGCTGATTCATGGCGGCTAAGTTTACTGAAGCGGCAAAAAGCTGGAACGGAGCAAGAGCGCAGAACCAGCCGACGCGAGCGAAATTGAAACTGTGATGGATCAAAAACGCGAGAAATTGCGATCAAGGTACTGGAAGTGAGTCTCCGAATATTAGAGAAATCGGTCTGCTTCGCTGCCAAAAGCCTTCGATTTAGAAAAAAACTGGCACGTAGTTCCGCAATTTCGATCGTATTCGCGGCCACCGAAGCAAGGCGCGCAGGCATCGGAGCAACGCCATCGGGCAGTGCAACCGACCGATGGTGCTCGAAACGATCACCGGCGCCGTCGATTTTCGTCGGAATACCAAGGCTTTTGAGCAGTACGGACCATAGCCGGTCAAATCTCTGGGAGTCGGCGAGCGTTGACCGCATGCTGGCCAAACGCGTGTGGCCGCAGGTTCGGGGGGAGGGGGAGTGGGATGATAGAAATCACAAGCAAAACCATTCGCGATCGAATCGTGGAACTGCGGCGGATTGCCGCGCGCGAGCTGGTTCCCAATCCGCGCAACTGGCGCCGGCATCCGACACGCCAAGCGGCAGCGCTCCGCAGCGTGCTCGAGGAAGTGGGCTACGCCGACGCGTTGCTGGCGCGTCAGTTGCCAGACGGCAGTCTTATGCTGGTAGACGGCCACCTGCGTGCCGAAACCACGCCTGACCAGCTGGTGCCGGTGCTGAAACTCGACGTCGACGAAGCTGAAGGCAACAAGCTGCTCGCGACGCTCGATCCGCTGGCAGCGATGGCCGAGACCGATAAGCTCGCGTTCAAGGAGCTAGCTGGTTTCGTCCAGACCGACAGCGCCGAATTGCGCGAGCTGCTCGATGGGACGGCCGGCATCGCGAGGGAGACCCAACAGGACGCCATTCCCGCGCTTCCGGTAACCCCTGTGGCGCGTTTGGGGCAGATCTGGCAGGTCGGTAAGCACAAGCTGCTGTGCGGCGATTCCACGCGCCCGGAAGACGTCGCGCGCCTAATGGGCGAGGAGCGGGCGGTGCTGTTCCAGACCGACCCGCCCTATGCAGTTGGCTACACGGGCGGCTCGCATCCGGCGACCAGGGCGAATCGTGGTAAGGCGAATCGGAACAAGGACTGGTCTGGCCAGTACCGCGAAGCGGCGCCATCTCCGGACATCGAGAGCAACTCCGAGATCGGCCGCGAGTTCTACCTCCGATTCATCACGGCCGCTATCGAACGCGCGATCGCGCCGAACGCAGCCTGGTACTGTTGGCATGCGAGCGCCCGCCAAGCGATGCTCGAGGCGGTTTGGAACGAGGCCGGCGCGTTCATGCACCAGCAGATCATCTGGGTAAAGAGCCGGCCTGTGCTGACGTATTCGATCTACATGTGGGCGCACGAGCCCTGCATGTTCGGCTGGATCAAAGGCCAGAAGCCCAAGGTCGAACGTAAGTAGGAGGGCGGGTATCCGTCAACGGTCTGGGAAGTCCCGAGCGCCGAGATTGAAACCAACGAGCATCCGACCTCGAAGCCGAATCGGCTGTTCGCGATTCCGATGCACTTGCACACTCAGCCCAACGACCTCTGTTACGAACCGTTCAGCGGTAGCGGATCGCAGCTAATCGTGGCCGAGCAGCTCGGGCGCCGCTGCTATGCGATCGAGTTGGAACCCCGCTTCGTCGACGTAACAATCTCGCGATGGGAAGAACTCACCGGCCAGAAGGCCGAAGTGATGGAGGAGGGTGCTGCGGATGAAAACACCGGGACCGCCGCCAACGCCGACTAATCTGAAAATGCTCAGGGGAAACCCGGGCAAGCGGAAACTGAACACGAACGAGCCCGATCCGGCACCAGCGATCCCACCATGCCCCAGCCACCTGGATAAGGTCGCCAAGAAAGAGTGGCGCAGAGTCAGCAAGGAGCTTTTCGCGCTGGGGATAGTCTCGAATTTGGATCGAGCCCCTCTCGGCGGCTACTGCGACGCGTACAGCCGCTGGGCCGAGTCGGCGAAACAGATTCAGCAATACGGCTTGATTTTCAAATCGCCGAGCGGTTACCCGATGCCGTCACCGTATCTGGCGATTCTCCATACCGCGCTCGACCAAATGCGCGCGTTCCTCACGGAATTCGGGTTAAGTCCCGCATCTCGCTCGCGTGTGAGGGTTGCGAATCCCAAGCAGCGAAGCCTGTTCGACGATTTTCTGGACCAGGAAGAATCTAGCTAAACGAGTTTTGTTGGCGGTGGGGAATCAGTGCCTGCCGACTGCTTCAAATAACATTCCTGATCGTTCAATCACCTGTCTCGGGAAGACTTCTGGCTAACGAACTGCCCGGTCGGTTGCTTTGAAGGGCAGCCGGCCCCAGGGCTTCAAGGATTTTCACTGTTGAGGACCCACCGGTTCGCGGCTGCAAGGATCATGGCACAAGCAGTCAAAGAACAAGCGCGTGTCGAACAGATCCTGCAGGACCTTATGGTCTAGCCCGCATCGGAGCTTGAGTGCGAAACCCTTGAATTCAAGGGCTGGTGCAAAAATGAGCGAGGTCTTTCACACGAACTCGAGAGAGCGACCGTGTGTCTCGCGAATGTGGAGGGAGGTCTAGTTGTCGCTGGAGTCAACGATTGGACAGCAGGCCGAGCCGCATTCGAGCGTTGCCCCCACGGTTTGGTGCAAGTCGAGTGGGTGAAATCTCGAATCCGGCAGTTTATAAGGTCTCCCGTGCGTTGCAGGGTCGCGAAGGTGAGCCAACTGGTTTCCGATCCTCCGTTCCCAGAAGCCGGCGAGGTAATCGTGCCTTTCTATTGCACAGACTTTTGCTCCGCGCTGCACCAGGAGATGCAGGGTTACGTGCGCGTGTCGGCGCCCGGTGCGAAGGTGGCGCTGTCATGGCATGGCGGAGGGAAATAATAGCGCAAGCAGCGCAGCGTCGGCCGGACGTGATGGTGATCGGCGAGCCAGCCTCCGGCTGATTCCGCACGACGAGAGAACACCGATGAAACTTAGACTGTCGCGGGCCATGATGCTGATGGCGTCGCTGCTTCTTTTAATCTCGTTCGCCAAGCCGCTTTGGCACTACGACTTCGAGGCGCCGCAGTACCCCGAAGGTCTGGCGATGATCATCTACGTTGACCATCTCGGCGGCCGCGTCGACCTGGTGAACGAGCTCAACCATTACATCGGGATGCACAAAATCGTGGAGAGCGATTTTGCCGAATTCCGCATGATACCGGCGCTGCTTGTGCTTTTCTGTATCGTGGGAATCGCGGTGGTGGCCTCCGCGCGGTTGTGGGCGCTGGTCGGATGGGTCGCCGGTCTCGCAATTGCGGGTTTACTCGGGATAGCGGACTTCTACTCGTGGCTCTACATGTACGGGCACGAGCTGGATCCGCACGCGGCAATACGGATTGCGCCGTTTACACCGCACCTGCTCGGCTCGTACCGCATGATGAATTTCCAGATCGTCAGCTATCCCGGTATCGGCGGAATTGCGATCATGCTCGCGGCTGTTTTCGGGTTCCTTGCGCTTGTGATGGAGTGGGCGCACGGCAGCTTCCACGGCTCTCCCGCGATCGCACGAATGGGCTCGGAAATCGGGCCGAGGCATGCGCATCCGGGAGCGGCCCGGTGAGATTGACGGTTATCGGCGGTGGCTTTGGCCGCCGAGCTTGCGCCGATCGTCCTGGTCTACGCCGCCCGCCGCTTCGCGCACGGACCACTGCCGCTCTCGCCGCGCTACTGTCGCTCGTCGTAGTGCCGCGCATGACCGCTGCGGCGCCGCCGTCAGAAATCGACGTCTGCCCTTCGTGCCCGTTCTCAAGCCTCACGGTCGCGGTGCGTGAGGCGCCCGCCGGGTCGCGGATCGTGGTCCGCGGAGGAATCTATCACGAGCACGGAATCACGGTGAACAAGCCGCTGGAGATCGTCGGGCAGGGATGGCCGGTAATCGACGGCGACCACGCCGGCGAAACCATCACGGTCACCAGCGACGACGTCCGAATCGGCGGGCTCGTCGTGCAGAATTCCGGCAGCGCCTTCGCTAGTGATCCTGCCGGGATCAAGGTAAAAAACTCGCGCCGCTGCGTGATCGAGCGGAACCGCCTGGTCAACGACTTCTTTGCGATTTATCTCGCTGCTTCGTCCGAGTGCACAGTCAGAGACAACGAGGTTCGCGGCGACGCGGTCTCGGAGGCGCTCAGCGGCAATGCGATTCACCTGTGGAACTGCCGGAACATCGTAGTCCAGGGCAACCGCGTCAGCGGCCATCGTGACGGGCTCTACTTCGAGTTCCTGCACGACAGCACAATCGTCGACAACCTAAGCGAGCACAATCTCCGCTACGGGATGCACACCATGTTCTCGGCTGACAACAGCTACCGCGGCAACACGCTGCGTTATAATAGCGCCGGCGAGGTGCTGATGTACTCGAAGCGCCTGGTGGTAAGCGGCAATCTGATCGAGCACAATTGGGGCGAGGCGTGCGACGGTGCGCTGCTCAAGGATCTCGATGAAAGCCGAATCGCGCACAACCTCTTCATCCGCAACTCGGTGGGGCTCTACGCCGAAGACTCGAACCGCAACCGGATCGAGGAAAACGAATTTCTCAACAACGGGATCGCGGTGCGGGTGATGGCCGATTCGATCGGCAATTCGTTCGCCGCGAACAGCTTTGAAGCGAACAGCTTCGACGTGGCGACCAACAGCCTGAGTACCTCCGAGAACAACTTCGACGGCAACTATTGGAGCGACTACCGCGGCTACGACTTGAACGGCGACGGCATCGGCGACGTTCCCTACCACCCGGTCTCACTGTTTGCCGTGTTGATCGAGAACTACCCCGCTTCCGTAATACTGCTGCGAAGTCCGTTTGTCCGGATGCTCGAGGCGGCCGAAACCGCGATTCCGGTGCTCACGCCCAAGGTGCTCGTCGACAACCGCCCGCTGATGTGGAGGCCGTCGTGGTCGAGATCCGCGACCTCAAAAAGCACTTCGGCGCGCTGACTGTTTTCGACGGTATCAGCGTCACCTTTCGGCCCGGCGAGATCACGGCAGTTGTAGGTCCCAACGGCGCGGGCAAGAGCACGCTCCTCAAATGCATCGTGGGACTGGTTCGCCCAAATTCGGGCGAGATCACGATCGATGGCGCCATCGTCGGGCGGGATTGGCGCTATCGCGAAAAGGTCGGATATGTTCCGCAGAGCCCGCGATTTCCCGACGCGCTGTCGGCGAACGAACTGCTCGGCTTTTTGAGCGACCTGCGCGGCGTGCGCTCGGTCAACGGCCATCGGCTGATCGATCTTTTCGATCTGAAACCGGTGATGAGCCGGCCGCTCCGTCATCTTTCCGGCGGTACGCGCCAGAAGATCAGCATCCTGGCAGGCACGGTTTTTGACCCGGAAATTCTCGTGATGGACGAACCGATGGTGGGACTCGACCCGCTTGCGGCTCGCAGGCAAAAGCGATGGCTCCTCGAGCAAAGGTCGAACGGCAGGACGATAATCATGGCCTCGCACGTGATGGCGGAAGTGGAGGCGTTTGCGGACCGCGTGACCTTCCTGCTCGACGGTCGCGTGTACTTCGATGGCGCGCCGGCGGCGGCGCTCGCGAGCTCGGGCGAGCGGACCCTGGAAAACGCGATCGCGAAAATGATGGAGACCGGCTCGGCTTGCGCCAGGTGCTAACTGTCGCGCGCTTCAGTGTGCGCGAGCTCGTCCGCAGCCGGTGGGTCGCTGCGTATGCGCTGTTTTTCGCGGCGGCCGAGTGGGCTGCTTTCGCGGTCGGCGCTGAGCCCGCGCAGGCGGTCGTGAGCGTGCTCGAACTGACATTGTTCGTGGCACCGCTGGTGAGCATCGTGGTAGGGCTACTGAGCTTCTACAGCACGCGCGACTTCGCCGAGCTCCTGCTGAGCCAGCCGATCGCGCGCCCGACGGCGTTTGCGGGCCAATACCTTGGACTCTCGCTTTCGTTGGCCGCGTGCCTGGTGCTTGGACTGGGCGTGCCGTTTCTATGGTACAGTCCTTCGGGCGGTGCCGCGCGCGGAATCTTCGCGATGTTGCTCCTGGCCGGCGTGATGCTCACATTCGTGTTCGTGGCGCTAGCGTTTGCGGTCGCAGTGCTGATGGAGAATCGAGTGAAGGCGCTTGGCGTGGCGCTCGTCGTGTGGCTTTTTTTCGCTGTGATTTACGACGGGCTGATGCTGATGCTGATCATTGCTTTCCCGGCGGTCCGGCTCGACCGCGTGCTGCTCGGACTCGCGCTTCTGAATCCGCTCGATGTGGCGCGCCTCTTGATCCTGCTCCGGCTCGACGTCGCGGCGCTGATGGGATACACGGGTGCGGTGTTTCAGGAGTTCTTCGGAAGCGTGGAGGGGATCGCTGTCGCATTCGGTGCGCTAGGTTTGTGGATTACGGCGCCGCTTTGGCTCGGTCTTGGAGCGTACGCGCACCGAGACTTCTGAGACCCGGCGCGATCGTGCCGCGCGCGGCGCTGGCCATCGCCGCGCGCAACATCCCTCAGCCAAGCGTCGATGGCGTAGGAATGTCTCCTTCACATCTCGCGGCCGGCCATAGCCGCTCTACCAGGGAGCGCGTGCCATCGTCGGAAGTAGCCGGCTCATGCCGATGTGCTTGAGCAGGCCAGCGCGAAACGGGGCGTGCGCCGCAGTATCAATCGTACCGGGCTTGGCGATGGCACCTCGAAGCAGCGCATCCAAGCGGCCGTGGTCGTCTGCGAGGAAACCTGCGACGGGTCCAAGCGCATGATGCGGGCGATTTCCGGTTGAAGACGTCGTTGACTTCATGTCGCGTCCCCTTCCCATTCAGCCGAGCGATGCCCCGCTCCGATAATACCGTGCGATCTCAACGAGTCGGCCGATGAGTTCCGAATGCCCTTGTACGTGGAAGATATAGCGTGGGATTTGCTGGCCGGTCGACCGCGACATAAACGGCTCACCCCAAAAGCTCAAGTGTGCTTCAACAGCACCTTCGGGCCCGATATCGGCGAGGATGAACGAAACGCTTTCTTTCAGCTCGCACCAACGCGGCTCCCTGACCTTCTCAGCCCCGCGACACGCGCGGAGCTTTGGCACGATATCCCTCAACCACCTCTCTTTCTCGCTCGCATCCAAAATGAACTGGATCTCGGTGACACGTGGATTATCGACTGCCGGCCGCAGCAACACATCGAACAGCGACTGTGGCACAAACATGAGAAGGCAAACATTGAACCACGTCATGTCCCCGCGCGCGCGCTGCGCGAACTGCTCGCTTTCGGCACGCAGACGCGATGGGCCAATGAGAATGGTATCGGGAGGAGTGAGCGCGGATTGCAGCTTCAGCACCGCAGCGTCCGTACGCTCCGCCAGCTCCAGGGCGTGCTCCTCGCGACCCTCGCGACGGAGATCACGGATCAGGATGAGCGCCAGGATCACCAATGTGATGGTAAGCAAGACCGACTGGTCGACCACATGCAGGAGGTGCAGCACCAAGGCCACCACTGCGGCGGAAACTCCCGCCATGGCCTCCCAGTCCAGCGTCCGCAGGCGACGCAACGTTCGGGGATGCTTCATCGCTTCATGCACAGAGGCGCTCCGCGTGCCCGCTCCGCCGCGGGCAGCAGCACCTTCTCCTCCATTGCGATGTGATGCAGCAGCGCACGGCGGAACTGATCGTAAGCTGCGAGTTCCTCGACGCTGTGGCATGACCCGGCGCGCAGAAGTAACGAATCGAGCCGCGCGTGATCGTCCGCCAGACACCGCCAGATCGTGCCATACGGCGTCGCGCCGCTTTGGTCCATCATCTTTTGATTTTGACCAGCACGTCAGGCCGCTCGCAAGAGCACGGCCGCAGCCGGATGAAATTTGCTTCGCGCGCCGAACGGGTTCAGCCAATTTGTCGGTTCTGTTCGTGAGGAGTAAACGCGGATTTCCATTTTCTAAGGGAACCACCAATTTGATAAGGTGCCCGAAAAGCCTTTGTGCGCGAAGCTTGACCGAATTCCTGCACGAAAATTCGCATGGTAACAGGGAAAAAACCCAACGCGGCCGAACTGCTCGCGCGATGCCTCGAAAATGAAGACGTCGAATTCATCTTTGGCATCCCCGGCGAGGAAAACATCCACTTTATCGATGCGCTGAGCCGCTCGCCGATTCGTTTCATCCTGGTGCGCCACGAACAGGGCGCCGCATTCATGGCGGACATGTACGGACGATTGACCGGGCGCGCCGGCGTTTGCATCGCGACTCTGGGCCCAGGCGCGATCAACCTGCTGCTCGGCGTGGCCGACGCGCACGCTGACAGCGCTCCTCTGGTGGCAATTTCGGCGCAGGTCGGGCTGTCCCGCATCTACAAGGAATCGCATCAAAGCGTCGATCTGGTGGCGGTGTTCCGTCCAGTGACAAAGTGGGCCGAAATCATACTGCGGGCCGAAGCGATCCCGGAGATGGTCCGCAAAGCGTTCAAGCTCGCTCAGACCGAGCGACCCGGTGCTGTCTACCTGGCAGTGCCGGAGGATGTCGAGCAGCTCTCGATCCCGCGCGATGCGTCGCCGCTCGCAATCAATGTCGTGTACGACATGGCGCCCTCGGCCAGCCAGGTCGGGCGAGCCGCCGAGGTGCTGAAGCGCGCGAAATCGCCAGTCATCCTCGCCGGACACGGTGCCGCGCGCAATGACGCAAGCGAGGCGCTGGTGCGATTCTCAGAGCGGCTCAGCATCCCGGTGGCCACCACGTTCATGGGGAAGGGGGTCTTTCCCGACGATCATCCCAACGCGCTCGGCGCGCTCGGCTTCATGCGCCACGACTATGTCAATTTCGGCTTCGACCGTGCCGATGTAATTGTTTGCGTGGGCTACGATTTGCAGGAATATGCGCCTGATCGGATCAATCCAGACGCGCGCAAGAAGATCATCCACATTCACCGTTATCCCGCCGAGGTCGATGCTCACTACCATATAGCGGTCGGAATCGAGGGAAACATTCCGCAGTCTCTTGATGCGCTCGCGGGCGCATTGGAGCCGGCTCAAGGCCCACCGGCGGCCAGCGCCGTGATCCGGGGATTGCTGCGGCAGGAACTCGATCGGGGCGCCGGCGATGACTCATTTCCGGTCAAGCCGCAGCGCCTCGTCGCGGACATCCGCCGCGCGATGGGCCGGGACGACATCGTGCTGGTGGACACCGGGGCGGTGAAGATGTGGATGGCGCGGCTCTATCCGGCCTACGCGGCAAACACCTGCCTGATTTCAAACGGGCTTGCGACCATGGGGTCCGCCCTGCCCGGCGCGATCGCCGCGAAGCTTGCCTGTCCCGAACGCAAAGTGCTCGCGGTGATGGGTGACGGAGGCTTTCTGATGAACTCGCAAGAGCTGGAAACAGCGGTACGCGAAAAGATTCCCTTCGTGGCGCTGGTCTGGGAGGATCGCGCCTACGGACTTATCAAGTGGAAAATGGAGCTGGAACTGGGACGCAACTCGCACTGCGATTTCACCAACCCCGACTTCGTGGCATACGCGCAAAGCCTCGGAGTAAAGGGCTATCGGGTCCGCGCCGCCGGGGAACTTTTGCCCACCCTGAGCCGTGCGCTTGCGGATGATGCCGTGTCGCTGGTTGCCTGTCCGGTTGACTACTCTGAAAATCTTGCGCTGACCAAGAAGCTTGGCGAACTCACCGACCCGCTATGAGCGGGCCGGCGAATTGCAAGTCGGCATTTCAATGCCGGATGAAGGAACCTTGACCACCAAAACACCGCGCCGCGGTGTGCCATGGAACCTGAAGGCAGCAATCCCGTATGAAGAGCCTCCGGATGGCCGATGCGGACGCGATCGCGCTTGGGCTGTGGTGTTTTGCCGCCACCGCGATCTGCGGATTCTTCGGGGCAGTCGCCTTCGCGACCACACCCGCCCCCGCCCCGGCCGCACTTGCAAAGCGGGGCGAGGCGCTGACAACCGAGTCTGCCGCCGGCCTAAAAACCGCGTGTTGGGCAAGTCAAAACGGAAGTCCCGGTTAAGCTGCTCCGCCCATTGCGGTACGTGCGTCTGTTTGGCGGGAGTTGGCGTTCATGCCGCTTCACCCGCGATGTCCTGTGCCCGTGTTATATCCGGCGTTCTGTAAAGACCGAAAAAAGTCTTGAGTGCGGCGATCACGAGCGGGACGACACCGACCGCGATGAAGATTAGATCGCCAGGAAGCCGCGCCCACTCGAGCGCCTGCATCAGCGGGCTGTGTCCGAACGCTGCGCTGCGCGCGTGCCAGTATCCGTTTTGCAGCACGTCATAGAGCTGGAGAACGCCGCCCGGGAAAAGATTGCTCACGACCATCATCGCCAGCCCGACGTTCAGTCCCCAGAACGAGACGCGGATGTATTTTTCCGTATCACGCCATCGCTCATCGGGCGTCACCTGCCGGAATGCGAAGACCATAAGAGCAATCGCAAGCATCCCGAATACGCCCATGAATGCCGCGTGCGCATGATTGGGCGTGAGCATCGTCCCGACCTCGAAGTAGCTCACGATCGGCATATTGATGAGGAAGCCGAACACACCAGCACCGACGAAATTCCAGACTCCCACCGCCATCAGGAAGTAAAAGGTCCATCGATGAGGCACGGAAATATCCTCGCCGCAGATATCGCATCGGCCCCGCGTCAGCGCAACGAAATCCCACGCGTCGAGCGTAAGCAGCGTGAGCGGCACGACCTCCATCGCCGAGAACACGGCGCTGAGCGACATCGTGAGCTGCGCCTGGCCGGTGAAGTACCAATGGTGTCCCGTGCCGATAATCCCGCTGCCGAGGTAGAGCAGCGCGTCAAGATAGACGACGCGTGACGCCGTTGTGCTGGAGACGATCCCCAGCTGGTAGAAGATGATCGCGACCGCGCAGGTCACGAACAGCTCGAGAAAGTTCTCTACCCAGAGATGGATGACCCAGAATCGCCACAGATCGACGACGGTGAAGTTCGACGCGGTGTTGTAAAAGAACGTGGGCACGTAAAAGACCGGAATCGCGATCGCGGCGGCCATGAACAGCGCAGAGAGTTCGCTCGATTCGTGGCCGCGCAGCCGCGGTGCGATCGTGCGGTACAGGAGCACGACCCACAGCACCAGACCGGCCGCGAGCATCATCTGCCACGCGCGCCCGAGGTCCAGGTATTCCCATCCCTGGTCACCGAACCAGCTCCACAGCCGCCCCATCCACTGATGCACTCCGGCAAATTCTCCAAGCAGGCTGCCAACGACGACCAGCACGAGCGCGACAAACAGCACGTTTACCCACAGGGTTTGCGCGCGCGGCTCATTTTCTCCAATTGCCGGCGCCAGGAATAGTCCGCCCGCGACGTACGATGCGGCGATCCAGAAAATTGCGAGCTGCAGATGCCAGGTGCGCAGGATCTGGCTCGGCAGAATCGCGGAGAGATCGATTCCGTAAAAGCTGCCGGCGCTGGCGCGGTAATGCGCTGTGGCGCCACCGACAAGCGCCTGCGCCAGGAAGAGCAGCGCGACGACGGTGAAGTACTTGATCGTCGCCCGCTGGCTGGGCGTCGCCGCGCCGGGGAGCATCTTCGGATGCACATGCCCGCGTGGCCCGCGCCATCCAAGGAAGTTGAACCGCCCGAACGCGAACAGCACCGCGGCCGTCGCCCCGAGCAGCATGATCAAGCTCAGTGCGCTCCATAGCACGGCGCCGCTCGTCGGTAGGTTGCCGACCGCGGGATCATAGGGGAAATTGTTCGTGTACGAGTAATTGCGCCCGGGCCGATCCGTGACCGAAGCCCACGCCGCCCATGCGAAGAAGGACGTCAGTTCGCGAAGTTCCGCAGAGTCCCCGATGTAATTGTGCGGAAGGCCGCCATTCTTTTCAGGATCCTGGAAGTATTTCGTCCATAGGCTGATCTGGCGCTGGAAGGACGCGGCCTCGGCCTCCGTGAAGGTGAGAGTCTTCGAGACCGGGTCGTAGCGATTCTGTTTGAGTAGCTGCGCGACTTCCGCGTTAACGATCAATCGCTGGCCGGGCCGCAGCGCCGCCTGCATGACGAAGCCGTGGCGCTGTGCGACGGTCTCTTCAGCGTCGAGCGCGAGCGTGTGCAGATACTCAGCGGAGAAGTCGGGTCCGATATACGCGCCGTGTCCCCAGAGCGTGCCGTTCTCCATCAGGCCGTAGCGGAGAAAGACCTGTTGGCCGGCCGTGATATCGCGGTCGGTGAACAGTACAGCCCCGTCCGGCCCAACGACGCGTTCGGGAATCGGCGGCGCGCCGGAATAGGTCAGCTTCGAGAGCCATCCGAGTACGCAGAAGCACGCAACAATCGTAACAATCGCTGAACGCCGCCACCACGGCGAGAGGGTTTCAACTTCGGCCATACACAACTCCTTGCTCCCGCCGCCATGAACTCCTGAAAATATTTGAATATGCCTCACCGGTCATTTCGTCTTCAGCCATCGCGACTTTGCCTGTTACGGCGCGCCACGCGATGGTATTGTACGGAACCTGAGCGCGATCGGCGGTGCCTGGCTTGCCGCGGGCAACACCAATATGAACCGACCGGCATCATGGCCGCGAGAGCGGTTGAGCTAAATGGGAGGGTTTCAAATGACGAGCGAGCACAATAGACAACCTCTTCGTCCCACTGCGGGCGGAATGATAACGGTCAACCTTGCTGACGAAATTGCGCGTCTCAAGACCAGTGCCGAATGGAAGTCCGGGGATCGTCACGCAGTAAGCCTCGTGAAAGATGATGCGCTGAATGTCCTACTCATGGTGCTCAAGAAGGGCGCCCACCTGCATGAGCATCATACAAAGGGTCCCATTACCGTCCAAGTGGTATCCGGCTCTATTCGCTTCATCGGCGGCCCGGACCAGCGCATCATCTCAGCTGGAGAGATGGTGGGTTTAGACCGTGCCGTTGCTCACAGTCTTGAGGCATTGGAGGAATGCGCACTCATCCTCGTCACGGCGATCGAATAAGGTCCATAGGTAACAGTACTACCGTCATTGCGAGTCGGGAATCGACGTGAAGACTACGAACGCCAATACGGATGTCTCGCTGGGCCTCACCGAAGCTCAGCCGAGCTAACTCTGGGTGGATCGATGCCGTGGCGCCGCTGACAACGGGCAACGCAGATCGAACCATATACCTCTGCGATCACACCACCCAACTGGCTATTCACTGAGCCCTTAAGGCTGCGCTGAGACTCGCACGCCAGATCGTCGAGTGTGAGAAGGCCGATGAGTCTACCATCGTCACCGACCACTGGCAGTCGACGGACGCGGTTTTGGGCCATTACCCTTGCGGCGTCATCTATGTCGTCCGTAGGGCGGCAGGATATTACGCGCCGAGCCATGGCGCTCTCTACTCGCAGGGCGTGCAAAGGTGCACCTTGGGTGTAAGCCGCCATGCAGATGTCACGATCGGTCAGAAAACCGACTGGCTTTAAGTGATCGTCCACCACCGGGACCGATCCACATACGTCTTCCCACATGATCTGTGCTGCGTCGTTAAGTGAATCGTTTGTGTGGCAGGTTCTGACGCTATGCCTCATCATTCTTCGGACTTCCATTTCAGGTCTCCTCAGCGGTTCGAGAAATACGGTGTCGATCATCAAGCGCGTCGTCGAGCCTTCAGACGGCCGTCTTTGTTGATCCCGTCTGCTTTTCCAGATCGGCGAGCCGCTCCTTCAATGCTTTGTCCCGAGACCACCGCGCAGTAACATCGCGAATCACTGTACCCGCGCCGATGAGCGTGCCTTCTGAATCGCGCACTAGCGCGATGGTGAACTCAATCGAGATTCGTTGTCCATCCGATTTTATGGCCGGCACCGCAAGAAGGTCGCGAGCATAGCGCGTCACCCCGGTGCGTATGGTTTGCTGATAACCATCCCAGTGTCGTTGGCGCAGACGCTCGGGAACAATGATATCTAGCGACTGTCCGATAGCTTGGTCGGCGGGATAACCGAACACTGTCTCGGCACCAGGGCTCCACAATCGAATGATCCCATCGCGATCCGAGAATATGAACGCGTCTCCCACGCCGTTGATGATTTGCTGACACAGCCATTCTTCCGAGACCGTCATGTCTATGCTCCTCATTCGTTCTCCGAATCAAAAGTGTCAATTTCGGCCGCCGCTATTTCTCGCGCGGAAGAACCACCCAGATTTCTGTGTCCAAGGACGCCTTCAAGTGCTGACGGCGAGTGAATTTCGGCGTCGGATTTCTCGACCATCGTCCGCGTTATCGTACCGTTGGTGTGACCAGTCGATGGTGAAGTCTCCAGCGATAGCCTCGATGAACCGCTTCTTGCCCTCTAATACTTCTCGGCGCCCGCTAATCTTCTGCTTTGCCGGAAAGCTTGCATTGATGGGCAATTGAGTAACTGCTATTCGGTTAGGGGTGCCTTCCCGCTTCTTGGTCATTAAGATGTAGTTACAATATATCTCTTAGGATGAGCATCGGTCAGTTGTAGTAGTAGATGAAATGGTGATTTGGTTCATAACGAGATCGAACGACAGTTGGTATGAGACATCAGCTGGATTCTCCGCTCGACGGCGCGTGAGACCACGGCGTCTCCGGGGGGCGTCCCGTCAACCCGTTGCCTCGCGAATCATCACCAACATCATCTTGAATTGCTCGACCGCCTTTAGCGCGTGGGGCACGTTGGCCGGCATCAGGATCATCTCATCCTTGCCGAGGCGATGGGGCACGCCGCCAACGGTTATCTCGGCCACACCGTCGAGTACCTGGACGAGGGCGTCGAATGGCGCCGTGTGCTCGCTGAGGCCCTGGCCTTTGTCGAAGGCGAATAGCGTCACCGTGCCGGTCTTCTTCTTGACGATCTCCCGGCTCACGACCGCCCCGGCCTGGTAGGCCACCAACTCGAGCGCATTGCCCCCAGTGAACTTCCGGGTTGTCTTTTCGTCTTAAGAGTTCGTCGTCATGTCGTTTCCTCCTGCCATTGTCATTGCGGTGCTCTTGCCGCATCCCCGTGGCGCGGGCACACGTTCAGGCGCCGCCGTGGTCGTCTATTTGATGAGGTCCGACCTCGGCTGACGGTCCTCGCAGTTCATGCCGAGGTGAGCGGCGGGTGAATCTTGCGTGCAACGCGCTCCTGAGATCGCGCAGGGCCAAACAGGCGGCGCGCCAATTGGCTTCTCCGCACAAATAGGTCGGCCAGTGTGTAACGGTCGAGAGCCGTGACGAACGCCTGGAACGCCTCGTCAAGAATGTTGGGCAGATCGCAGGTGCCAGTAATCACGCACTTGTTGCCAGTCCGAAAGCATTCGACTGGTTTAAAGGGGCCTTCCATATGCCGCACGACCGCGCCGATGATTACGTCCTTTGGATCCTTTGCCAGCGTGAAGCCCCCTCCCTTGCCGCGATATGTCCGGACAAAGCCGCCTTGCGCCAGCCCGTGCACCACCTTCATCAGATGGTTTTCAGAGATCCCGTAATGTTCCGCAACCTCGGATATCAGGCAGAGCTTTTCCTCGCACAGGCCTGCGTACACCAGCACTCGCAGTGCGTAATCCGTGTAATAGGTCAGTTCCATGAAGCCCTCCGCGACTCCTTCCCCTCGTCCAACCCGATGCGTGTCATTCGTTCCAGCACCTCTCGCAGCGCTACTGCCTGATTGTGCGTTTCGTCTTTGGCTCCATATACAAGGGTAACAGTATTCTTCGCCGCCAGTTCCGCTAGCTCTCTTAGCATCTGCCGCATACGGACCGACCTCAGTTCCTGCCGGTAACGCTTGCGGAACTCTTCCCAACGTGCCGGATCGTGATTGAAGAATTTGCGGAGCTCATTGCTAGGCCCCAGTTCCTTCATCCATTGGCTGACTCGCAGCGCCTCTTTCTTTACCCCGCGCGGCCATACGCGATCGACCAGCACACGCGTACCGTCCTCAAGTACCGGAACCTCGTAGACGCGCTTTATCCTGATCATAGCTGGTATCCTCCAGCATGTCTTGCCGCGGCCCTTTCGTTCAACGGTAAGAACTTACGCGCTCGGAGAAAGGGCCTGCGTGCAGCGTATCTCCCATTGGCCACCGCTGGAGCATGAGCGCCACCTTCATTGCGAGATCGGATCGCAATCAGGACCACGAGCGCGATCAGCGCGGCGATTTATGCCAGATCGAGGAACGTTCGCATCGATTGGATCTTCTGATCGCTCCCGGGTGGCAGCTCGATCGCGAATCACGTTTCTTGACATGCCCTTAAAGATGTATTTATAATACTTCTAATCGGGATGCAATAGACACCGTTTGAACAGTCCGGGCCTTAAGAAGCTACAGGAGGCAAAGGGCGGTGAATCCGGAGCTTGAGCTCAAAGTTTCTGACCTTGCGGCGGCGGAGCAGCGGGAACGAATTTTCTCCGCTTTTAACCGCCTCGCTGCGGGAAAAACTCTCGAACTTCTGTTAAGCGTGCCTGCGGCGGAAGTGGCCGGCCTCTTAGGCGATTTTGAGGACCGCTACAGGCAGGGCTTCGATTGGTGGCCAGTTGACAACAGATTCGGTGCGTTCCGGGTGCTGATCGCTAAGCGCGCCACAGAGCCGCGCACGATAAGCGGTTTTCTTGGCACCGACCATCATCGGTTAACCCAGTGCTGGGAGGAATTCCTCGAGGCAGTAAACACGTGCGAGCTCCATTACGAAACCTTGTTTCCCACGGGAAAAGGACATCGGATTGCCGCAGTAGATCGGCTTTCAGAATTCATTTTTGGGTTACGCCGTCACATCCGGATGGAAGAAAATCACTTCTTCCCGCTTTTCGAGGATCGAAGCCGGATACCCGCAGCTTCCGGGCCCACGGCGATGATGCGCGCGGAACATCAGGAGATCGAAGCAACCCTCGGGGTGATGGAGAAATTTCTCGACGCCGGTGACTGCGCGACGGTTATCCAGACCATCGAAGGCCAACCGGTCCATCCGTCTTCGCTATTCCGCAGTCATGACGCAAAGGAAGAACGGATGCTGTATCCCATGGCGGACCGTCTATTCACGCAAAATGAAAAGGACGACCTTTGTCTGAAAATGCAGACCGTCTGACGAGACCGGGGCTTACCGCCGAGGGCGAAGAGATAGGATACGATCTTGAGCGCGATCGGGAGCGATTCTTCGTCACTGATTCGGGCCTGGTCGTGATTCCCAAAGGCCCCAAGCGCGCGCGATCGGTATTGTAGAGAGCGCCGCACAAGATGGTATCCTCGCCTTCATCTGCAAGTCCCAGGCTTGATCGCAGCGATTCGCTCGATTCGCCGGGCGATGTGCTCAAGCGCGGCGCAGCTCCGGCCGGCTCGGCTAACCGCGCGTCGACACCGGACTTTCCGCGCTCTCGCGCAAAGCCGAAGAGCATGCGGATGCGGCTGGGCCTCAAGGATCGGCTGATCTTCTGGTTGCTGGTTGGCGTGCTGCACGCGCTAAGCCTGCTTCCCGACTTCCTCCTCTACAAGCTCGGAGAAGCCGGCGGGTGGATCTTCTATCGCTTGGACCGCCGTCACACGCGAATCGGAATCCGCAATCTGGAGATCGCGTTTCCCGAACTCAGCGACGCAGAGCGGCGCCGCATCCTGCGCGCGTCGTACATCAACCTGGGCCGGACCGGCGCGGAGTACATTCGGCTCGGCGGATTCTTCTACCGCCGCCTGGTGCGCCGGGTTAGCTATAATCGGCCCGACATCTGGAACAATCTCGCGCGGAAGTACCCCGGCAAGGGCGCGCTCATCCTGACTGCGCACTTTGGAGATTTCGAGCTGCTGCCCGCGGGACATGCGCTGCACGGGTTCCAGATCGCCCTGGTTCATCACACCCAACGCTTCCTGGCCGGCGACGCGCTGCTGACCTTCGTCCGCGAGCGGGTGGGTACGCAGATCATTCGCAAGCATACCGCGGCGCGCGAGATACTGCGTGCGCTCAAGCGCGGCGATATGGTCGGCATCCCGCTCGATCAGAACGCAAAGCGCTCCGAGGCGATCTGGGTGCCGTTTTTCAACGAGCTGGCCGCCACCCCGAGTGGCTTCGATCGCCTCGCAATGATGACCGGCGTGCCCGTGATCCCCGTGTTTATCGTGCGCCAGCCCGACGGCCGCAGTCACGTGATCGAAATTTTCGAGGAGATCCCGCAGCAGCGGACCGGC
>Ga0181527_1000028_pt1 | contig 146413 bp, 140 predicted proteins | sample PEATcosm2014_Bin_30_FD_119762 | JGI IMG/M metagenome (GOLD analysis project Ga0181527, IMG submission 119762) | Peatland microbial communities from MTU Mesocosm Facility, Houghton, MI, USA - PEATcosm2014_Bin06_60_metaG | ecosystem: Environmental > Terrestrial > Soil > Wetlands > Peat | place...
AAGATATCACTTTGGCTGCTCAAGGCAAGCAAAAAGAATGTGATCGGAAACCCGAATCTCCTCTAACTGCCTCTCTACCCGCCTGCTACGCCTTAAAACTCCCCCACCTTGCGGAATCGCTGGATTTGGGGTGTGGTACTGTTTAGCCAAAAAGTTGGTGGGGCGAGCGTCCTCGCGAGCCGGAAACCGAACGATTTACCCGGCCAGCGGCTCGCCGGGAGTCTCGCCCCACCGAACTGCACCACCACCAGATTCGGCTTTCCGCCTTATTCCGGACGCACGGCAGCGTCGCAGCGCCGTGCGTTGTGAATAAGATTTGACAAATTTCAATTGCAGAACCCGGGTTCCGCTATAGCGTGCGTGCGGTTCCCGATGTTTTTTCAGAACCAGGGAGCCGTTATCAAGGGGGGCGGTTCAGAGCTCGTGCCGCCCCTTCCTTTCTCCTTCGGTAAAGTCCTTTCCAGTCGAGGGGGTCAGTTCCTACTATTGACCCGGCAGCAAATGGTCCGATGACATCGATACCAGCAGAGAAAAGTGGAAAGAGCCGAAATAGCAGGCACTGACGCCGCATGAAATACTTTAAGGCCATAGCGGCGATGTCGCTGAACCGCGTGATCGGGGTTGGCAACAAGATCCCCTGGCATCTGCCGGAGGATTTCAAGTGGTTCAAGCAAATGACCGCCGGGAATGTCGTGATGATGGGGCGCAAAACGTTCGAAGCGCTGGGCAAGCCGCTCCCCCATCGGCTCAATGTGGTCCTCACGCGCCACCCCATTCGCCTCCGAAGGCAACACCCGGAATTGTTTGGCCGGTCCACTCTCGGCCTGCGCGCGAAATGCCTCAAGAAACCATACCAGTTCGACCTGCCGAGGATCGGCCTCCAGAGCGGAACCCAGGTAAGGCTCGAGACGGACCTGTTGAAGCTGGATCCGGCCCAGTTTGCAACCGACGTTTTCATCTGCGGCGGCGCGCAGATTTACATACAGGCCTTGCCGCTGTGCTCGGATATCTATCTGACGCTGGTGAAACGCGAGGTGGAAGGAGATGTCTTCTTCCCGCTGTTTGACGACCGGTTCCGGCTGGTCGAGACGGTCCGCGACACGCCGGAATTCTCGATCCTGCACTACCGCAACGCGGCTCTGGGAGGCGACGATTAAGCCGGACTTTCGCCTGGAAAATGCGGCTCAACGAGGCGCGCCTTGGGGCCATGAACCCGCGCGAAAACCTGGAGGGCACCGCTCCGTCAGTGCCGTGAGCAACCAGATGGGGAAGCGACGGAGCGCTTCCCTCCACGAAGATCAGCTTCATGGGCAGAGCGACCGTGCGTGGCGAATCGGGCGGTGACTCGTGCTCCGCAGACGAGCGCGCTCCGAAAATCCTGCTTTCTCCGGCTTGTGAATTGCAGCTCCGGGGGGCAGAATCCCAGCCGGGATTCTGCAATGCAAAAATCTTCTTTAACTTGTTTTGGTGTGGGCGATGGTTTTCCGTGCGCTGACCGCAACCACGCCTCCTTTCTTTATCGCTTCGGCGAGACGTCTGTCCTCGTGGATTGCGGGGAGTCGATTGACGGCCGTTTCCAGGCCGGCGGGTTCAGTTACGATCTGATCGACAGCATTTTCATCTCGCATCTGCATGCGGACCACATCGGAGGGTTTTTCATGTTCATGCAAGGATGCTGGCTCGAAGGCCGCCGCAAGGAGTTGCGGGTCCATGTGCCGGGAGACGCCGTCAAGCCGTTAGAAGGCATGCTGAAGGCCGCGTTCCTTTTTGACGAGTTGTTCGGGTTTCGTCTGCGATTCGCGCCCCTGAGCGCCGGAAAGCCCGTTGCGGTCCGCGAGGTCCGCGTGACGCCCTTTCCGACGTCGCATCTCGACCGGGTCCGCGCGGATTTTCACAAGCAATATCGGGGCGCTTTCGCCTGTTATTGCTTCCTGCTCGAAGCCGGCCGCCTGCGTGTCGGCCACAGCGCGGACCTGGGCAGGCCGGAAGACCTGGAACCGCTGCTGCAGAAGCCGCTCGATTTGTTGGTTTGTGAGGTGGCGCATTTTACCCCGGAAGAAATCTTCTCCTATCTCCGGAAACGCCCGGTCAAGCGGATTGTGTTCGTTCATCTGGCCCGGGCTTACTGGGCCGATCTTCCGAAGATTCGTCGTCTCGCGGCCAGGATGCTGCCGGACGTTCCGCATACATTTCCAAAGGACGGCGCGGTGATCAGCTTCCAGACGGCTCACTCGTGAGAGGTTGCGAGAACCGGCGGAAGGTCGAGGATTTCGACTTTGGACTTTGAACTTTGAGCCTTGGACTTTAGCCTGCGAGGGTGTCGAAGATGCTGAAAGCCTCAGGCGGCATGGCTGCCGCCACCTTGAGCAGCCGGGTTCTCGGCATGGTCCGGGAGATGGTCTATGCGCGGTTCATGGGCGACGGGTGGGTAGCCGGCGCATTTCAGGTGGCCTTCACCATTCCCAACCTGTTCCGCCGATTGCTGGGTGAAGGCGCGCTCACCGCGGCCTTTATCCCCGTCTTCAAGGAAAAGGAGAAAACAGTGGGCGAAAGGGAAATGTGGCACACCGCCAACGCGGTCATATCCGGGTTGATTGTGGCGGCGGCGGTGGTGATTGCCGTGGTGCTGGCGGGCGTGTCCCTGGCTTTGGGGCTGCACACGTTCACGGCCAAGACGGACCTCATGCTTCGGCTGCTGCGGATGATGTTCCCTTACATGCTGCTGGTCTGTGTGGCCGCCGCGTTTATGGGAATGCTCAATGCCCGCGGCCATTTCTTCATTCCGGCTCTGGGCGCGACGATGCTGAATGTCGTGATGATTGCATCGGTACTCTGGCTGGCGCCGGGCTGGGGTCATGTGTTGCAGCAACAGATTTTTGCTTTGGCCGTCGGCGTGCTCGTGGCGGGCGTGGCGCAGGCCGCGTTCCAACTGCCATCCCTTTGGTGGGACGGTTTTCGTTACCGCTGGGTTTCGCCCTGGCGCAACGAGTCGGTCCGGCGTGTGGTGCGGCAGATGATTCCGGGGGCGATGGGGGTGGCCGCCTTTCAAATCAACGTGGCGATCATCCAGGGTTTGGGATTCTGGCTGGACACGCCGCAGCAGCCCTTGATCGCACCCTTTAATTACGCGGTGCGGCTGATGGAACTTCCCCAGGGCGTGTTCGGCCTTTCGCTCGCGACGTTCCTGCTGCCAACGCTATCCGGTCTGGCCGCTGAAAGGAACTATTCCGAATTCCGGGCGACGTTGCGACGGGGCATCGAGCACTTGATTCTCCTCAATTTGTTGATGGCCGTGCTGTTGGTGGTGTTGGCCGAACCGATCATCCGGCTGCTGTTCGAGCGCGGCAAATTCGGTCCGGACTCGACGATGCGGGCGACATTCGCGCTGCAATGTCTGGGCGCGAGTCTGGTGGCCTACTCGCTGGTCAACGTGCTGGCCCGCGCGTTCTACGCGCTGGGCGATACGACAACACCGATGAAAGTCAGCATCATGTGCCTGGGATTGAACCTGGTCTTCGCCTGCTTTCTGGTGTGGCCGTTTCGGCAAGGCGGTCTGGGACTCGCGAACACGGTGAGTTCGGCCGGCAATCTGGCACTCCTGCTCTACGCGCTCCGGCGCAAACTGGGAAGCCTGGAGATGGGCGTGTTATGGCCGGTTTTTCTCCCGCAAGCGCTGGCGGCCGCGTTGGCGGGGGGAATTGCCTGGTGGGCCGGCCGCCACTGGGATGCGAGGCTGGGGCACGCCACGTTGCCCCTGAAAATCGGCGCCGTTTTTGTGCCCGGCATCCTCGCCGGCTCGGCTTATTGGTGCGTCGCGCTGTGGGCAAAAATCCCGGCCGCGCACGAAATCACGGCGTTTGTTTTTCGACGGTTTCGCCCGGCGGCGGATTGAGCGGGCGCGGAGAAAGGTCCTGGGCAGGTTCGAATTCCACGCTCTCAAAACCGAGCTGCAAAAACAGGTTCGCCAATTGGAACCGCGCGCGCTCGTCGGCGTCCTTCAAAATTCCGCCCAGCCGCGCCGCGCGGCGAATGTCGTCGATGGCATTCTGGCGGACCGTCTGCTCCAGGTCCTTATCCGGCGGGGCCAGCAGGCCGGTTTTCCGGTCAATGACTCTCGTCAGGTCATCATCGAGGTAGGCATCCGTGATCTCCGGCGGGGGAAGCTTGACCCGGACCTGTTTTCCAGCGACCTGCAGATCCTCGGTCTTAAGCCGTTTCAAGTCCACGCCGGCTTTTACGATGCCATGGGCGAGAAGCAACACGCGGTTTTCACTCCCCAAAGCTTTGCCGAGCACGTTTTCAGACGGTATTTCAATCCCTTCCACCTTTTCCATGATGTACTTGACGGTGACCAATTCCGAAAGCGTCTGCACCTGTTGCAGCAATACGGGGGAACTGTACATCCGGGGCACGGCGCGCCCGCCGGTCAGCCGGCTCAGGCGCAGCCCGAGAAAAGTGCCGAGGCCGAAAATACAAATGATCAGAAATAAACCGGCTGCTCGTTTCAGCTTCTGCATGTCTCGAGCTTACGCTGTTTGTTCTTCCTGCAAAGCCGGAAGTCAACTTGGAACTTGGAAGTTGCAACCTGGAACCTAGAATAAAGCCATGAGCTTGCGTTTTATAGGACAGTTCCCTGCTTACCGGCCGCGGCGCCTGCGCCAATCCGCCGTCCTGCGCCGGTTGGTCAGCGAAACCCAGTTAAGCGCGGCGCAACTCGTCCTGCCGCTCTTCGCCCGCAGCGGGCGCAGGGTGCGCCGCCCCATCCACGCGATGCCCGGAGTGTTTCAACTTTCGCCGGATGAACTGGTCCGCGAGGCGGCGCTGGCGCATGGATTGGGCGTCCCGGCGGTTCTGCTCTTTGGCATTCCCGACAACAAGGACGCCCGCGCTTCCGGCGCCTACGCGGCCAACGGAATCGTGCAACAGGCAATCCGTTTGTTGAAAAAGGAGCTTCCGCGAATGCTCGTCATCACCGACGTGTGCCTGTGTGAATACATGGCACATGGTCATTGCGGCGTTGTCCGACGCGACAAGGCCGGCGCCCGGGTTTTGAATGATCCGACGTTGAAACTGCTCGCGCGCACCGCCGCCAGCCACGTCGAGGCCGGAGCGGATCTGGTGGCGCCCAGCGATATGATGGACGGACGGGTGCGCGCCATCCGGGAACAGCTCGACAAACTCGGCTTCACGGAAACGCCGATCCTGTCCTACGCGGCAAAGTTCGCCTCGGCGTTTTACGGCCCTTTCCGCGAAGCGGCGGAATCCGCGCCAAGGTTCGGAGACCGGCGCAGCTATCAAATGGACCCGGCGAATGCCGCCGAGGCCTTGCGCGAAGTGGCGCTCGATATTCAGGAAGGGGCCGACATTGTGATGGTGAAGCCAGCCCTGGCTTATCTGGACGTTTTGCACCGGGTCAAGGTTGAGTTCGGTTATCCGACCGCCGCCTACGCCGTCAGCGCCGAATATTCGATGGTGAAAGCCGCGGCGGCAAAGGGCTGGATCGATGAGCGCGCGGTGACCCTGGAGAGCATGCTGGCGATGCGCCGGGCTGGAGCGGACCTGCTCATCACCTACGCGGCTGCGGACGTGGCGCGGTGGTTGAAAGAAACGCCGAAGGCCTGATGACAAACGGGGAAAGGCAGAAGGATTGATGGGATTGTACGAAGAAGTCCCGGTGTTCTGATTTCTTCCCTCCGCCTTTCTCCTAATGTCCGCTCACCTGCAGGAACGCGATCAAGAGGACGACGCCGATGATGACAATCACGATGATCGCCCCGACGAAAATCCATTTATTGGCCTGGTTGCTCTTTTTGGAAAAGGCCTTGCTGGTGGTATCGAAACCCGCAGTGCGCGGGCCCTGTTCCAACTCGCTCAGGCTGACTCCGCGTTGCATGAGCAGGGTCGAGTCCATGAGTTTTTTCGCCGGAGCCGTCGCCGGAGCCGCCGCGGCCTTCGCGGGTGCGGCGGATGGAGCCGGGGCCGCGTGGGCGCCATCCTCGAGCTGTATCTCAATCTGGCCCAAACGCAGGACCTGGCCGGGCTTCAAAACGCCGTCGGAAATCTTCTCACCGTTGATGAAAGTGCCGTTGGTGGAGTTGAGGTCTTTGATGATGACATCGCCGCCGCGCAAGATCACCTCACAGTGATGGCTGGAAACGGAAGGTTCGGCGATCTGGAACGTGTTGTCCTCAACCCGTCCGATGGTGGTTTTATCCACATTCAACTCGTACGAACGTCCGGCCATTCCCGCACTGAGGACAACAAGCTTTGCCATAGGTCACTTACACACACCGGATTATCTCTACCAACCAATTCAAGTCAAACGGAAACATGGAATTATTCCATCGCCTGAATCTCTGCATTACGGCCGGGCTCGATCCTGCCCGCCGGGCGAATTACCGGCGCTCGATCATGGCGCGAAACTCGGCAAACAAGGGCGTTGAGTCATGCGGGCCGGGGGAGGCTTCCGGATGATACTGCACGCAAAAAATCGGCTTGGTCCGGTGGCGCATTCCCTCCACCGTTTGATCGTTCAGATTCACCCGATCCACCGTCACCTCCGCGGGCAACGATTTCGGGTCCACCGCGAACCCGTGGTTTTGCGCGGTAATTTCCACCTGACCGGAGGCGAGATCTTTGACCGGCTGGTTGGCGCCGCGGTGACCGAATTTCAACTTGAACGTTTTGCCGCCGAAGGCAAGGCCGAGAATCTGGTGCCCGAGACAAATTCCAAAAATCGGTATGTCGCCCTTCACGAGGTCGGTGACGGCCCGCACGGCGTAGTCCAGAGCGGCGGGATCGCCGGGGCCGTTGGAGAGGAAAATGCCCGCGGGTCTTGATTTCAGAGCTTCACTGGCGGTCGTGGTCGCCGGCACTACCCGCACCTTGAACCCGTGCTGCCGCAACCGGCGCAGGATGTTGTATTTCATGCCAAGGTCGTACGCCACAATCGGAATGTCCGCCGCCGGCAACGGATCGTCCACGGCGACGGCGCCCGCTTTGTCCTGGGCCCGGACCAGGCGGAAATTCGCGCTTTGCAGGCCCTTTTCATCCCAGACAAAGGATTCCGGGTGCGTCACTTCCTTGACATAATCCACACCGATCAAACCCGGCCAGCCTTTCGCGCGCGCCACCGCTTCGCTCTCGCCCACGCCTGCGGTGGAAATAAACCCGTTGAGCGCCCCGTGAACCCGGAGTTTTTTCGTGAGCGCGCGAGTATCGACGCCTTGAAGGCCGGGAATGCCGTTTTGTTCGAGGTACTCCGCCAGCGAGAACTCAGCGCGCCAGTTGCTGACCACAGGGGACAGTTCACGAATGACGAATCCGGCCACGTGCGGGCGCCAGGATTCCACATCCACGCGATTGACACCGTAGTTGCCGATGAGCGGGTAGGTCATCGTGACAATCTGGGCTTTGTAGGACGGGTCGGTGAGGATTTCCTGATAACCGGTCATCGAAGTGTTAAAGCAAACCTCGCCGCAGGCCGAGGCGCGCGCGCCAAAGCCTTCCCCGTGGAACACGGAACCATCTTCGAGGGCCAGAATTGCCTTCATCTTAAAGCAGCCACTTCACTTCTTGAATCGCTCCAACCTGGCAATAAACGCCTCGGGGCCTCCCGGTTCATAACCTGTCTGGCGTCCGATTTCCTTGCCGTCTCTGCTCAACACGACAAATGTCGGGAAACCATCGACGCTGTATTTCTGGCTGAGAGCCTCGTTGGCTTTCCTCAAGGCGGCGCTTTGCGGCTTCTTATGCGGGAAATCCAGAGCCACCAGCACGAGGTTGGTCGCGGCGTAATCCTTGAACTGCGGCGTGCTGAGAACTTCTTTGTCGAACTTGATGCACCAGCCGCACCAGTCCGAACCCGTAAAATCCATGAGCACCATCCGGTTCTCCGCCTTGGCCTTGGCCAGGGCCTCTGGCAGATCGGTCAGCCATTGAGTTTCCGCCGCGCCCGCCGGCAAAAGCGCCCAGCACGCGAGCAATCCAATTGCGATCTTCTTCATCATTCTTCCGTTTCCGTTAGTTCATTGTCTAAACTGCCACCACTTCGGCCCGCTCAATCCACGCTTTCTTTCCGCCTACGATCGTGGCCACAGCCCGGCCTTTGAGCGGCCAGCCATAAAATGGACTGTTTAAAGATTTGCCCGCGGTTTCACTTCTGTCAAACGACCACTCGCGATCCGGATCAAAGACCGTGACGTCCGCATCCATTCCCACCCCGAGAGTTCCCTTGTTCAGCCGCAGCAATCGCGCCGGAGTCACGGTGAATTTGGCGATCAAGTCGGCCAAGCCAAGTCGCCTGGTGTGATAAAGTTGCATCAAGGAAAGGGCCAACTCGCTCTCCAGTCCGGTGATCCCGAAGGGCGCGTAGTCAAATTCCACTTCCTTCTCGTAATCGCAATGCGGCGCGTGGTCGCTGCAAAGAACTTCAATGGTCCCGTCGGCGAGGCCCTCCAGGATCGCCTCGCGGTCACGGGCGGAACGGAGCGGCGGGTTCATTTTGAAATTCGTGTCGTAAGCCGGCCAGGACGGAAACGCGGATGGATTCGACTGGAAACCCGGAAGGCTTTTGCCGTCCTCGCGCCAGAATTTTTCGCTGCCGGCGACGGCGGCATCGGTGAGGGTGAAATGGTGCGGACAAGCTTCTCCGGAGACAGGAATGCCGCGCTTTTTCGCTTCGCGCAGCAACTGCACACTGCCCGCCGCGCTCAGATGCTGGCAATGCACCTGCGCGCCGGTCTGCGCAGCCAGCAAAATATTGCGCGCCACGATCATTTCCTCGCCAGCCGCCGGCCAGCCGCGCAACCCCAGGGCGGTGCTCCAGTAACCTTCATGCATCAGCCCGTCCGTCACCAGTGAATAGTCCTGGCAATGATCCAGCACCGGCAGATCAAACATTTTGGCGTATTCGAGGGCGCGCCGCATCAGTTCATTATTCTGCACACAATGGCCGTCGTCGGTGATGGCCACGACTCCGGCGCGCTTGAGCGAGCCAATGGGCGCGAGTTCTTCGCCGGCGATGTTCCGGGTGATTGCGCCGGCCACGAACACGTTGACCAGGCCGAGATGCGAAGCGCGTTCGTGAATGAGCGCCACGGTCCCGGCACTGTCGATGGTCGGCGACGTGTTCGGCATGCAGACGATGGAAGTGAATCCGCCCCGCGCGGCCGCGGCCGTGCCGGTGGCGATGGTTTCCTTGGCCGTCTGGCCGGGCTCGCGCAGGTGCACGTGCAGATCAATCAAGCCGGGGCAGACAACCAGGCCTTTGACGTTCATCCGGTCGGTTTTGGCCGGCGCCTTCGCCGCGGCCTCTCCGCCCAGCGCGGCGATTCTTCCGTCCGTAATGAGGAGATCCAGGGAAGCGTCCAGGCGGTTGGCGGGGTCGATGACCCGGCCGCCGGTGAGGAGCAGCGAGTTCATGCGGGCGGCAGCATACATGCTGGTGAATTGACAAGGCAAGCGCCGGGGTTATGATTCGCTGCGTTCGGAAGCGGGCGTAGTTCAATGGTAGAACGGAAGCCTTCCAAGCTTCACACGAGGGTTCGATTCCCTTCGCCCGCTCCATCAACTTCTCCTTATTTTACGGGCAAATCCTGCATGTCGGCCATTTGCGATTGGCCGTTGCTGACAATTTGCTGACAAAACTGGCTGGAAGACCGCCCCGAATTTGGTTATTCTTGGCACGTCAGAGCCGGTCAATAGCAAAGAAAAAAAGTTGACAACTCTTGAGCCGAAGCCGAGGCGGTCGATTCGGGTCCACTACACGCCCAATAAAGGCCGAGATGCCTTCACCCTCAACCAGGTCGGCACTCCGCCAGCGGAAGGTCGGCTTCAAGTCACTCTGCGATGCGGCAATCGACACCACCACGGCGTCCGGGGAGCTGATATCCCACATTTTCACTGCCCTGGCGCAGTTTGAGCGGCGGTTGATCCAGGAACGGACAAAAGCCGGGCTGGCAGCGGCCCCTGCCCGTGGCCGATCGGGAGGTCGGAAGCCGATCTCGGTGGACGATCCACGGGTTCAGACTGCCAAGACACTCCACGCCGACAGGAATATATTTGTCCAATTGGGATCGCTGAAATAGGACGAACCACCAGTGAGAGTGTTTGTTCCCGCAGGAAACCAGGGGGAATTAGCCAGATTCGTGCAGGCTTCCACCACGATGACCAGATTGGTGGACCCGGTGATAGTGACCCCGAATTGGTTGGTCCTCACGCCAAAGCTCTGTACCTGCGGATTCCACAACATGGCCGGAACGCCACCAAAGGGCGTGTACCAGCCCGTGGTCCCCGGCAAGTAATACAACAGTCGCAATGTTGTCATAGTCGAACACATCCGAACCAATCCTAGGGGCATTACCTTGGAAATAAACTCCCGTGAGGCTGTAGCAATCAGCGAACGCCCACTCTCCGATGTTGGTGACGCTGTTGGGAATCGTGACGCTGGTCAGGCTGCTGCAGCAGCCCGCCCTGCTTTTAGGTTCGGGGAGAGTGCCGCGCTGGCGAATTCCCATTCCATTGGAACCATTGACAATGCGGCACGAGCAGGCACGGCAGCGGATCACGGCAACTGGAATGCGTATTTGATGCGGTCCTCATCGCTGATCGCCCAGAGATTCAGCGGCCAGACCGAGCTGCCATATCTGAGAAACCGCGCGCTGCCGTCAACAAACGCAAAGTTGGAACCGCCGTGTGGGCCCGAGTGGGCGCTGTGCTCCTCCCGGTCGGCATCGTTGCCCCCAATGCCTTCCAGCATGTCCATGAAGTAGTCTTCGGCCTGGTTTTGCTTCTCGCCGAAAACAATTGTGTCCGAGGGTTTCCGCACGAGCCCCTCTCTGAAGGACGCTCCGGAATACGTGCCCGCCAGATACAGGTTGAAATCATCGTCACTTAAAACCTCTTCGAAATAATCGTTCCAACCGTTGATAAAATAGCTTCGCGGCGCCCGATCCTCGGCCGTGGGCGAGTTGGTGTCGGTTGCCGGAACCCCCTTCCGCGCATCCGTCGGGCAGATCAGCAGGCGCAGATTCTTATAACTGACCCGCAACAGTGTGGGCCAACGCCAGGCATTCGTGCGCGGAGGGTAGAAATCGGCATAATCGCCGCCATACAGCTTGAGAGACAACCCCAACTGCCTCAGATTGTTCAGGCACTGAGTTCGTTTGCCCATTTCTTTGGCCCCGCTCAGCGCCGGCAAAAGGAGCGCCGCCAGAATGGCGATAATCGCGATGACCACCAGCAATTCAATCAAAGTGAACGCCCGGCAGCAAGGCGGCTTGGGCATGAGGTTGGTGGAGTGAGCGCCGGTCCCGCCACGACGGTGATACTCGCGAGCCGGAGAGAAAAAAATGGGTTTGGCCGGGGACTCGCCGGGAGTCTCGCCCCACCCAACACGGCCACGATGGAACGCTCGGAGGCCCGCCGGCGTTCGAGAAAATGCGACGGCCTGCGCGCCAGTCAAACTTGCGGCCCAAGCGCCGGAGATATGATGAGTCGAGAGTTCCATTCAGGTTATTTCATTGGTTCAACCATGCTTCCGCCGGTACTGGTACAGTTTGGTGGGGCGAGACTCGCGGCGAGCCGCTGGTCGGAAGGGTTTTTCGCTTTCCGGCTCGCGAGAACGCTCGCCCCGCCCACCGTTTGGCTGAACTGCACCACTCCGCCACTTTTAACTTCGCCATCGCCTTCCGTATCATATACTTTTTTCAGGGCCCAGTTGTTCTGAGTTGATGAGTGTCAAGCGTCGCGACCCATGACCGGCAAAAACATTTTGCTTGCTGCCGTCGTCCTGTTGCTCGGGGGCCTGTGCCTTTATGTCTATAGAGACCGATTTTCCGCCCCGCCTATTCAAATCAGCCATCGCTTCGTCGAACCGCGCGGGGCCATGCTCCGCCGCGCGAACAATGAGAACGCCGAAATGGTCATTTTTTTGCTCAATCGCGAGCTCCGACTGACTTCCGTCAAGGTCATTCCTGTCAGGAACGTCGAGACGGGCGGAACTCCGCACCCGATCTGGGACTTGATTTCCGATTCCCGATCCGTCCCCGTCACAGATTTCGCCTACGGGCTGAACATCGGGGGCATGCGACCTGCCGCCAAGGGGGCGGTTGCCGGCCCGCTGCAGCCCGGCGTCAAATACCGGCTCCTCATCAAAGCCGGCTCGCACAAAGCCGAACACGATTTCATTCCAGTGCCTCGAACTCCACCATCTGGCGCGGACGGTTTCAAGAGCAACCAGCAGGCCAGACGGTGGACGAGTATTGGCGGTGACGCGCTTTCGTTTACTTCGCAAGGTGGCACGCCACTTCTCGGCCGGCCGGCAGCTCGCGCAGGCGTGGGACCTCCGTCCGGCAGGCAAGTTCGGCCTGCGGACAACGCGGATGAAATGGGCAGCCTGGCGGCGGATGAATCGGGGAGGGGACTTCACCCGGCAGAATGATCCGCGGGCGCCTGGATTCGCGATCAACCACCGGAACCGCAGAGATCAGGGCCTGAGTGTAAGGATGCCGGGGCGATCGGACGAGCGCTTCGGCATCGGCCAGTTCAACGATTTTCCCAAGATACATCACCATCACGCGACGGCTGATGTGTTCCACGACCGCCAGATCGTGCGCGATGAAGAGGTAGGCGAGCCCGTGTTTCTGCTGCAAATCCTGAAGCAGATTGATGATTTGCGCCTGCACCGAAACATCCAGAGCGCTGACCGGTTCGTCACAAACAATCAACTTCGGCTCGACTGCCAGGGCGCGCGCGATGCCGATGCGCTGCCGCTGGCCGCCGCTGAACTCGTGCGGGTAACGCGGCGCACCACTCAAATCCAGCCCGACGGCCTTCAATAAGTCGAAGATTCGCTTTTGCCGCGCGGACGCGCTTCCGGCCAACTTGTGAATGTCCAATGCCTCGCCGATGCTATCCTCGACAGTCATCCGCGGGTTGAGCGAGCCGTATGGGTCCTGGAAAATGATCTGCAGCTTGCGCCGCCGGGCCCGCAGCTCAGCCCCATGCAGCACGGCGAGGTCCTCACGCTCGAACAGAATCCTCCCGCAAGCCGGTTCGATCAGACGGGCGATGGCGCGGCCGAGAGTCGTCTTGCCGCAACCGCTTTCACCGACCAGCCCCAGCGTCTCACCCGCCTCGATATGAAAACTCACACCGTCCACCGCCCTGACGAACTCGCGCGCCGGACTGAAGACGCCGTGTTGGACCGGGAAATGAACTTTCAGGTTTTCAACTTGGAGCAGGGGATTCATTGCCAGAACGGACATCGCACCCACCGCTTCAGCTCGACTTCGACCAGTTCGGGCACGGATTGCGAGCATTCGGGGCGGGCAATGGCACAGCGTGGCGCGAATCGGCAGCCCGGCGGAGCATGGCCGGCGCGCGGCACGGCGCCCGCAATGGGCGAAAGCCTGCTCCCGTTGCCGGACAATTTGGGCACGGCAGCCAGCAGCGCCCGGGTGTAGGGATGCAGCGGCCGTTCCAGCAATGGCCGCGCCGGTGACAGTTCCACGACCTGCCCCGCATACATCACCGCCACGCGGCCGGCCATGTCGCCCACAATTCCGAGATTGTGTGTGATCAGCAGGATGCTCATGCCGAGCCGCCGGTTGAGATCGCGCAAGAGTTCGAGAATCTGCGCCTGGGTCGTGACATCGAGCGCCGTGGTGGGCTCGTCGGCGACGAGCAAATCCGGTTCGCTGGCCAGCGCCATGGCGATCATGACCCGTTGCTGCATCCCCCCCGACATCTGGAACGGATAATCTTTCATGCGCGATTCCGGGGCGGCAATGCCGACGAGCTTCAGCAACCGGATCACTTCGGCGTCGGTCGCCTGGCCGGGACGATGCAGCGTCAGCGCTTCCTTGATCTGTTTGCCGATGCGGATGACCGGGTTCAGGGACGCGCCCGGCTCCTGGAAAACGTAGCTGACGATGCCGCCCCGCGCCTGGCGCAATTCCGATTTCGGCATCTTCAGGACATTGCGTCCGCCCAGCAGGATTTCACCGCCGATATAGCGGGCCGGCGGTTCGGGCAAAAGGCGGGTGATGGACAGGGTCGTGACACTCTTGCCGCAGCCGCTTTCGCCCACGAGGCACACTGTTTCCCCCCTGTCCACAGTGAGCGACACATCGTCCAGAACGCGCACGGCGGCGTCTCCGGAAATAAACTCGAGCGTGAGATTTTTAATTTCGAGCAACGGCATCCCGAGAGTTTTGAGTTTTGAGTTACGAATTCGGATTCTAAAGCCATTCGGAGCATTGAGGGAAGACTGAATCGAGACTGGAAGGAGAATGCTCCAGATCAAGAGAGCGATATTACGCAAGTTGCTCGTTCACATGGCTCGTTTGAAGTAGAGCGGATCTATCCGCGCAGTGCAGATCCGCGGCAGTCTCCGGACCGGGGGACTTCGGGTCACGCCCACGCCGAAGTGGAGGCCTGGTTTCTTCTTGCCCGCCGGGGGCCGGTCGACTTGCTTGTCGGTCTATGAAAGCCTTGCCCCACACCCGGTCGTGCTTCGTTTGCGGCGAGTCGAACCCCGCGGGACTGAAACTCCGGTTTGAGACCGACGGCCGCATCGTTCGGGCCCGGTTCCGGCCGCGGACCGAGCACATCGGCTTCAAAGGGATCGTGCATGGAGGAATCATCGCCACCCTGCTGGATGAAATCATGGTCTGGGCCTGCGCGGCGCGCGCGAAACGGTTTGCGTTCTGCGCCGAACTCAACGTGCGCTTTTCGAGTCCGTTGCGACCCGGCGAGGAAGTCGTCGCCACTGCCGAACTGGCGAACAATCGGCGCGACCGGATTCTTGAGGCCAAAGCCGAGTTGAAGAACCAATCCGGGAAAGTGGTGGCCAGCGCCGGAGGAAAATATCTGCCGATTCAAAAAGCCGACCTGACGGAGATGATGATGGATTTTGTGGGGGATGCGCGGTGGATTTTGGATCCGAACGATCGGATTCCGGAGTGAATTGCCATCGTGTCGGCTGTATGCAGCAGGGCAGGCGTTCCACCGGTCTCGGTGCCGACGTCTGAGTCACCTCGCGGCGATAATTCCGGACCTCACTGCGACAAAATTCATCGCAGCTGCGATGGATATTGTCGCGACTCCTCGTGTTGCTGCCCGAGGCCTTCGGTGAGTCCGTTTCCTGGAAGATCGAAACCGGCAGGGACGCCTGTCTGGCGCGGCGGCCCGCGCCTTTTGACCGCGACACATCCCTCCACGGGACCGGCTTATTCCACGTGCCAGTCAATTTTGAGCCGATCCAGGGTGCTGCCTTCATCGAGACTCAGTTGCGCGACACTCTTGTCGTGAGTGTCCAGCGCCTGGATTTCGTTGCCGCGGGCGGTGGTGAGATCCCGTTGCATCTGCAAGACGGTGTAGACCGTGCTTTTGCCGTTTTGGAGCTTCAATTCTTCGGCATTCAAGGCGGCTTCGGCGTACTGGCGAGCCGCGCGCGTGGCCAGCACCTGTTCGTAATTCGCCTGGATCGTGCCGATGTCGTTGTCGATCGTGATCATGACATTTTGTTCCGCCTGTTTCAGCGTCAGCAGAAGTTGCTGCAGGGTGGCTTTGCTCGATTTATAGGTGTTTCGGGCCGAGATGTTCGCCAATGGGATCGTGATCTGGCCGCCATAAGTATAAAAGCGCTGGTCCATCTGCTGAATGTCGTAGAGCGCATCGCTGAATTCCTTGCCTTGGCCGTTGTAGCCGTAAGTGCCAAATAGATCCAGTTGCGGAAAAAGCTGGTTGCGATCGAATTTCAATTGGATTCCCTGCTTTTCCACATCCAGTTTGGCCTGGAGCAAATCCGGCCGCTGCGTCAATCCTTTGCTCCAGCTATCCTGCCGGTTAAAGATTTGATGGGTCGCTTCCAGTTTGCCGGAAGGCTCCAGGACAATATCCGCCCAGGCGGCAAAGTTGTCGGTAATGAACTTTTTCACCAGACGCTCCTGGGTCCCCAACTGGCTTTGGGCCGCGATCACCGCCGCCTGGCTCTGGGCAGCTTGGGCCTCGGCCGACTCCAGATCGAGAGGCGCCAGGGCGCCGACCTCAAGCTTTTTCCGGTTCTCCGCCACCAAGCGCTCGGCCAGTTGGACGGCCTTCTGCTGCACGATCAAATTCTCCCGGTCGTAAATGAGATCGTAATAAGCCTGCTCCAGTGTGGTAACCGTCTGCATGATTTGCCACTTGAGACCGAGTTCCGAGTATTTCACGCGATTCTTACCTATGCGAATCGTGAGCCGCGTGCTGTCGATCCAGAGATTCTTCAGCAGCGACTGCCTGACGGTAATCGAAGCCGAACCCGAGCTGTACTCAGGGAAGTTTCCGTAAGAATCGATGGCGTTGCCCTGGAGACTGTAAGTGGTCCCCCACGGCGACAAACCGCCGAGGCTGGAATTGAAGCTGTTATCGTCCGAGACCTGCCCGGCAAAGATGTTCGTTCCGAACACGGTCGGGGCGGTTTCGCTGCGATCATGCTGCCCGGAGAACACGAACGACGGATCATAACCTCCGTAGGCGGCGTTCAAGGAGAAGAGCGCGATCTGCGGATTATACCGGTCGATCTGCAGGTCGAGATTGTGCTGCAGGGCCAGTTGAATGCAGTCCTGCAGGGACAACTGGCGGACGTTGGGCGCGGGTGCGTTCGTTTGCGCCGCAGGCAGCGCGTTCGTGGTCACGGCACCGGGTTGCGGCAGGGTGTACTCCCACGCGTTCGTCCGGGCCGCTGCCGAACTGTTGGTCGCGGCGGCATCGTGGTTCGGCGTTGCCGGCTCCAAATCGTTCGTCTGGGCCAGCAAAGCGACACCCGTGGCGGGCAGCAGCACGGCTAAAATTCGCATGATTCTCATTGTGCGCGAAGGTTGGTGGATAGGGTTCATTTCGTCAAACACGCGTTTTTCTCAGGATTTACCAATTCCGATTCACAGCATTTCTACTTCAAATTGACCCGACAGCGGGAAAAAAGTTTCACGTCAAGAGGCCGCTCTTTTCAGACGATCCACAATGGCGCTCCATTCGGAGTCTTCCGGGGGAGACTCGACGATGATCCAGTCCGCGCCGGCTTCATCGCACCGGTCAAGTTCGGCGTAAATCGCGCGCGCAAAGGCCTCCGGATCGTGAGGAATCACACTCACCCGCCCAAACCCTTCCGCCGAAGGAATGCGGGTGTGGGCGATAATGTGACAAGTTTCGGGTTTTGAGTTCTGAGTTTCGAGTTGTTTTCGCAGATCCGCATCGTCTTCCCATCGCAATACGACGAGCCTCGCCATTGGCGAATAATGTTTTTGCAGCAAGCCCGGGCTGCGCAGCACTTCCGCAGCTCGCCCTTCGCCCTTCGCACCCCGCACTTCACCGATGACCGCCTCCAGCGCCGGGGCGCGAATCATGCCGGGGCGCAGGACGCGGGGTGGCGAAGCGGTCAGGTCGAGGACGGTGGATTCGATGCCCACCGGCGAGGGCCCTCCGTCCACGATGAGCCGGAGTTTTTTGCCCAGTTGCCGGCGCACGTGCCCGGCCGTCGTGGGTGAAACGCGGCCGGAAAGGTTGGCGCTCGGCGCGGCGAGAGGAAAGCCGCACTCGCGGATCACCGCCTGAATAAAGGGATGGCTCGGCCAGCGCACGCCGACCGTGGCCCCGCGCGCGGTGACCATGTCCGGGATGTTGTTCGAGCGAGGCAAAACCAGGGTCAGCGGTCCGGGCCAGAACGCAGCGGCGAGTTTCTCGGCCGTCGCCGGCCATTTGGCCACACAAGCCCGGGCCATTTCCGCGCTCGCGACGTGGACGATGATGGGGTTGTGCGCGGGCCGGCCTTTGACCCGGTAGATTTCGGAAACCGCTTTGGGGTCGAGGGCGTTGGCCGCCAGGCCATAAACCGTCTCGGTAGGCAGGGCGACCACCTCGCCGGCGCGCAAGGCTTCCACGACGCGCCGCACGGCCGCCTGGAACAGCGCCTCGGTATGGGTGGACAACGTTTCAGCCGTCATTTCAGAACAAATCGCTGGATCATCACACTGTCAACGCGTCGGCTCGGAGCCAACGCTGCAACCGCCTGCGGCAAAGCCGCGGAAACGATTCAACGATCCAACGGTTTGACGAACGAAGACTCACTCGTATCGCAGCGCGTCAATCGGATCGAGTCGTGAAGCTTTGCGTGCCGGATAAAAACCAAAGAAAACCCCCACGGCGGCGCTGAAGAAAAAGGCCACGACAATGGAGCTGGGCGAGGTCAAGGTCGGCCAATTCATCTTTACGGACAGCAATTTGGATGTTCCGATGCCCAACCCGATGCCAATCACGCCGCCAATGGCGCTCAAGGTGACGGCTTCCGTAAGGAACTGGAGAAGAACGTCGCGAGCACGCGCGCCCACGGCCATGCGGATGCCGATCTCGCGCGTCCGTTCCGTCACGCTCACGAGCATGATATTCATAATGCCGATACCTCCGACCAAGAGAGACACGCTTGCAATGGCGGCCAGCAGAATCGTCATGACTTTGGAAGTCGCGGTGGCTGCGTCTGCGATCTCCTGCTGGTTGCGCACGGTAAAATCATCGTCTTTTCCCGCAGTGATGTGGTGCCGCTGGCGAAGCAAATCGGTGATTTGTTGCTGAACCGAATTGAGCAAACCCGGGGACGCCGTCTGGACGTTGATGGTGCGCAGGGTCGTCACGCCGAGCAGCCGTTTCATGGCGCTGGTGTAAGGAATGATGACGACATCATCCTGATCCTGGCCGAACATGTTCAGCCCTTTCGGCCGAAGCATGCCGACGATGATAAACGGCGCGTTCTTGACGCGCAGGATCTGGCCGATAGGGTCTTCGCCGGGATAGAGCTGGTCCGCGATGGTCTGGCCGATCACGGCCACTTTGTTGGCGCCGCGCACGTCTTGTTCGCTGAACGGATTGCCTTGAACTATCGGCCATTGACGGATGGTGAAGTAATCCCCTGATTCGCCGATGATTTGAGTGAACCAATTTTCGTTTCCGGCGGCGATCTGTCCGCTGCTGCGGACCTCCGGGCTGATGACCGTGACACCGGGAATCTCGCGCTGGATGGATTCTGCGTCTTCCAGGGTCAGCGTGCCGGCGCTGCCCCAGCCGGTGTGAACGCCGCCCCGGGTGATGCTGCCCGAAAAAACCAAAATGACATTCTGGCCGAGGCTGGCGATCTGGGCTTCCACCTGCGCTTTTGCGCCGTTGCCGATGCTGACCATGGCAATCACGGCGCCGACGCCGATAATCATGCCGAGCATGGTGAGGACGGTCCGCATTTTGTTCCGGCGCAGCGCGTGCAGGGCGATTTTGATCGTTGCAAGTATTCTTCTCATTGCAGGTTCACGGCTTGTTGCGCTGCGCGCAATCGTTGCAACTCTTGCTCCGCCTGCAACCGGTTCGCCACCCGGGCGTCGGTCACAATCCGCCCGTCGCGCATCACCACCGTGCGCTTCGTGTACCGGGCAATGTCCAGTTCGTGCGTCACCATCACGATGGTGATGCCCTCATCATTCAATTTCTGAAACACGCCCATGATCTCGATACTGGTTTGACTGTCCAGGTTGCCGGTCGGTTCATCAGCCAGCAGCAACGCCGGGTGATTCACCAGCGCCCGGGCGATGGCCACGCGCTGCTGCTGCCCGCCGGAGAGCTGATTCGGATGATGATCGGCGCGATCGGCCAAACCAACGACTTCCAGGGCGCGCAGGGCGCTTTCTCTTTGTTCGCGCCCGGCAAGATGACGGTGCACATAGAGCATGGGCAGTTCGACATTCTCCAGCGCCGAAGTGCGCGACAAAAGATTGAATCCTTGAAAGACGAAGCCGATCTTTCGGTTGCGGATGTCCGCCAGTTCGTCGCGGCCCAGTTGTGACACGTCCGTGTCGTCGAGAAGGTAAATCCCGCGCGTCGGGCGGTCCAGGCAACCGATGATGTTCATCAGCGTGGACTTGCCCGAGCCGCTCGCGCCCATGACCGCGACGAATTCGCCGGGTTGAATTTCCAGCGAGACTCCACGCACGGCGTGAACGTCCACCTCGCCGGTGTGATAAACCTTGTGGAGGTCTTCGAGTTTAATAACCGGCTTCATTCCAAAATCGTCCTCATGCTCGTCCTCATCCTCCACCACGAGCAGCCTTAAAATCTTCGACCCCCGCTGAATGGATTGGCAGGACGCGACGTGGCGTCGGACTGCGAAGTCAGAAGGCCGATGACAACCTGGTCCCCTTCCTTAAGGCCTTCAATCACTTCAGTGCTCGCCCCGTCGTTGATTCCGGTTCTGATCTGGGCGGGCGTCAACTCTGGGTGAGCCGGATAGTCCGTGGCATTCAAAACATACACCGTGCGGAAGCCGCTGCCATGAGCTCCGCCCGGCCCGTTACCCGGCCCGGGCGAAGCACCGGGACCGCCGCCGGCTCCGCGAAATCCCCCGCCCGAAGCGCCCCCGCCGGGACCGCCCGGATGGAATCCGGCGCGCCCGGATGTCTCTGCGGTTGGGGGCGTGCTGTTGGTCTTGCTCTCAGTGGCGACCATTTCCGGCGGACGAAACCGGAGCGCGGCATTCGGGATTTTCAACGCATTTTGCCGCTCCGCAACAATGATGGACACATTAGCCGTCATGCCCGGCAACAGTTTGAGATCGTCATTGTTGACGCCAATGACCGCATCATAGCTGACAACATTCTGGTTGGTGATAGGACCGTAGCGGATCTGGCTGACCTCACCACGGAAGGTGCGATACGGATAAGCGTCCACGGTGAAATTCACCTTTTGTTTGACTGCCACTCCGCCGATATCCGCCTCGGACACCAAAGCGTCGATTTGCATCTTGCTCAAATCGTTGGCGATGAGGAACAGCGTGGGCGTGCTGAAGCTCGCGGCAACCGTCTGCCCGACGTCCACGTTGCGCGAGATGACCACTCCATCCACCGGCGCGTAAATCGTGCAGCGGGAAAGGTCCACCTTCGCGTTGTCCAGATCGGCTTGCTTGAGCTGCACGTTCGCCTGCGCCTCGTGCAGATTGGCGGTGGCGGTGTCGTAATCGGACTGGGAAATCAGGTTGTTGGTGAACAGGGCCAAACTGCGATTGGCCTCCACCTGGGCCAGCTCCAGCACGGCTTTCGAGTTGGCCAGATCGCCGGCGGCTTTTTCGAGGTTGGCCTGGTAAGTGGCGGGATCCAGTTGCGCAACGATCTGGTTCGACTTCACGGTCGAATTGAAATCCACGTAAAGCCTTTGAATGGTGCCGGAAATCTGGCTGCCCACCTGGACGTTGACGACCGGATTCAACTGCCCGGTCGCGGTCACCACCTGCACGAGGTCCCCGCGCGAAACCGGCGCCGTCTGATACTCCACCGCGGAGCTGTTTCTCGCGACAAAGTACCGGATGCCGCCGCCGATCGCCGCCGCTGCAACCACCAGAATGATGGTCCATTTCAACAAATGAGAACTGCTCTTATCTGCCATAATCTCTTGGTCCAAAAGGTTTCCGGCCCGAATCCAGACCCGGACTGTAACCGGCAGGTTACTTAATTCTCACTGATTGTCTATTCTCCTGTGGCGCTCAGATTAATAGCGGCGTCGAGCCGACGCTGCCTATGGCTCGTAGCGTCAGGCATCCCGCCCCACGCAGCAGAAGGCAGGAAGCCGCCCAAAGCGACAGCAGACTCGCATCAAATCCAGGCTGACGACAACAGAACGGCACTCCCATCCATCGGGCTGGAAGCCGTTCTAGCGGCGGCCATCCTGATCCTGGCCGCCGCAGAGGGCGAGCGTCCCGCCGCCCACACCCGAGGTGCGCCATTTCAACATTGGGCCCTTCGACGGCATCAGTCGGCAGCGTTCCAATTTGAGATTTCGCCGGATGATTGCGCTGGCAGGGCCGCGCTGCGCCGCGGCCGGACGCGCAGCAGCGCGTCCCTACCCTTTGAATTCAGACACTACCCGTCATGCCGCCGGGCAAGGCGCCCGGCGCTGCTTTGGTTGCGGCCTGGCCGCTCTGTGTTTTTCGGCTTGCCAAACACAAACTTTGTGATACAAAGTAGCGGCATGGAATCGAATTGGGCGGCTGAACATCTGCAGGTGATTCGCACACTCATGGAGCGCTCCGCGCTGTATCGCCGCGCGCTGGCGCCCATCATGACCTTCAATGGCATGCTCGGGATTCTGGCTGCCATTCTCGGCTGGCTGTTGAAGCTCACCGCGCCGCGATCCTTTGTTTTGTTCTGGGCCGGCGTCGGCTTGATCGGAGTCATCGGTTCTTTTCTGCTCGTGCGGCGGCAGGCGCTCAAAGCCTCCGAACCCTTCTGGTCGCCGCCCACGCGCCGGGTGACCGAAGCTATTTTGCCGCCGCTGGCCGCCGGCTTCATCATCACCTGCGCCGGATACCTGTTCGCGCCGGACGCGTCTCCGGATCTTGCCGGGGCAACGCTCATGCTATGGCTGCCGCTGGCCTGGGTGGTCCTCTACGGTTGCGCCCTCCACGCCGCCGGGTTCTTCATGCCGCGGGGAATGAAACTGTTCGGCTGTGCCTTTGTTTTGGGCGGCAGCCTGCTGTTTGGACTGGGGAGCACGGACTGGGTGTCCCGACCCGGATACGCGTATGGGATCATGGGATTTTTCTTCGGAGCGCTGCACCTGGCCTACGGGATTTATCTCTATTTCACCGAGAAAGGAACGAATGCGGCGTGAATCCGGAACCCTTCCTCCAGCTCGATCGTGTCATCCACGAGAAAGGGCGCCTGGCAATCATGTCGATGCTGGCGGCCTCGCCGGAGCTGTCGTTTACCGAGCTGCGCGACGCGCTCGAGATGACGGATGGAAACCTCACCACGCACCTCCGTACGTTGCAGGAAGCCGGGTACCTTTCCGTGGCCAAGTCATACCAGAACAACCGTCCGCTGACCACCTGCTCACTCACCGCCCAGGGCCGAAAAGCCTTCGGCGGATACGTCAACCTGCTGGAGCGGATCGTCCAGCAAACCAAGCGTAAGTAGAATCTCTTTGAACGGAATTAATCGCCTACGGTCTTTTACTTTGTGGTGCAAAGTGAGCAGGCAACGACAGGCAGAAGGACAGTGGACCGGTCGCGCCAGCCAGGCAGGCCATGGGAATGCCGGGCCATTTCCCGATGGCAACTGGAACCCGTATTGGGTAGGGCGGGCAGTCCTCTGCCCGCCGCTTGTTTCTATCACCGTTGCGGCGCGCACGGAGTGACGCGCCCCACCACACTTTGAGCAGTATATGAAAATCATCCGCGCAGAACATCTGGGGATGTGTTTCGGCGTGCGCGACGCCATTGAGCTGGCGCAGGCGTATGCGGAAGCCGGACCGCTGACCATCCTGGGCGATCTCGTGCACAACGAGACCGTGCTCGCCGAATTGCGCGCCCGGGGCATCACCATCGAACAGGAAGCAGCCCGGGCGAAAACGCCCACGGTGATGGTGACGGCGCACGGGGCCTCCGTACGAGCGTTGGAAAGGACGCGCGCCCTGCGCCTGAACATTGTGGAAGCGACTTGTCCCCTGGTGCAAGTGGCGCATCAAGCCGTCGCGAAGCTCGTGCGCGATGGTTTCCACCCGGTGATCATCGGCCAGCCCGGCCATGTGGAGGTCCGGGGTCTGACCGAGGACCTGGTCGAGTTTGACGTCGTTTCAGGCGAGGAAGATGTGCTGCAACTCCGGGAACGGAAGCAGCTTGGCATCGCTGCCCAAACCACCCAGCCGATTGACAAAGTGCGCCATCTGGTCGGCCTCATCCGCCGGCGATTTCTGAATTCCGAGGTTCGGTTTATTGACACGGTTTGTCAGCCGACCAAACAGCGGCAGAACGCCGCCATCGAACTGGCTCAACGATCGGATGTCGTCATCGTTATCGGCGGCGCGCACAGCAACAACACGCGCGAACTGGTCTGCACCTCGAGTCGTTACTGCCAGCAGGTGCACCACGTGCAGACCGCGCGGGACTTGCGCCCGGACTGGCTTGTCGGCGCGAACACAGTTGGGTTAACGGCCGGGACTTCGACGCCGGATTCAGTCATTCACGAAGTCGAGCAAACGCTCCGTGGGTGGGCCGCTTCCCAGGATGCGCGGAGCTCCCCGCTGGTTCACTCTTCACATCTATAAAAGAAAGGGATAAGCATGAAAACAGCATGGTTCAGACGATGGGGCTGGTTCCATTACCCGATTTCACTGTTGGGCTTGTTGGTCGTCGTGGCAGCACTGGCGTTCTGCGCGCAGGTGTTCTGGGCGATTGACCGAAAATCACATTCCGCGAGTGACACGCTTTACGGCGTTTTCCCCTATTTCACCTGCTGCTTCCTGCTGCTGGATTGGGTTGCTACCAGGACCAGCCGCGTGGAGGATCGAGCCTAACTCTGTCAGCGCCTCCGAGGTTTTGTGTTTCAGCGATGAAATCCTCTTCTCACGTCCAACCCCGAGGCCGGGTTCGATCGCGGAAGCTCAGCGCGGCCCAGCCACAACCAGGATCGAGCATGGAAGATGGAAAAGACGCCCTCACGTCCCTGTCCCATCGGATGGGAGAGGGTGGCCTCCGGCCGGGTGAGGGTCGCTTGGAAAAATTTGCGCGGCCTGCGCAAACTTTTACGGATAGCAGTTCGGAGGAACGGAAATGCGAAAGACTATGGAATCACAAAAACGAACATGAAACCGCTGTTTGTGTTGACTGAAAATGTGCGCCAGGATCCGTTCGCTCGTAAAATGAGCAGATTCGAATCCACAATGGTCGGGCTGGTAATCGGCATTGCCTGTCCCTTGCTGACCTTCGTGGCCTTCTGGTGGACCGCGGCTGCGCTCCACCTCTGCGTGTTTCGCCTGCCGCCTGGCTTGATCATCATGGCAGCCCTGGCGGGTCTCAGTCTTGGGTGCCTCCTGGACGTGGTCTTTCTGCGGCTCTGGGTGACACAGTTCTATGCGGCAAATGTGTGGTTGCTGGTGCCGGTCTATCTCGGCCTTTGTGTCGTTGCGGTCGGTTTTTGCATGGGGATCCCCGTCGGCGCTTTCTCGCTGGGTGTTGTTGCGGGGATCTACAGCGGCCGCAGAGAGCGTCACCGTCAGGCGGACGAAGCGCAGGCGGCCATTGCTCTGCGCAGGGTTGCGGTCTTTGCCGCATCCGTCACGGCTGCGGCAGCCTTACCCATTGGAATTCTTGCCCTGCAAAGTGAACAAGACATTCTCAGATCGCTCGAGGCCACCTTCGGACTAAACCGCAATGGTCTTCAAGGTGGGGGCGGCTATGTTCTGATCGCGTTTCTCTGTGCTCTGCTCTTTGCGCTGCAGTACGGGTGCTCGCGAATAGCAGGATGCCTGGCCTTCAGAATCGGACCGGGCGATGCCGGACCAAAGGAGCTATAGCCGGTTCCTGAGCGGGTCCCATGCAAGCCCAATCCACCGAATCGGTCGTGTGGATGGGGGCGCTCCACCTGGTGTTCTGGGACGTGGCCACGCTCTTCGGTTTGCGATTTATCAAATCCGGCTTTGCTCATTCTCAGGCGCGATCGGACGGCGGATTCAACACCCAGGTGCTTGTTTTCATTCTGGTGGCCCTGCAAATGACGACCGCGCTGCGGCCGATTGTCGGGACAGGCGCGACTTTTCTGCCGAAAGAGAAAAAGTTCTTCCTGAGTGATTCGGGCGAATGTCTGAAGTCCTCTGCGAAAGACTCGCCGAATGCTTCGCCTTGATCCATCCTGCGCGAAGGCTATTGACCATGCTGTTACACTCACAAATGCCTGTTTGCGGGATTGAGCGGCAGGCTGCGGCGAAAGGTCAAACTCAGGCTTATGAAATTGTTGCGTTTGTTATTGAAGCACCAAGCGGCGGCCCCGCTGCTGGCGTTGAGCTTCGCTTCCGCGGTCAGCGTGGCCCTGGTCATCGTGCGAATACTCGTGACCCACAATCTCCACTACGGGTGCCTGATCTGGAACCTGTTCCTGGCGTGGTTGCCGCTCATTTTTGCCCTGCTGGCGTGTGAGCACTACCGGAACACGGCCAGGCCAAGCCTGGGGTTCGCGGGCCTGGCCGGCGCCTGGCTGGTGTTTTTCCCGAATGCCCCTTACATTTTCACCGATTTAATTCACCTGACGACGAGCTTCTACGGCCACTTCTGGGTGGACCTGGTTTTAATTCTCATGTGCGCGGTTACCGGACTGGTGCTCGGGTTCGTGTCGCTCTATCTCATGCAATCGATCGTCGCGCGAATGTTCGGGCGGATCGCCGGCTGGATTTTCATCACGGCGGCGACCGGCCTGGGCGGTTTCGGAATCTACCTCGGGCGCTTCTTCCGCTTCAACAGTTGGGATGTGTTTGTAAAGCCCACGGTGTTGTACCACCGCCTCGGAACGTGGACCACCCCCTATGCCTATTACCCGTCTTCCATAACGTTCCCCCTTCTGTTTGCCGCGTTTCTGTTCATCGCGTACCTGATGCTCTACGCGCTCACTCATCTGTCGCCGGCGCCCCAGGTGTTGCCGCCGCGTCCGGCTCAAGGGATTAGCCATTCATGAACGCGGCAACCGCCTCGGACGAGCAAATTAAGCGCTGCCGTTGCATGAGTGGTGAGCAGCGGTTGGCCTTGGCGCTGGAACTGCACGAGATGCCCTGCGTGATTGGCCTGCGGGAACCAAAAATCCGCGGACCTGTCTGACGGGACGATTTTAATTTTATTCATAGCGGCGCAGGAGTAGCGTTGGCAACGCAGTATGAAGAAGCAGACATCGCAACGGCCTTCCGCCCCGCGTCGGCATCTGCCCCGGTCCTTCAGGGATTTGACTCCTTCCAAGCATTTCAAGCCGCGCATCTTTTTCCGCGAGATGGTCTGGAAGGCTCTGCTGACCCGCCGCACGGGGCAGCATCAACGCCCGGCCTTTCCGAGGCTGAACTTTGGCGAGGTCGCGATTACCTGGATCGGCCATGCCTCGTTTTTGATTCAATTCACGGATTTGAACGTGCTCATTGATCCGAATTTCGCCAACTGGCTTTTTCTGTTGAAGCGGATCAGGCGCTCCGGTCTGAGGATCAAAGATCTGCCGCCGATTGATCTTGTCCTGCTCACGCACGCCCACTTCGATCATTTCCACAAACCCACTTTGCGGCGCCTGCCGCCCCCGAAAATTGGCGTGATGCCTTGGGGTGTCGGCGATCTGGCGTGGGACCTGGGTTTCTCGCGGGTGATCGAACTCGAATGGTGGGAAAGTTTCTCCCAGAACGACTGGACCGTGATTTTCACTCCGAGCAAACATTGGGGCGCCCGCACTTTGCGCGATCATCATCGCGGCTATGGCGGGTTCATCCTGGACCACCAGGGGCGCCGGATCTATCACGCCGGAGACAGCGCCTACTTTCATGGCTTCGAGCAAATCGGGCGGCGCCTGCCCCCGGAGATTGCGCTGTTGCCCATTGGGGCCTACCACCCGGAATCGTTCCGGCGAATGCACATGGGACCCGACCAGGCCATTAAAGCCTTCAAAGACCTGCGCGCCCGATTCCTGGTTCCGATGCACTACGGGACGTTTCGACTGTCGTTCGAGGACCTTGACGAGCCCCCGCGGTGGCTGCTGCAAGTGGCTGCCAAAGAGAACCTCACCGACCGTGTCAAAATCCTCGAAGAAGGCGTGCCGATCGTCTTCTGACGGACGCAAGATTCGGCAGTGTCTTGGTTACGCGCTGCTGCGCGTCCGGCCGCGAAGCAGCGCCACCTCACCAGTGCATCCGTCAGGCAAAAATCCAAATCAGGACGCTACGCAAAAATCGAGAGCAAAAGAAGAAAGCGACTTCCGCCCGGAGCCTGCCATGGTTTAATGCACCTGATTAAACCCCAAAAAGTCAATGTTGACACCCCAACAAATTGTGTGATAAAGGAATGGCAACCACAATTAGCTGTGGTTGCCCGATATGCGTTGCCCAAAGTGCGGCTGCCAAGACGATCGAGTCATCGATTCTCGCGCTTCACGTGAGGGGGCTACTATTCGCCGCCGCCGCCAGTGCATCGCTTGCGGGCATCGCTTTACGACTTATGAGGAAATCGAGCACGAGGGGTTAATGGTGCTCAAGCATGATAGTCGGCACGAGGAATTCTCAAAGGACAAACTCTTATCCGGCATCAAGAAGGCGTGTCAAAAGCGTCCCATTAGTCCGAAAGTGATGGAAGACCTTGTGGATAAAATCGTGGATGAGGTCACGGGCAAGTACGAGCACGAGGTTCCCGCCGAGGTAATCGGCAGGCTGGTGATGGAGGGTTTGCGTAGCATTGATGAAGTGGCTTACGTCCGCTTCGCCAGCGTGTACCGCCGTTTTCAGGAAGCGACCGATTTCGTTCACGAAGTCAAAAAACTGGAGGGCAAATAATGATCAGCCTGGCATCGGATTGTCTGCTTTTCGAAACGGCCCGCGGTGAAGGCATTCCGTTGTCCGCGGAAATGATTTCCGTGGAGCTGAGCGGGGATAATGCCGGCATGTTTGACTCGGAGTTTGTCAAGCACGCCACGGGCGCGGTTTTCCACTACTTCAAGCACGAGCTCGGCCGGCACATGATCACCGTCGGTGAATTTGCGGCCGCTCTGGAAAAAGTATTGCGCGGTTTCGAGGTCGGGGCCGCGCCGCCCAGGGAACCGGCTGCCAAACCGGCCCAGGTCGAGTCGGATTTACGCCGTCTCGTGTATGAGTCGGGCAATGGCGGCGAACTGTTTTTCTTCCCCCGGCTGCGGGATGAACTGCGACACCAGCTTCAGCAGGCGCCGCGAACCGTGCGCTTCCGCGGATTGCGGGGTTGCGTGAAGCAGCTCGCCGGCGCCCGGCGCTGGTGCGCCCGTTGCCGGACGTTGCACGAGCAAATTGTGGATTTCCTGCGCGGCTGTCTCACAGTGGAATCCGACCGCAAAGATTGCGCTTTGTTCGTGGATTAACCGGCGTGAGTTTGATTTGATCTTTGGGGCCGTACAACGCAGTTTTCCGCCGGCATGAGCAAAACCCTGTTCGAAAGAATCGTCGCCCGCGAAATCCCGGCCACGATCGTTTACGAAGATGACCTGGTGCTGGCGTTTAACGACATCAAACCACAAGCGCCCACGCACGTCCTGATCATACCCAAGAAGCCCATCCCGCGCATTGGCGAAGCCAAGCCGGATGATGTTCGGGTTCTCGGTCATCTGCTGTTGAAAGCGGCCGATGTGGCCAAGCAGTTGGGACTGAATCAAAGGGGGTTTCGGCTGGTGTTCAACAACGGCCCGGACGCCGGCGAGGCCGTGCCGCATTTGCACTGCCACATTATCGGCGGACGGAAAATGGGCTGGCCGCCGGGGTGACGGGCGTGGAGGGCAGCACTCCGTTGCTGCCCTGACATTTTGGGCACCGACGGAGCGGTGCCTCCAACAACCTGCTACCGCATCAACGCTCTCAAGACCGTTCCGAGGCGCTCGATTCCTTCGCGCATGTCCCGTTCCGTCGCGCTGCCAAAACTCAGGCGCATCTCATGATCCGGTTTCGGGCGTGTGGGATCGTCCGCGTAGCACAGCCCTCCAGGAACATAGAGAACATCCTGAGCCAGCGCCGCCTGAAACAGTTTCGAGGTTCGCCCCGACCTGAAGCTGCCCGGCAGACGCGCCCAGAAATAGAGTCCACCTTCGGGCTCCTGCCAATCGATTCCGGCCGGAAAGCCTTCCCGGAGCGCTTGCAACATGACTTGCGCCTTTTGCGCATATCTTTTTCGCAACCGGTGGAGATGCTTTTCGTACCGACCCGACGCCAGCGCGCGCGCGAGCAATTGCTGCAGCAAATTGGAGGTGCCGAAATCGTGGTTGCCCTTGATGCGCAACACGGCGGCGAAGATCGGCTCCGGCAAAATGCCAAAACCCACCCGCGTCCCGGTCGCGAACGGCTTGCTGTAAGTGCCGGTGTAAATCACCCGGTCCGCCCTTCCTTTGACCGCCAGCGAGGACCTCACATCCTGGCCCCGGAACCGCAATTCCCGATACGCCGCGTCTTCCAGCAGGTAAATCGGATGGCCGGCCGCTCGCTCGAACCCGGCCAGCAACTCCAAGACGCCCGATTTCTTCTCAAAACTCGTCGTGCTGCCGGTTGGATTCTGAAAATAACTGACCAGATACAACAGTTTCACGCGGCGCAACTCACCGCTCTGTTTCAAGGATTCCAGCACGGACTCCAGGCGACGCAGGTTCAGGCCGTCGTTCTCCATGCGCACGGCGCGCGCCCGCAAACCGCGCGCCTGCATGATTCCGAGATAGACGAAATAAGTGGGGTCTTCGACCAACACGATGTCGCCCTCGTCGCACAGCGCCTCGCTGACCATGTACAGCAATTGCTGCGAACCATTCGCGATGATCATTTGATCTGAGGAATACGCCCGCTTCGCCCCCGCCCCGCCGTCGAGACAGCGGACACGCTCGCCGGTCAATCGACGCAACACGGGATCGCCCTGAGTCGAACCGTACTGCAACGCGGGCCGGCCTGACCGGGCCGAGCGCAAAATCCCGTTCAGCAAGGCCCGGACATCCTCGACGGGGAGCGATTCATGGTCCGTGAAGCCCGCCGCCAGCGAAATCAGTTTCGGTCGCGACAACGCCACCTGGAGCAACCAGGAAATCGACGGCGGTTCCGCGCGGCGGCCGAGCCGGGACAAAACTGACCGGCTGATTTTCAAGGTGCGGATAGTTAGCCCCGTTTCGCCGCCGTGAGCAAGCGGAGTTTGCCAGGGCAGAGCTCCATGCCGCGCCACTTGACACCAGCACCCAGGCACGGTGCCGCGCCCGCTCGGAGCGTTCCATTCTTCGTCGTATCAGCGGTGTTGGAGATTTGCGGCTTCGACGACCTTCAGGAATCTTTCAACTCCTTCGGCGAAGCGCGCCCTATCCGCCAGAGAATCGTTATGGCCACCTTTGATTTCCCAGAACAGTTTGGGCTCGTTGGCGGCGGCAAAATTCCGTTCGCCGTGATGAAATCCGATCAACTCGTCGTGGCGCCCGTGCATGACCAACACCGGAACCTTCACGCGGGGCAATTTGCCGCGCGTGTCGTACTGGATGGTACTGAGCCATCGCACCGGCAGCCACGGAAACAACTCGGCGCCGATGTCCGGAATACTCGTGTACGTGCTCTGCAAAATCAGTCCGCCGGTTTCCTCGCGCAAACACAACTCGCTGGCCACGCCCCCGCCCAGCGATTCCCCGAACAGAATGATGTTTGGGGCGGCCTGGCCTTTGCGTCGCAGCCAGGCATGGGCCGCCAGCGCATCCAGATACGTCCCCTCTTCACTCGGCCGGCCCTGGCTCCGGCCGTAGCCGCGATAATCGAACGCGAAGACGCTGACACCGGTTTCGAGCAGCGTCTGATACAGTTCCAGCCGATGGCTGATGTTCCCGGCATTCCCGTGGCAGACCAGAATGCCGAGGTGGGCGCGAGGGGAATGCGGGGTGGCCGGGTAAAACCAGCCGTTCAACTCCACACCATCCAGCGATTGGAAGGAAACCTCCTCGAAAGGCCGGCCCAACTCCGCCCCGCTTGCGTCCATGGCGCGGCTCGGATGGTAAACCTGATAATGTTCAAACCAGCGCAGCATTTCAATCCGTCTCTACGCAGTTGAAAGGGGAGGGCACGCGTCTTTGGCGCACCTGCCGGATAAATCCGGCGTTCCACGCGGCGACGGCACCGTGCCTTGGGGGTGTCAAGTTGCGCTCCCTTTGGTTGCGCCGGTTTCCTTTTGCTGCCGCAATTTCTTCAGTGCTGCCATCGCGGCCTCGCTTTCCGCGGCTTTCTTGCTCTTGCCGGAGCCGCGCGCCAATTCCATCCCTCCGTGATGCACCGTGCATACAAAGACACGATCGTGGTCCGGTCCGGTGGCGGAGACGACATGGTACTCGGGGGCTTCGGACGAACCCGCCTGCAGCAATTCCTGCAGTTCGCCCTTTGGATTTTCGAGGATCGGAATCACCACCAGCCCGCCGAAAGCCGCGCGGAACCGCCGGAGAATAAACGCCTGCGCCACGTCAAACCCGCCATCGAGGAATATGGCGCCCAACAACGCCTCAAACGCATCCGCCAGCGCCGAGGCGCGCTCGCGGCCGCCGTGCGTCTCTTCACCGCGGCTCAGGATCAAATGCCGGCCCAGGTCCAACTCGCGGCCATGCTCGGCCAGCGTGCGCCGATTCACGAGCTTGGCGCGGGCCTTGGTCAGCGGCCCTTCCTCGAAGCCGGGAAACTTCTCATACAACTCCCGCGTCAGGACCAGTTGCAGCACGGCGTCGCCCAGAAACTCCAGCCGCTGGTTGGTCTGCAAGGGCGCGCCCTGCTCGTGTGCCACGGATGGATGGGTCAGCGCCAGCCGCAACAGGAGCGAGTCACGAAACGCATAACCCAGCCGCTTTTCAAATTCCTCGTATTCGGGCACGGGGCAAACAAAGTTGATTCAACCCGCTTCGGCCAGCGGCTCTGCCCGGAGCGGCGCTTCGTTCGGTTGGGCCGACGCCGGAGCGCTGGGCGGGACCGGCTCGGGCCCGACCACCAGGGAGGCCGCCACGGGTGACGGCAAACCGTGTTCGAGCAGGGCGGCTACGTCGCGCTGCACTTGTTCGAGTTGATCGAGACGCAAGTTTGGGTCGGCAATGGCGAACACGTCGCCGCTTTTGGGCTGTTCATAAATGAACACACGACGCCCCTCGCGCACGAGCTGCTCTTTGACCTTGAAAACCCGTTTGCGTTCCAACATCACGGCCAGAATGTAGCCTGCCGGAATGTACTGAGGATCATTCCGCTCGATCAGTTTTCGCAACAGCGTCTCGGCAGTCTCTTTTTCAATCGGATCAGCCGGCGGCGGCGGCGCTTCAAATCTGCCCTGCCAATAGGAAATAAACCCCTTCCGGTCGCGCGCCTCGCGGTATTGTTTCTCCCAACATCCGCCGCAAATATCCAAACGGCGGAGATCCGCCTGCTCGTCGAACAGCAACGTGTGATACGTCTCCTGGTCGGCAAAGGGCTTGCCGCAGGCTTCACATCCCTGCGCGCGGGATTGAATGTTCCACTCGGTCATCTGATCCGCATGCAACATAGCGCTCCATTCGCTCTACCTGCAATCCCATTCCAACGAACCGAGGTCCTCCGCGAATCGCGCGAATTCTCAACAATCCCGTTCGCACAAATTCGCGCAATTCAGGAATCCCTTTTCTGGCGACCCGCTCCCGCTTGTGGTAAAAACATCATGTGCGCATTGGTTCGCTGACACTGCAATCGAACTTGTTCCTTTCGCCGCTGGCTGGGTACACGAACCTGCCGTTTCGACTCGTCCTGCGCGAATTAGGCGGCGTCGGCCTGGCGACGACCGACCTGGTCAACGCCCGGTCTCTCCTGGAAAAGAGGACCAAGGCGTTGAAACTGATCGAGACCCGGCCCGCCGACCAGCCGCTGGCCGTCCAACTCTTCGGCTCCGTGCCGGAAGAAATGCGCGACGCAGCGGCGTATCTCCAATCCATCGGCATGGCCTCCGTGGACATCAATATGGGATGCCCGGTGAAAAAGGTCTGCCAGGTCGGCGGCGGCTCCGCCATGATGACCGAGTTGAACAAAACCGCCCGACTGGTCAAAGGCATGGTCGATTCAGTCAGGATTCCCGTGACGGCCAAGATGCGGCTCGGTTGGGACGAGCAGAACATTACCGCCCCGGATTTGGCGCGCGTGCTGAATGATGTGGGTGCTGCGGCGATTTTCGTGCATGGCCGCACCCGCGAGCAAGGATTCGGCGGAAACGTCAACCTTGCGGGCATCCGCGCCGTCGTGCAGGCGGCCAAATCAATTCCCGTCATTGGCAACGGCGATGTCACAACCCCGCAGGCGGCGAAAACGATGTTCGACGAAACCGGTTGCGCAGGCGTGAGCATCGGCCGCGGCGCGTTTTACGACCCTTGGATTTTCAAACGAACGCTCCATTATTTACGGGCTGATGGTAGGGCGGGCAGTCCTCTGCCCGCCGCTTCTCCAAACGCGACCGACGGCGCGCACGGTGTGCCGCGCCCTGCCTTCATTGAAGGCGAACTGTTGCCGGAACCTTCCTTCGAAGAGCGCGTGCGGGTGATGTGTCGCCACCTGGATCTGATGGTCGAAGTCTTCGGCGAGGAACCCGGCTGCCGGATGTTTCGCAAAATAGCCCCTTGGTACTCCCGGCGATTCGGCCCAGCCAGCGAGTTTAACAAACAGATCGTGCGGATTTCTTCCAAAGCCGGCTTTTGCGACGTGTTGGAGAATTACCGCCGCTGGCGGCGGCAGTTTCTCGACGACCACGGTGAACTGCTGCCGCGCTTCCGCCCGCAGCCGCTGGTCGCTTCCTTCCTGCAGAAGCCCGGCACCGCGCAACCTCAGCGGATTCCAGTGCCGAAAGGTCCGGTGGAAGTCTGGTAAAGCGAACGGTGGGCGGCAATGAGGCAAGCCTGGCGCGGGCATGGGGCGAAACGGCAGGCTAAAATTATAGCGGGTACTGGGCAACACACGGTTGACGCCCAATACCCGCAAATCACGGCACAGCGACATTGAATGGTCTGCCATCTATTAGCAAGCCTCTTCTTGTCGGTTCTTTCACGGACAATCAGGTTGTCGTCCTCCCCCTCCTCCTCGTCTTCGGAAACGGCTGATTTCGATTTGAACACGGGCTTTTTACCCCGCTATCGGGGTGGGCCGGCGTGGGCAAGGGCGCAGATTTCTACGGCAGCATCGTTGCCCCTAAACAATTTCCACGGGGCATTTGGGCAGGGCCTCGAGAAAAGCGCGTCCGTATTGTTTCAGCAGAATGCGATTGTCGAGCACCACGATGATGCCGGTGTCGGTCTTGCTGCGAATGAGCCGGCCAACGCCCTGACGAAACTTCAGGATGGCCTCCGGCAGGGAAAACTCCCGGAACGAATCACCCCCGCGCGCCTCAATGGCTTCGAGGCGCGCCTCGATCAGCGGATGATCCGGGACGGCGAACGGCAGCCGCGTGATGATGACGTTGCTCAGGGCCTCGCCCGGCACATCCACGCCCTGCCAGAAACTGTCCGTGCCGAAGAGCACCGAATCGACATCTTCCTTGAATTTTTCCAGCATCAGCGAACGGGGCGTGCCGGTGCCTTGCACGAAACAGGCGACGCCCAGTTTATCGAAGAAGGGCTGCATCAATTCGCCCGCCTCCTGCATCAGTTTGAAATTGGTGAACAGCACGAACGCTTTGCCATGCGTCAGCCTGACGAAATGCTCGATCCAGTGAATCAGGGCCTCGCGATAGCCGCTCTCGCGCGGGTCGGGCATTTGGCGCGGCACAAACAACTTCATCTGCCGCTCGTAATCGAACGGCGTGCCCACCTGGAGCTGAACGGCCGAATCGGCGCCGACGCGATGGACGAAATAATGCAGGGCAGGCGTCTCTCCAGCCTTTGCCGATGAAGCCGCCGCCGGTTTTTCCTTTTCGCGCACGCCGGTCCGCTGTCCCGGCAGGCGAGAAGCCTGCCCCACCCTGGTCCCCAGCGTCGCACTCGTCATGATCACGGAGGTGTCGCTCTCGAAGAGCCGGCGCCGCAAGTACCCGGCCACGTCGACCGGCGCCGCGTTCAAGGCGAGCGTTCTCTGGGTCTTGCCCAGGCGCTCGACCCAGTAAACGTGTTCGTCCGCGCTCTGGTTCAGAAACATCGCCACCTCCTCGCGCAGCTCGGCCAACCGTCGATTGCATTCGATCAACTCCAGCCCGATGTCTTTGTCCTCGCTGACCTTGATCAAATCGCTCACGGCTTCCCGCAGCCGCTGGACCGGCAGCGTGACGTTATCCCTCACCAGTTCCGGCCGCCGAATCCGCAACTCCGTCCAGTTCCGCGTCTCCAGGTGGGGGGAGCGTCCCCGCGAGCCGAAGCGGCGTTCCCCGCGTTGCCGGTTCAACTCCTCGCAGGCCGATTCCACGTTGGCGAAGAACTCGTCCGCCTCTTTGAGGAGATCGGCCACCAGTTTTACCGCGTTGCCTTTGCGCAGCGTAGCGAGCAGGCCTTTTTCCGTGCGCGGATTCCAGAGCCGCTGCAGCGCGTAGCGCATCTGGCCGCTCGACACGCTCAGGCCGATGTGCTTTGAAGCCACGCTCTCCATCTGGTGCGCCTCGTCGAATATGACGAAATCGTTCTTGAACAGGATCCCGCCGTCCACGTCCTCCTCGATCCCGCCAAGCAGCGTGAAAAACAGCGTGTGATTCAGCACGAGCACGTCGGAGGAAAGGATGCGGTTGCGGGCGCGCTGGAAGAAGCAGACCTGGTGTTGCTTGCCGAATTCGGACGGGTACCCGCAGGTTTTCGGCGAGCAAAGGCCGCGTTCGGAACACACCTGCGCCCAGACTTTCGGATCCGGCTCGACGTCAAAATCCGAGAGACTGCCGTCCGCCGTGGTCTTGGACCATTCGTAGATGCGTTGAAGTTCCTCGGCTTCGGACGAGGTGAAGAGATTCCCCGTTTGCTGCATGGCTTTGTGAAGGCGGCGCGTGCACAGGTAATTCGCGCGGCCCTTCAACATCGTGAAATTGAATTTCACCGGCAATACATCCGCCAGCATCGGCAGGTCCTTCTCCGTGAGCTGCTCCTGCAGGTTGATGGTGTGAGTGGACACGACCGCCTTTTTGCGGTTGGCGACGGTGAACAGGATTGCGGGAATCAAGTACGCCAGGCTTTTGCCGACGCCGGTGCCGGCTTCGACCGCCAGGTGCCGGCGGTTTTGCAAAGCGCGCGCCACCGCGACAGCCATCTCCTGCTGCTGCGGCCGAAATTCAAAATTCTTCGAGCGAGAGAGCAGGCCGTTCGGCGAGAAAATGGTTTCAACCTGCGCGGCCAGATCCGCGCTCGCGCCGGCAGGTTGGGATTCAATCACGGAGATCATTTCAGCCTTCCTCCCTGCTCGCTGTGGGACGCGCCGGATCCGGACACGCAACGCCCCCGGACTCGAAATCCCTTCCCCACCACTCGCATTCGAGCGCCGGCAGCCAACCCTTTCCCGATGACCATACAAAATCCACTTCGTGCCCCGGTTTTTCCCGCCGCCAAGGTACGACGGAGCAGGGCGCACGCGCAAGGATTTCGTTCACGCCCAATCGCCGCCCGCCACCGGGAGCAAGCGGCATCCGGTTCTGAGCGACGTCGCCCGATCCAACACAAAGCATGCGCCGATGCTCTTCCTCGCTGAATTCCAGCAGTCGCGGCGCGGTCCCGGTCAGCTTTCCCTCGGCCTGCGCATCACCACCTTCTGCTCCGCTTCGTTCTTTGCAATCATGTTCGCCGGCAAAATGCCCCGCCAACTCGTGCACGGATAAATGACGGCGCCACGGCCAATGATGCTCCCCGGATTCAACACCGCGTTGCAGCCGACTTCCACGCCGTCAGCCAGCAGCGCGCCGAATTTCCGCAGACCCGTGTCGAACGGTCGACCGTCCATTTCCACCATCACGTTGCCGGGCAAAGACTTGACGTTGGACAGCACCACGCCCGCGCCCAAGTGCGCATGGTGGCCCAGAATCGAGTCGCCAATGTAATTAAAGTGAGGCGCCACCGCCTTGTTGAACAGGAGCGAATTCTTGATTTCAGTCGAGTTGCCGACCACACAGCCGTCCCCAACGATGACATTCTCCCGCACGTAAGCGTTATGCCGGATCTGGCAGCACCGCCCGATGATCGCCGGCCCTTTAATCATCACCCCGTCTTCAAGCACCGTGTCCTCCCCGATAAACACCTTTTCCCCCACGTACGCCACGCCTTCACAGCGATTGTGTAATGTCGGGCGCAGGTTCGCCGAAATGTACTCCGCAAGCCTCTTGAGCGCGTCCCAGGCGAATTCGCAGCCCTCAAAAACCGCCGCGTGCTCCGTTTGCCTCAGATCAAATAAATCGCCCGGTTTAAACATGCTTGCAGATTACGCTAAATGGTGGCTCTGGAAAACTCTTTTTCCGGCTTCTGAACAATCGAGCAGGTGGCCTTTTTGGAACATCTCTTTCCCAAAACATTGGGCATGCACGCATAAGCTCTTCAAGAGCCAGCGAAAAGTCTGTGAACACTTTGTAGTATTTGTTAACAAGCTTTGTCTGGTGCATATTTTTGAATATTTTCCATTTCCCTTTACCACGGTTTTGCTCCATAACTCTCTGGCATGACCTTGACAGTGCAAGTTGTTTGGCTTATTCACAGCCAATACTAAGAAGAGAATTGGATAGCTAAGAATATAATTATTAAGGGACGCATGAACCTGACCATTGCGAAGGAGCAAATCATCAACGGTCTGCAAGCAGTTCAGAATGTGGTAAGCACGCGAACCACGCTCCCGGTTCTTTCGAACGTTTTGCTGCGCGCAGAAGGAAATCACGTGGAGTTTACGGCAACGGATCTGGACATAAGCATTGCGTGCAGTGTTGAAGCCACTGTCAAAAAACCCGGCGCCTCAACGGTCCCGGTCAAAAAGCTTTTTGGCATTGTGCGTGAGTTAAACAGCTCTGAAATTGAACTGGAGGTGGACGATAAGAACACCTGCAGCCTGCGATCAGGCCCATCGTTTTACAGAATTAATGGTTTGGCGGCGGAGGAATTTCCACCACTGGCGAAGTTCAAGGAGGATAAGAAGGTGGTTTTGCAGCAACAGAACGTGAAGGCCATGCTGAGAAAGACTTCGTTTGCCGTCTCAACGGATGAGTCGCGCTACGTGCTGAATGGCATTTTTATCAGTCTGAAGGACCAAAAAATGACTATGGTTGCCACAGATGGACGCCGTTTGGCACTGGTAGATGAAGAAGTTGAGATATCGGAGAAAAGCCAGGGCGAATTCATCATACCAGGTAAGGCGGTGGGTGAGTTGAACCGTCTCCTGCAAGACAAAGGCGAACTGGAGCTCCGTTATAGCGACAACCAGTGCTCGTTCGCACTCAAGGATGAGAAGGCGCCTTCAATCCTGATCGTGACAAAACTGATTGAAGGGAATTATCCAAACTACCGGCAGGTCATTCCTGGTGAAGTCAGGGAACGGGTTTCTCTAATCCGTGAAGAATTCCTGCATGCACTGCGCCGCGCCGAGATCATGACTAGCGAGAAGTCCAACTCCGTCAAATTGGCCTTCAGCAAGAATAACCTGGCGATCACAGCTAATTCACCGGAAGTGGGTGAGGCGCGCGAGAGCCTGGCCATCAACTACAAGGGCAAAGACATGGCCATCGCCTTTAATCCCAAGTATCTCATCGACCCTCTCAACGCCCTGCCCAACGACGAGGTTTTCCTCGAATTAATTGATGAACTAAGCCCGGGCGTGCTGAAAATCAACGGTCCGTTCGTTTACGTCGTCATGCCCATGCGGTTAAGCTGAGGAGAATTCTCTCTTGACGGGATGCGGCGGGCAGGGTAAGCGTGCGCCGTAACAGGGCTGAAAGGGTAATGGGATGAAGACATTTGGGCTATCAGGGCTGGGGAAGGGTTTCAGCAGTCTCAAACCGACCTCCAACGACTTCCAAGTGTGGTTTCTCTTTGGCGGAGCTACCCGCGACGCGGGACCTCTGCCGATCCTCAAACTTTCGCCGTGCTCAGCAACCAAATAAACAAAAATGAAAGGGGCAAAAGGGATGAAGACAATGGTACTGATGTTAGCGACGGGCCTCGGCATCGTCGGAATTCTTTCGGAAAAACTCGCGGCACAAACGCCTTTCGAGATCTGCTATACATTCGACGGTGTCACCAGAAGCACGGGGAACACGGATCCGACCCCGCCGCCGGAAATTCAGGGTATGACCTGGGGTTCATTTCACGCAGTTGGATACACGGGCGATCCGGTTGGAGCAGGTAAGTTCATCTGGGCCTCAAACGAACTTGGGGGCGTTGATGGAGATGACGACTTTTCCGATTTTACAGGGCATTTGAATAAGGGAAAGTACTTCGAAGTCACCGTTGCTCCCGACGCCGCCCGCACCCTCAACCTTGATACGATTGAATTTTCGGTGCGCCGCTCTGCCGGCGGGATTCGCAATTACGCGGTGCGATCGAGCTTGGATGATTTTGCCTCCAACCTGACCGGCGTTATCAGTACCGGCAACACCAACTTGCGCGTCGCCCCGGACAATTGCTTCCAATGGGTCTTTGACGGGGCCAGCCCGTATCTGCGAGAAATGGGGAGTCGGGTGGCGCTGGGGACCGGTTTTGATGCCGTGTCTGTTCCGATCGCTTTTCGCTTCTATTGCTGGAACGCGGAGAGCGGCGATGGGACCTTCGCCATCGACGACGTCTATTTCAAAGGCAGTGTCCAGACAACGCCGGAACCGGACACCAGCCTTTGGGCGGCCGCCGGCGCCATCGTCTGTGGCGTGTGCCGACGCCGGGGATTGGCGTTCCGGGAAGGGGAGCGGACCTGAAGCCTACATTTGTTCCGGAGTTTCGATTCCGAGCGCCGTCAATCCCTGTTGAAGAACTTTTGCCGTAAGATCACAAAGGACGAGGCGACTGTCACGGATTGCACCTTCGCTTTTGAGCACGGGGCAGTGTTCGTAGAACTGGGTGAAGCGCGCGGCCAGTTCGTACAGATAATTGCACAGGAAGTTCGGCCGATACTCGTCGGCCACAGCTTCCAGCGTCAGACCAAAATTGAGGAGGTGCCCGGCCAGGGCGATCTCCTCCGACGCCGAAAGACTGAGGGGGGCGCGCTGCAAATCGAAGGCGGAGGCAACCTCGCCCTTGCGGAAAATGCTGCCGATGCGTGCATGAGCGTATTGCAGGTAGGGCGCCGTGTTGCCGTCCAGCGCCAGCATCTTGTCCCAACTAAACACGTAATCGCTCTGCCGGTTGGGAAGGAGATCGGCGTACTTGACGGCGCCAATGCCGACGATGCGCGCGATCTCCCGGCGCTGATGCTCGGGCAACCGCGGACTCTTGCCGGACACGAGGTTGAAGGCGCGCGCCTCGGCTTCGTCCAGGAGCTCGGCGAGTTTCACGTTTTCGCCCGAACGCGTTTTCAGAGGCTTGCCATCTTCGCCGAGAATCGAGCCAAACCAGACGTGGGCCAGCTTGACCTGGAGGGAAGCGCTTTGTCGCCTCCCTGAATCACCGGGCGGTGACGATGCCGCAGCTTCGATTTTCCAGCGGCGAAACGTCTCAAAAAGCTGTTGAAAATGGAGCTGTTGCCGGCCGTCGGTGACGTAGATGATCTCCTCCGGATGCCAGGTCTCCAACCGGTACGCCAGGGTGGCAAGATCGGTGGTCGCATAATTGAACCCGCCGTCGCGTTTTTGAATGAGTTGCGGATTCGGCTGCCACTGGCCCTCGCGCTGGATGAGAAACGGATCCTGCTTCGGGGGCAGGCGGCCGTCGCTGAAAACACACTTGGCGCCTTCACTTTCGCGCGCGATGCCTTTGGCCAGCAGGTCGTCCACAGCCTGCTGCAGGCGCGGTTGATAATAACTCTCCCCGTAAGTGTGGTCGAACTTCACGCCCAACCGGCCGTAAATCTCATCGAACTGCTGTTGCGACAGCCGGATCATCTCGCGCCAGATGGCCAGGTTTGCAGCGTCGCCCTGCTGAAGTTTCACAAGTTCACGGCGGGCGGCTTCGTGAGTGGCCTCATCATAACCGGGTTTGTCCGGATCGCATCTGGACTGGATCGACCGGTAAATGCGCTCCATCTCTGCGAGCGGCTCGCGTTCCAGCGCCGCCCGGTCGAGCAGCGTCTTCCAGCCCACGATCAGCATGCCGAATTGCGTGCCCCAATCGCCAATATGATTGTCCGTAATGACCTCATGTCCCAACAGCCGCAGCGTGCGGGCCAGTGAATCACCCAGAATCGTTGATCGAATATGGCCGACGTGCATCGGCTTGGCCACATTCGGCGAACTGAAGTCAATCACGACCTTTCGGGGCGGCGCCGCCCGGTCGAAGAACAGGTGTTCGCCGCGCGCGGCCGCCTGCAGCGTTTCGAGGAGCACGGAACGCCGCAACCGGAAATTCAGAAAACCCGCGCCGGCGATTTCCACTTGGCCGCAAATATCCGAAACCGCCAGCCGCGAAACCACGTCTCTTGCCAATTGCCCGGGATTCGCCTGGCGCGCCTTTGCCAGCGACATGAGCGCGTTGGTCTGGTAATCGCCGAACTTCGGGTCCGGACACGGACGCACCAGGACGGTGGACACGTCCGCCTCCGGCAGGACGGAAAGGACCGCCTGCTGCAAACGCTGTTCGATGGACTTGTAAGGCAGCACGAGAATCGTTGAATCGTTGCCTCGGAAACAGGTTCAAACCGTTTCAACGATTTAACCCTTTGGCGATGCAACGGAAGCTATTTTCCCCCATGCTCTTTGATGATCTTGAGCATGGCCTCGGCATCCGGCGCCTCTTCCAGGGCCTGGCGAAAATCAGCCCGATGCAGGAGCTTGGCGATGTTGGCGAGCGTATGGAGATGTTTCTGAAATTGCCCCTGCGGAACGAGGAAAAGCATCACTAGATTCACCGGCTGATTGTCCAGCGCGTCGAAGTTAACCCCCTTCCTGGAACGGCCCAACGCGCCGACAACTTCGTAAATCAAGTCCGTGGACGCGTGCGGAATCCCAATGCCAAATCCAATCCCCGTGCTCATCGACGACTCCCGCTTCTTAACGACAGCCGAGATGGCGTCGTGATTTTCGGGCTTGATCTTGCCGGTCGCCACGAGATTGTTGATCAGCTCATCAATCGCCTGCCAGCGATCGACCGCCTGCAAGTCGGTAATGATTTGCTGTTCTGTCAGAATATCGCCTAAGTCCATAGCCTTGGAAACAGTAAGTCTTGGCATTTCGCCTGAAGCGCCGCGCTATTTCAAGACAGAATTCGAGTGTTTTTGCGGGGCAACACCCCTACCAAAGCCGCCCCAGGCGGTGAAAAACCTCGCCGGTGCCTTCCACCCACCAACGCAACGCGTTAAAAACCTCCACTTTGCCCGTCAGCAAGGGGATTCCCAAAAGCAACACGCTCACGTTGCCCAGGAAAATAATCACCGCCGAAAACAAATAACCTTGCTGCGTAATGTCCGATTGGCTGGTCCTTAAAATGTGACCGGTCAGCGTCACGTGAAACGCATACGCCGTCCCCAGCAGCAGGTGAAACCAGGCCACATACCGGCTCCAATCCCAAATGAAATGCCCCAAAACATATACGGCCACCACCAGCACCGCATAGAACGGGAAAAAATAGGGCGCCAGGGCGATCAGAAAGTTATTCTTCGTCACAATCACATGCCCGCCGTCCGGTGCGGCTCGAAATCTCTTGACCCGCCCGCCAAAAGCCCAGACCCAGACCGCATGCGTCAACTCATGTCCCAGGACATAAACCCGCATCGGCTTGGGCAGAAGCAGATAAATCACCGCCCAGCAAAGAACGCCGGCGAACATCGGCACCCAGATGGTGTCCGCGCTGCCGCTCCTGCGGATCACCAGCCACAAAGCCGACCCCGCCCCGACGCACGCAGGCAATAGCAATATCGCGATGACCATTTTGGCCCATCTCGGCATGGCCGATTATTGGGTCCGTGAATTACGCGAATCAACAAAACAAATGGCTCGGATTGCCGCAACCGCAGCCTTCCGAAACACCAGCATCGGAGGGAGACGGTTGAATTTGCGAACCTTTGCGTAATTCGTGGATCCCCAACTTGGAACTTGGAACCTGGAACCTGGAACTTAGAATCCCCCCATGACCAAAGACGAAGTGCTGCAGATCTTCCGCGACACCGGCGCGCTGTTGGAAGGCCATTTCATCCTCCGCAGTGGCCTGCATAGCCGCCAGTATTTTCAGTGCGCGCTCGCATTGCAGCAAATGCCCGTCGTTGAACAATTCGGCCGCGCGCTTGTGGGAAAAGTCCGGCGCCTGAACGTGGCCACGGTCATCGCGCCCGCCATGGGCGGCCTGGTTCTTGGACAGGAGGTTGCCCGTCAACTGCGATGCCGGTTCATCTTTGCCGAGAAGGAAGACGGAAAGCTCACCTTGCGCCGCGGGTTTAAAATCTCGCCCGGTGAACGCATCCTCGTTGTTGAAGATGTCGTCACCAAAGGTGGGCGCGTGCAGGAAACGATGGACATCGTCCAGGCCAATCAAGGTTTGGTCCTCGCCGTGGCCGCGGCTGTGGATCGTTCCAATGGCCAGGTGAATCTCGGCGTGCCCTTCTTCAGTTTGTTGTCGCTCGTGGTCGAGGCTTTCGAGCCGGACAATTTGCCGCCCGACCTGGCGGCCATGCCCGCCGTTAAGCCGGGCAGCAAGTAAGCTCGGGAAGTCCGCGCTTGACCAATCCCTCGGGCTGGATCTGGCGGGGCCGGCTGCACGTCAATAGCGGCTCAAGCAGTCGATTGTTTTCGCCGATTTTGACGCTGGCGTCGTCGAAGTGCTGGCCGGCCAGATTACTCTCCAAATCGGCGGAGGCCGCCGTCGTCGAGCTGGACGATGCTCACCAGCGGCACGTTTGGCGGCGGCGTTTTCACCTTCACCGACGAAATGACCGCCGACTTTCGGCAAAGATTCCATCGAATCATCTCGCTCTGACTGCGACAAATTACATCGTAGCTGCGACAGATTTTGTCGCGCCCAAGTCACCCCGTTCGATCCCCTTGGCTGCGGTGTCCTCTGAACCTCCAAGACAGTCGGGATGCCTGCCCGTTACTCCGACACGAAGTGGTGGTGAGACATAGGCGCCCGTTCTGGTGCGCCATCATTCAGGAAATCGAGCCGTTATGGCCCGCAGGTTCAACAATTACGACCACACGATTTCACACGCAAGCGGCTTAATACAAGTATATTATCCATATTAATCTGTTTTGGCATCAATTTTGCTGGTGATTCTCTGTTACACTTAAAACTCTAACAGCATTCTTATGGCAAAGGTACTTGGCATTGATTTGGGAACGACGAACTCGTGCATGGCCATCATGGAAGGTGGCGAGCCGGTTGTTTTGGAAAACTCTGAGGGGCGACGCGTCACGCCATCGGTGGTCGCTTTCACCAAGAGCGGAGAGCGGCTGGTGGGAGATGCGGCAAAGCGCCAGGCGGTGACCAATTCCCGCAACACGGTCTATTCCATCAAGCGTTTCATGGGCCGCAAATACGATGAGGTCCACGAGGAATCGAAGCGCGTCCCTTACAAAGTCGTTCGCGCCTCGAACGGCGATGCCGCCGTCGAGGTCGAAGTGGACGGCAAACCCAAACAATTTTCGCCGCCGGAGATTTCGGCGATGATTCTCGCCAAGCTCAAAGCCGATGCCGAAATGCGTTTGGGCGAGAAGATCACGCAAGCCGTCATTACCGTGCCCGCTTACTTCAACGACTCGCAGCGTCAGGCCACCAAAGACGCCGGCCGCATCGCCGGCCTGGAAGTCCTGCGCATCATCAATGAGCCGACCGCCGCGTCGCTCGCCTACGGTCTGGACAAGAAAAAGGACGAGAAAATCGCCGTCTATGACCTGGGCGGCGGCACGTTTGACATCTCCGTGCTGGAAATCGGCGACGGGGTGTTCGAGGTGAAGGCGACCAACGGCGATACGCACCTCGGCGGTGACGACTGGGACGGTCGCATCATGGATTGGATCCTCGACGAATTCAAAAAAGAGCACGGCATGGACCTGCGCAAGCAGCCGGACGCCCTGCAACGCATCAAGGAAGAGGCTGAGAAAGCCAAAATCGCGCTCTCCAGCGCCCAGCAGTACGAGATCAACCTCCCGTTCATCACCGCGGACGCCAGCGGTCCCAAGCACATCAGCATGAAGCTGACGCGCGCCAAAATGGAGCAGCTTTGCGACGATTTATTCGAACGGACCATCGGCCCGGTCAGGAATTGTCTGAAAGACGGCGGCATTGCCGCCGATAAAATCGACGAACTGGTGCTGGTCGGTGGCATGACGCGCATGCCCAAAGTCGTCGAGACGGCCCATACGCTGGTCAACAAACCCCCCCACCAGGGCGTCAACCCCGATGAAGTCGTCGCCGTGGGCGCCGGCATCCAGGGCGGTGTTCTCAAAGGCGAAGTCAAGGACGTGCTGCTGCTCGATGTGACGCCGCTGTCGCTCGGCATCGAGACGCTGGGCGGCGTGTTCACCAAACTCATCGAGCGCAATACCACGATCCCGACGCGCAAGTCGGAAATCTTCTCGACCGCATCAGACAATCAACCCGGCGTCGAAATCCACGTGCTGCAAGGCGAGCGGCAGTTCGCCCGCGACAACAAAACCATCGGCAAATTTCATCTCACCGATATCCCGCCCGCGCCGCGCGGCATGCCGCAAATCGAGGTCGCGTTCGACATCGACGCCAACGGCATCCTGCATGTGAGCGCCAAAGACCTCGGCACCGGCAAGGAACAGAAGATCACCATCACGGCCAGCAGCGGTCTTTCGAAGGACGAAATCGAGAAAATGCGCAAGGACGCCGAAGCCCACGCCGAGGACGACAAGAAACAGCGTGAAGAAGTCGAAACCCGCAACGAGGCCGACAATTCAGTGTATCGCTCGGAAAAAATGCTCAAGGACAACGCCGACAAGATTTCCGGCGACGCCAAAAGCAGCATCGAGAAAGCCATCAGCGAGGTTAAGGACGCGCTCAAGGGCAGCGATTCTTCGGCCATCAAATCCGCCAGTGAAAAGTTGAACCAGGCGTGGCAGGCGGTTTCCGCCGAACTTTACAAAGCGGCCTCCGAGAAAGCCCGCGCCGGCCAGCAGCAAGGCCGGTCCGGCGATCAGCCGCGCCCTGAAGCCGGCGGCGCGAAACAAGGCGGCGAAAAGGACGAAGGACCGATCATCGACGCCGAAGTCGTCGATGAGAAGAAGAGCTGACATGAATTTAAGCAAGCTGAAGGCTTGCGGGAGGCGTCGCGCCAGCTTCTTGGACTGCGCCCCAGTCCTGTGGCGCGTTGGCGGGCGACCTGGATGCGAGAAGCGCCTGGCGGGAAAGCGGCAGAGAGCTGCCGCACTCCAAAACCTGCCGGAGCTTCGGACGGTGTGGGTTTCTTGAGATAGCGCTGGGGCGAAGCTGAAGCGAATTCTCCCTCCGCCTGTGCGGCGGGATTGCAGTGAACCAAACGTCGTGATGAAGAACACGGGCACTTTTCACGTAGGGTGTAAAGTGGAGAACCACAAAGACCCGAAGGTTGCCGCAGGCCCGGTGGTCGCGGCTTAAACGAATTTCCCCTCCGCGAGTGCGGCGGGATTTGATTCCAAGTCAAACGAAAAACCAAACCAAACAATAAACTATGGCACTGAACATCAAACCGCTCGGAGACCGGATTCTTGTGGAACCGATCGAAGAGAAGGAAACCAAGAAGGGCGGGATCATCATCCCTGACACCGCCAAGGAGAAACCAATGGAGAGCATCGTCATTGCGCTCGGCACCGGCAAGACCGACGACAACGGCAAGAAGATTCCATTTGAAGTGAAGAAAGGCGACCGCGTGCTCGTGAGCAAATACGGCGGCACCGAAATCAAACTCGACGGCAAGGAATACAAAATCCTCAGCTCGGACGACCTCCTCGCCGTTATCGAGTAACTCTCAACTCCCAACCATCAACCATCAACTTATTCTATGGCAGCAAAGCAATTAATCTTTGACGAGAGCGCTCGTCAGTCTCTTTTGAAAGGCGTCGGCAAACTCTCCAAGGCCGTCACCGCGACGCTCGGCCCCAAAGGCCGCAACGTGGTGCTCGACAAAAAATTCGGCTCGCCGACCATCACCAAGGACGGCGTCACCGTTGCGAAGGAAATCGAACTGGAAGACCCGTATGAAAACATGGGCGCCCAGATGGTCCGCGAAGTCGCCAGCAAAACCAGCGACGCCGCGGGCGACGGCACCACCACGGCCACGTTGCTGGCCGAGGCAATTTTCCGCGAGGGCCTCAAGTACGTGACCTCCGGCGCCAACCCCATCGGCATCCAACGCGGCATCAACAAGGCCGTGGAAGCCGCTGTGGATCAGCTCGGCAAGATTTCCAAGAAGGTCAAGGACAAGGAAGAAATAAAGCAGGTCGCGACCGTCTCTGCCAACTGGGACACGCAGATCGGCGAGATCATCGCCGACGCGATGGACAAGGTCGGCAAAGACGGCACCATCACCGTCGAGGAAGCCAAGTCCATTGACACCACCCTCGACGTGGTCGAAGGCATGCAGTTTGACAAAGGCTATCTCTCTCCCTATTTCGTCACCAACGCCGAGACGATGGAGTGCAAACTCGAAGAGGCTTACATCCTGAATTACGAAAAGAAAATCAGCAGCCTGAAGGACCTGCTCCCGATCCTGGAAAAGGTCGCGAAGCTCGGCAAACCGCTGTTGATCATCGCCGAGGAAGTCGAAGGCGAGGCACTCGCCACGCTGGTGGTGAACAAGCTGCGCGGCACGTTGAATGTCTGCGCCGTGAAAGCTCCCGGCTTCGGCGATCGGCGCAAGGCGATGCTCGAAGATATCGCCGTCCTCACCGGCGGCAAGTGCATCACCGAAGACCTCGGTATCAAGCTCGAGAATATCCAGCTCGAGGATCTCGGCCGGGCCAAAAGCATCGTGGTGGACAAGGAAAACACAACCATCGTCGAAGGGTACGGCAAGAGCTCCGAAATCCAGGGCCGCGTCAACCAGATCCGCCGTCAAATCGATGAAACCACCTCGGATTACGACCGCGAGAAACTGCAGGAACGCCTGGCCAAACTCGCCGGTGGCGTCGCCGTCATCAACGTGGGCGCCGCGACGGAAACCGAGATGAAGGAGAAAAAAGCCCGCGTCGAAGACGCGCTCCATGCGACCCGCGCCGCGGTCGAGGAAGGCGTTGTCTCGGGCGGTGGCGTGGCGCTGCTGCGCTGCCTGCCCGCCATCGAGGCTGTCAAGGGCGACAACGAAGACGAACGCATCGGCATCGACATCGTCAAGCGCGCCATCGAGTATCCGACCAAGTGGCTGGCCTTGAACGGCGGCTACGAAGGCTCCGTGGTGGTGCAGGAAGTCAAGAAACGCAAAGGCAACGAAGGCTTCAACGTCAGCACCGGTGAGTATGAAGACCTCGTCAAAGCCGGCGTGGTGGATCCAAAAAAGGTCACCCGCACCGCGCTGCAGAATGCGGCCTCCATTGCCGGTCTGCTCCTGACCACCGAGTGCCTCATCACCGAAGTGCCGGAGAAGGAAAAACCCGCTGCTATGCCCGGCGGCCACGGCGGCATGGGCGGAATGGATTACTAAACCGTTTTCCAATCTGGAGCAACTGAACCAGGCGAGGCTGGCAACCCCAGCCTCGCCTTTTTGCGGGCTGGCCAGACTGGCCAATCGGCAGCACGTAATGGCTATAGGACTTCCCTGGACTGGGATGATCGTCCCGTCGAAGGAAACCGTCGGCTTACTGCCGGCCAGACCTCCCCAAATTCGGCAAAGAAATTCCCAAAATGTGGTAAGTTCTTCCCCGCGTTTGGCCTCATTCTTTATGCGGTGGACCCTGCCGAGTGGCTCGGGCTGGGGCAACCTTCGTATCACCGCGACGTCATGAAAGAGCTTGGCAACGAATCCAGCCCGCTGGAAAAAGGGGTGGGCTTTGCCGTGTTGCTTTGTCTGGCTGCCATCGCAACCGGCGTTTTCCTCCGGCAGTTCTCCTTCAACCCCGCCGTTCTCGTGGCGCGCAATGCCGAACCGCAGAAGGCTCCTGGCCCCTTGCCGCCGCCCCTGCCACGCGCCTGGCTGCCGCCGGAACTGGTCGAATTCAGCGCGCCGGAATCCTTCACACCTGAAAATCTTTACGACAAAATCGACGGCAAAGCGGAGTTGTATTTATCCGCGGGGTTTGTGCGGTTGAACTGCCAGCGGTTCGCGCTCAAAGAGGCGCCGGATCAATGGCTGGAATGGTTCGTTTACGACATGGGCGCCTTGCCGCAGGCCTTTTCGGTTTTCACCGTGCAACGGCGCGCCGAAGGACAACCCCTGGACCTGACCGAATACGCTTACCGGACGCAAAACGCGCTCTATTTCGTTTGTGGCAGCAACTACATCGAAGCCGTCGCGTCCGCGCCGAGCGAGCCATTGATGAAAGCGATGCTGGCGCTGGCCGGCCGCTTCGTCGCCGCCAACCCGCCTTCCGCCTCGCCGTTGCCTCAACTGGCCCTGTTCCCGAGCGAGGGCCTGGTGCCGGGCAGTTATACTCTGCAAAGCTCGGATGCTTTCGGCTTCGACCGGTTCAAGAATGTCTTTACCGCTCAGTACCGGTTGAACCAGGCCGAGGTCACCGCGTTCCTGACTTCCTGCGCCAGCGCCGATGCCGCCGCCGCTTTGCGCGATGCCTATCGCTCTTTCCTGATCGAGAACGGAGGCAAAGAAGCGGCATCGACGGGAAGCGGCGATTTGGGGAAGGCGATCGAGATCATGGGCGGCCTCGAAATCGTCTTCAGCGAAGGGAGTTTTGTCGCCGGCGTCCATTCGGCGCCTGACTTCGCCTCGGGTGAAACCGTCGCGAGCCGGTTGCGCCAGAGACTTGTCCAAAAGCCAAAATGAACGAACCAACCCCAAATCAGGGAATGGACCGGCGTGACTTTCTCGCTCGTGCCGCCAAGGCAGGCGTCGCTGTCGCGGCCGCTGGCGGAGTGGGTCTCTGGCTGCATGACAGCCAAGGGCCGTCTGCAGACGCAGCGGGCCGGCCGGTTACACTTCCGGATTTCTCGGTGGCCTCCGCGGGCAGCAAGCTGAGCATCGTCACCGGTGTGGATCGTGCAAAGACGGTCAGTCGCGCGCTACAAGCACTGGGCGGAATTGACCGGTTTATCAAACGCGGCGACCGCGTGGTGCTTAAAGTAAACGCCGCTTTTGCCTCGCCACCATCACTCTCAGCCACTACCAGTCCTGCTTTAGTGGTGGCAGTAATCCAGGCTTGTTTTGGGGCTGGAGCGGCTTCCATTATCGTTACCGACAACCCAATTAACGATCCCGAGAGCTGTTTTTCGCTCTCCGGCATTGCCAAAGCAGCGGAATCCGCCGGAGCGCAATTGGCCCTTCCGCGCCCGGCAGCCTTCAAACCCACAACGCTGGCGGGCGCACAACTCATCAAAGATTGGCCTCTCTTATACGAACCATTTCAAGGATCAAACAAACTCATCGGCCTCGCGCCAGTGAAGGACCATCATCGCAGCGGCGCATCCATGTCGATGAAGAACTGGTACGGCTTGCTCGGCGGGCGGCGGAACGTGTTTCACCAGGACATTCACACGATCATCTTTGAACTGGCGAAAATGGTTCGCCCGACGCTGGTGATCCTGGACGGAACCACGACGATGATGACCAACGGTCCAACCGGCGGCTCCCTGGAAGATTTAAGAGCGACCAACACAATGATCGTCAGCAGCGATCAGGTCGCGGCCGATGCTTTCGGCGCCACGCTGCTCGGGAAAACTGCGGCGGACTTGCCGTTCATTGGCAAGGCGGAGGCTGCGGGATTAGGCACGGCCGATTACGAATCACTCAAACCGGCGAGGGACCATGTCGGTTGAACAGCCCATCGTAATAACGTCGGCTGCGGCCCTCGCCCCAGCCCTCTCCCGTCCGACGGGAGAGGGTGGTCCCGCCTCGGCGGTACCGGGTGAGGGTGGCGGATCTACCGGCGGAAAGGAGGGCCGGCCATGAACATCGTCCGCGTCCGCCGCATCACTCAGATCTTTTTCTTTCTGCTCTTCTTGTGGTTCTGCCTGGTCGCGACCGTCGGCGATCACTGGTGGCAACTGCGCGGCTGGCCCGTCAACTGGCTGCTGCAACTCGATCCCCTGGTTGCGCTCGGCACTGTGCTCACGACCGGAAAAATCTATGCCGGACTTCTCTGGGCGCTGCTCACCGCGGCGCTAACGGTGGTGCTGGGGCGGTTCTTCTGCGGCTGGGTCTGTCCTTTTGGCGCGTTGCATCAGGTCGTCGGCTGGCTGGGGCGTCGGGGCAAAAAGCACGCGGAGCGCGTAGCCATGAACCAGTATCGCGGCGCACAGGTGATCAAATACTATGTTCTCATCGGGCTGCTCGGCGCTGCGGCCGGCGGCCTGTTGGGGGATTTGATCCGGCTCCCGCAAGAGAAACCGGTGATCGTGGGCGTCCTGCTGCTGGCAGGCATCGCCGCCCTGGCGTGGTTGGCCGCGCGAAAGGTGATCGGCCATTTCAAACTCAGCGCGGTCTGGTTTGCAATATGCGTGGTGGTATGGTTTGGCGTCGGATTCGCCGCGCGGCCCGCAACTTCCTCGGCGGCGACTTTGCAGGCGGGTTTGCTGGACCCGATTCCGTTGATGCATCGGTCGGTGAACCTGGTGTTGCTGACAGCCTTCAACGGCCCGGGCGCGGCGAATCGATTTTATACGGGTGCCGGCTCCATTGCCGCGGTGTTCTTCGCCGCCGTGTTGTTGAATCTCTGGATTCCGCGATTCTACTGCCGGTTTATCTGCCCGCTGGGCGCCCTCTTCGGCCTGCTGGTGCGCTGGACGCCGTGGCGCGTCGGCAAACGCCGGGGCGAATGCAGCCAATGTGAGTTGTGCGAAAACAATTGCGAGGGGGCTTGTGATCCCTTCGGGAAAATCCGCATCGGCGAATGCCTGCTCTGCATGAACTGCCTTCGTGCCTGCCGGCAGGCGCAAATGACCTACGGCCCCCAGCGCTCGGCTGCCGGTGAGATCGAATCCTCAGGCGTGACGCGGCGCGGCTTTTTTGCGGCGGCAATCTCGGGTGTTGTCGCCGCGCCCGCCATCCGCCTGGGCGGAAGTCTGGATCAGAACTGGAACTCGAGCGTGGTTCGTCCGCCGGGCGCATTGGCTGAAGAGCATTTCCTGGGTCGCTGTGTCAAATGCGGCCAGTGCATGCGCGCCTGCCCGACGAACGTGATCCAGCCAGCCATGCTGGAAGCGGGACTGGAGGGAATCTGGACGCCGGTCCTTAATTTCCGCGCCGGCACCAGCGGCTGCCAGCTCAATTGCACCGCTTGCGGCAACGTCTGTCCCACCGCCGCCATTCGCCCGCTGTCGCTGGATGAAAAACTCGGGCGCGGTGAATTCGAGCAGGCGGGCCCCGTCCGCATGGGCATGGCGTTTGTGGATCGCGGCCGCTGTTTGCCCTGGGCCATGGACGTGCCCTGCATTGTTTGTCAGGAGAATTGCCCGGTGAGTCCCAAAGCGATTCATCTGCGTGAAGCCTTTCAACTGATTCGCGACGGCGCCCGCACCGTCACTGCCGCCACCGAATCCAGCCTGACACTGGATCGGATGCCCTGGGCGCCGGGCCGGCTGGGCACGGGCGACTATTTTGCGCGGCTGGAAACCGCGCCGGCTGAGGAACGGAAGCGGATTGTTGAAAATTCCGCGAGCGGAATCGGCATCGCCGCCGAATCAGCCTGGACGGAACCACCGGCCTCCGGCAGCCGCCTGCTGATCGAAGTGCGGTTGCAGCAGCCGGTGGTGGACCCTGCCCGGTGCATCGGTTGCGGGGTTTGCCAGCACGAGTGTCCCGTCAGCGGATTGAGAGCGATCCGTGTCACGGCGGAGAACGAATCGAGAAACAAACGGCACTCGCTCACCGCGAGAGCCTGAACGAGAAAGAAACACCAATGAATGAAAAGCATGTGTCACGCAGGGATTTCATGAAAGCCATCACCATCGCCGGGGTCGGATCGGCGATGGGCACGAGCCGTGCGCCGGCCCAACCCGCCGCTCCACCGCCCACCGCGGTCGCCCCCGGCGCCGAGCCGGATAAAATGCCCACGCGATCCTTCGGCAAGACGGGCGCGAAGGTCCCGATCCTCGCCCTGGGCGGCATTTTTGACATAGCCGCCAACCAACTGGTCCTGCAGCGGGCGCTGGATTTCGGGGTGACCTATTGGGACACCGCCAACGGTTACACCAACGGCAACAGCGAGAAAGGCATCGGCATGTTCTTCGAAAAGAACCCGGACGCGCGCAAAAAGATTTTCCTGGTCACCAAGGCCGGCGGCGCTCACACGCCCGAAAAACTGACCGCCATGTTGGACCTGTCGCTCGAGCGAATGAAAACCGATTACATCGACTTGTTTTTCCTCCACGGCGTTCGCAGCGGCGATGAACTCACCGACGAAGTCAAGACTTGGGTCGAAAAAACCAAGGCGGCGAAGAAAATCCACTTCTTCGGTTTCAGCACGCATGGCAACATGGAGAACAATCTGCAGGCGGCGGCCAAGGCCGGCTGGATCGACGGCATCATGCTGAAATACGACTTTCGCCTGATGCACACCGACGCGATGCGCGCGGCGGCGGACGCCTGCGCGAAGGCGGGCATCGGCTTGGCCGCGATGAAGACCCAGAGCAAAGATTCGTTCAACCTGGAGAGCGAAGCGGATCTGAAGCTGGGCGGGCACTTTGTGAAACAGGGCTTCACCGAGCATCAGGCCCGGCTGAAAGCCGTCTGGGAAAACCCGCAAATTGCCTCGATCTGCTCCCAGATGGCGAACGTCACCATTTTAGCCGCCAACGTGGGCGCCGCCCTGGACAAAACGAAACTGACGGCGGCCGATCATGCCGCGTTGCGGCAATACGCGGCGGACACCCGCGCGCGCTACTGCGATGGCTGCACCGGGTTGTGCGAGCGGGCAATGGAACATCGGGTGCCGGTCGGAGATGTGATGCGCAGCCTGATGTACCACCGCAGTTACGGCGACCAGCGTCTCGCCCGCGAAGTGTTCGAGCACCTGCCCGCGGCGGTGCGAAGCCGACTGGCCGATCTGGACTATTCCGCCGCCGAGCGGGTTTGCCCCAATCGCCTGCCCATCGCGCAACTGATGCGGGAAGCCGGCGAATTGCTGGCGTGACCGCAGACTCGTGGCTGCGTTCCTCAGAACTCGGCCGACATCCCGACAGCCCGGCGTGGTCGGAGCCGGTTTGATCAGGCTGTAGGTGGGGCGAGCGTACTCGCGAGCCGAAAACCTGGGATTCCATCGAAGCCGCAGCTCGCCAGGAGTCTCGCCCCACCAAACTGACCCACTACCGCCCCTTGACCTGGCGTGCAAAGCGCGCGAAAATGGCTACGTTGCTAATGGGGGCGTACTGGTTTCGACCTGATGAATACGCCGGAGGCGGCATGCCGAGGACGATGCGTTGGCCTCGTAAATCATCGCATCAAACAAAACTGCTAATCAAGAATTAGCTCTCGCGGCCTAAATGTGCCGCGACGTTCGCCGGTGGACACCTGCTACGCCGGATGAACGCCACAGCAGGTTAGGTTGAACGCGGAGTCTGCGCGCGTTTGGCCGAAACAATCTCCTGCGGACTAGGCCGTGCGGCTCGCGTCGGGCCGTTATCGCACAGCAGAAAACTCTCGCTCGACTAAGCATGTAGTCGCGGCTGGTAGATTTGTTAGGGACGCGGGTTCAACTCCCGCCGCCTCCACCATATTTGACAATGCTTTTGATGATTGTGCTTGCGTTTCATGACAGATTCATGACAAAATCGCGGGCATGACAAAGGGCAAGTTTCCTAAGGTTGTCAAAGTCGGTCACACCATCGTCAAAATCTACCACGCGCTCAATCGCGGGTGCGATGCGTACACGGTCTCCTATTATCTCGGAGACAAACGGGTCCGAAAGAGCTTCGCTGATCTCGGCCTGGCCACAACGGAGGCCGAAACGGTGGCGAAGAAGTTGTCGGAGGGGGAACTCAAGGTTCTGGATCTGACGGGCGATGCCCGGCTGTCGTATGTGCGGGCCGTGCAGGCGCTGGGACCTATCGGGGTGCCGCTGGAAGTGGCGGCGCTGGATTACGCCGAGGCGCACAAGATTTTGGAGGGTGGGTCGATCATCGATGCTGCCCGGTTCTACGCCAAGCATCATCCGAGCAAGATGCCGAAACTGAAGGTGCCTGAGGTAGTGGCGGAGTTGATCGCTGCGAAGGAGCAGGACGGGGTCAGCGATGTTTACCTTAAGGACCTCCGCGGCCGGCTAGACAAGTTCGCAACGAAGTTCGCGGACCGGCCTGTCAGCCTGGTGACGGCGGCGGAGATTGAGGATTTCCTCCGCGGGCTGAAGGATAAGGAAGGCCAGACGCTGTCGGCGCGGTCGCGGAACAATTACCGTCGGCTGATCGGGACGCTCCTGTATTTCGCTGAAACCCGGGGGTATTTGCCGAAGGGCCTGGTCGAAGTGGAATCGGTGGCCATCGCGAGGGAGGAGCACGCGGACATCGAAATCTTCCGGCCGGAGGAGTTGGAGCGGCTGCTGTGGATGGCCAAGCGGACGACGCCGAAACTAATCCCGTTTCTGGCGATTGGAGCGTTCGCGGGCCTGCGGCATGCGGAGATGTCGCGGCTGGACTGGTCTGAAGTGCGGCTGGATGATGGGTTCATCGAGGTGAAGGCAAGCAAGGCGAAGACAGCGAGCCGGCGCCTGGTGCCGATCCCTGATAATCTGAAGTTGTGGCTGCAGGATTATCGCCAGGTGGAGGGGCCCGTGGCGGCTTACGCCAATATGACCAAGCAGTTGTTGTGGCTGGCGGAGTCGGTGGACGAGGCTTGGCGGGCGGAGAATCCACCCGGGAAATTCGAGTGGAAGCGGAATGCACTGCGGCATTCGTACATCAGTTACCGGGTGGCGCAGATTCAGAACGTGGCGCAAGTGGCGCTGGAGGCCGGCAATTCACCGCGGATGGTGTTCTCAAGTTACCGGGAGCTGGTGCGGCCGAAAGACGCGGAGGCGTGGTTCGGGCTGACACCGGCGAGCGTGGAAGCGGCTGGCGAGCTGAGGGCACCGAGGCATGGGCAAGGCGCCACGCCGGAAAATGTTGTGGTGCTGCCAGGCGTGGCAGCGGCTTAAACCCCCAGTGACGACTCGCTGGGGAGCGTTGGCCTGCAAGCACGACGCGCTTGCGGCATGCAAGGAAAAGGCATGCGCTTGGTCACTAATCTCCTATGTAGAGAAAGTTGTCCAATTCTGCAATGGTTGCCTGTTCCTTTAGAAGAAAGGCTACCTTTGTGTCCTCGTCCTCATGACCGAAGAAGTCCTGAAGCTTCAGGCGGGTGCTGCCTGTAGGCAGTCTATTGAGCGCCGGTCTTATGAAGTCGGTGAGCTGCCTCGCGCTATAGTTCTGCAACTCAGTCAAAATGTACAGCACGGCAAGCTTGTGCACTGCTTGGAACGGGCGCCTCTGTGCTGCCGCAAGGCATTTCAGTTGGCTTGCTACGATAACCAAGCGGTCGCCGAGTGTGAGTGGTGGAATCTCATTTCTGATAGGAATGCGGTTCAGCAGGTCCTCTCCCTTGTTGCGAGAGCTTATCTCCTCAACAAGTGCTTGGAGCCCTCCGGGCGTGCTCCCGAGGAGGACGAAGACTTTGTTCCCGTCAGCCCCGGTCTTCGTCAGGTTTATGTCCAGGTAGCCGTAAATGACCTCGTAGGGCCATGGGTCGGAGGATCGAGTGTGAATCTCGTCGATTAAGCATAGAAGTGGTTCTGGACCTTTTTCACACTTTGACAGTTCCGCCCGCAGAGAACCTTCCGTGATCGCGGGAAGCTTGAGGTCGATTGAAATGTGGCGAACTCCAGTGGTTCTGACGATTTCCTCGATCAAATAGGTTTTACCGTGACCAGAGGGTGCCCACAGTAGGTGGTTCTCTCTGTCGGTCGTTGGCCCATTAAACGCTGCAGTTATGCGCAGGACGATGCTGCTGAGACGGTCGACTGTGGCTGGGGTATACCTGACGTAGTTCCCGACAACGACGTGCTTTGAGAGGTCAATTTGAGGCAGACTACTGAGCAGGTCGATTGCCTCTTTTCGGATGGCGTCTTTAGAACGTGGAGCGGTTGTCAGAACGGGGGATGTGGGTGGCGGAGCAGGCGTTGCTCCTGCATCGGGGACAGGCGAGTGCTGGTCGGGGAGAATGGCTTCCTCGTACTCCGAGAAGAGGACCTCGCCCAAAGACCAGAAGAGTCGGGCGGTTTCGCCATCCAGGGGTTGCCTTGTTGCCAAAAAGAAGCCTCTCGGCGGCCTGGAACGTCCTACACCTGCCGCTGGGAATGCGTATGAAAGGCGGATGTCGCCGGCCAGTAATCTCGCTAATCCGGCCAGGAATCTGGCGGCGACCCTTTCGTGGTCGTACGGCAGCACTCCTACGGTTGAGGCGCTGAACAGCAAATCGGCACACCAGCGAGTTCTCCGTGTCGTACGGGTGCATGCTGTTTTGAAATGCTCTTCAATCTCTGCTTTCTGAGGGCAATTATTGGCGATGTCTCGGATGGCGTCGGCTGCCTCCGCTCCCAGGTGGATGACATGGAGGGGAGGGTGGACTCTACTGGCGCTCTTCCATTCGCGGAGAATTCTGAGTACCTCGACGTCGCTGTGGCCGATGCAAATCACGAAAGGCTCGCGCATCTCCATCTCAGACGTCAAGGCATCCCAGATAGCTTCTGCGTGGGACCAAAGATCAGCGTTAGCGTGCTCGCCTGTGACGACGCGCTCAGAATCCAGCAGGTCGACCGTGGTCGGTGCGGCCACGTAAGCGCCGAGGATGTGTTTGCCGACCTTTGACAGGGTGCCTGCGAGTGGGGTCAGCTTCGCTGGGTTCCCTCCATTCAACCTTATCCAGGTTGAGGCGACAAGCCTGTCCCAGATCGGACGGACCACCTTGGTACGGCCGATCCCTCTCTCCCATCTTCGTCCGACCGTCGCTCTGGCAACGTCGACTAGTATAGCGGAGCCGAGTTTCGCATTTCCTTTTCGTTTAACTGATTCGATTTGAAAGGAGGTTCGAAACACCCACTCGTGAGCTAGGTTCCTGCTAAATTGTGCTCGTAGGCGCCCCGCGATTTGCTTGAACTCGGCGTCTGCTCCTTCTTGGTCTTCGAACAGTTGCATGTTGGTGAAGCACCTAGGCTCAATTACCTTGTCGATCAGCCACGCAATCTTCTGACGTGTCTCCCAGGTGGTGCTAAGCACCGGGGATGCTTCGGACCAGCCTAATGCGGAGAGCAGCGCCCCGATGCGGTCGTCAATGACACGCGAGCCTAGGCGACGACGCGCCGATTCTCTGTCGTACTTTGCCCGTTCAACTACGAAGGCTTGCCAAAACTCGCGTGCGACGTGATCTTCGCCGTTCGTGAAGTCACGAAGGTCGCCGTCGATCGCGGAGTACAGGGTGGACCGCTCGGTAGCAAGGAGCAGTCGGCCGGTTGGTCGGATCGCTTGGTCAATAGCGTACACGGCAAGACGCCAATCCTCGATTACGTGGAAAATCCAATGTGCAATCGCGACATCAAACTCAGGGCCTCGTCGGCCGAGTTTCCTTACGTCCTCCTCTGGCCAACAGGTAATCTCGACGTAGGTGGCACACTCTTTTCTAAATGCTTCCCAAGAACTCTCCAGTTTGGAGAGCATTTCAGGCGAGAGGTCGATGCACCTGATTCTTAGTTTCGGAGCGGAACTGTCTTTGGCGAATCGGGCGTAGTGGCACGCCAACGGAATGGCGATCCTCCCTACGCCGGAGCCCAAGTCAGCCAAGTCGACGGTATGGACTCCTTTAGGGACGCACGCAGCCAATTCCCAACAGAGGCGCGGGAAGTGTTGATCCTGAAGCTCGGCTGGCATGAATGGCCGAGTTTCTTGATAGGAGTCAGCTTCTTGCTTTTCAAAAATGATGCAGTTATCTACGTATTTCATGAACCGCTCCAGTGTATCGTTTTGCGCTCCAGGATAGCGCTCAGGCCAGCTGCCAAGTAGCCGAGGACGCCAACGACAATGACGCCAGCGTATAGTTTCTTAGTGTCAAAGACGGCGAGCGCGTCCATGAGGATCCTGCCGAGGCCGGCATCAGTGGCAATCAGCATGTCTGCGGCTACGGTCACGATGAGGGCGAGCGGTATTGCAGCGCGAAGCGCAACCGCAAGATGTGATAGCGTGGCGGGAAAGTAGAAGGAGACCAAGGTGCGAAGAAAGCTTGCCCGCCAGGCAATGGCGAGCCTGAGATGAGAGGAACGGGTGGCGCGAATTGCGGTGGCAGCGGAGGCCATCATCAGTACGGCAACGACGAGCGCCGCGCATGCAAATCGCGAATTTGCACCGACACCAAGCAAGACGCTAACCAGAGGCACTAGGACGACAGACGGAAGACTCCTCAGGAATTCTACCCAAGGCTCTACTGCAGCCCAAATGTAGGGATTCAAGGCCAAAAGGAATCCGAAGGCTCCGCCGACTGCTGTGCCTACGATGACACCAGCGAGCCATGTGCCAACCGTCGAGCCGACATCGTGCCAAAAGGAGGCCGTTTGGGCCATCCGGGCCAAGGAACGCGCCACATCTGGGGGCGGAGGTAGGAGAAGCGTGGAAACCCAGCGAAGCGAAAGGGCGAGGTACCAGGCTGCGATTAGGGCGCAGATTCCTGCGGCGATGCAGAGGGCGCGTGTGGCAGGTTTAAGTTTCTGAGACGGCATTTCTTAGAAAGGACGTTGCTTCTTTCGAATCGACTTCTTCAACGGACGAATCTGCAATCCGAAGAAAGCGGTTGAAAGGCATTTCTAGGTCGGTGGGGTCGTGTGTCACCAAGATGGTAGTGCGGTTGCTGGCGAATTGCAGCAGTTTCTCCTTTGCTAGGGCTCTGGTCCTAGAGTTAAGGGAGGAGAACGGCTCGTCCAGCAGAAGTATTTCGGCTGGGGTGCAGACTGCCCGGATGAGATTCACTATCTGCTTTTCTCCTTCGCTAAGTTGGTAAGGAAAATCCTGCCGCCTCTCGGCGAGGCCAAACTGCTCTAGCAGGCGTAGGGCCTCGCTCCGGTTTTGCTCAGAGCATCGGTTTGCGACCACGGAGGGCAGCAGGATGTTCGATAAAATGGTTCTCCAGGGGAGGAGTCCGCTCGAGGAGTCCTGGACCGCGTACGCGACCGGCAGTCCGGCAGGCTCGGTCGTGACAGTGCCGGTATCGGGTTTGCGGGCACCCGCGATGAGGTCGAGGATTGTTGTCTTTCCTGAGCCGTTGGCTCCCAGCAGTACCGTGAGATCTCCCTTGCTCAGTCGGAAGCCGATCGAGAGTCTTCGCCGGCCATCGTGGGACAGAGAGATGGTTGTGTCGTGGAATTCAATCATTTTTCACCGTAAAGGCCTGGGGGAAAGAAATTACCAAGGGACAAGGGGCCTTCGAGGAGGTTAGCGGATCGCAAGGCGTCAATGGTCTGCTGGATGCCACGTTTATCCACTGGGTCTGTTGTGAGTGGAAAGTAATACCCGCCACATTGGTCAGCGATTTCCTGAGATAGTCCAAGTCGAGAGGCGAGGACTTCGTGGGCTTTGTGGGTGTCCTTGCGGATCAGCGTGACTGATTCGTCGATTGCCACAAGCAGCCGTTTGAGTTCATCGTTCCTGGAATTCCATACCTCACGTTTAACGGCCCCGGCACCGCTCCAATAGGGCGAACCAACGTACTTCGCGCGGGGATTCGATTCGAGCAGCTTGAATCCACCTCTCGTCAAGGCTACGGCCAGCGCGGGTTGGTCCATGATCGCCGCGGTTGCGGTTCCGTCCGACACAGCTTGTAGGGCTGCTTCCCGGGAAGCAACTCGGATATCAGGCCAATTCTCTCTTGGGGTGCCAGCAGCATTCAGAATCATCTGGATACTGACCTTGGTGTAAGGGTTGATGGCCATTGTCACGCCACCACGAATGTCGCGAATGCTCCGAGCGGTGGAATTCGAGCGCACGATGAGACCATAAACGGTTTGGCCGTCACTGAGTTCTGCACCCGGAAACACCGCATAGAGGAGGTTGCTGTGTTGAAGCATGATGCCAAAAAGTGGTGGAAAAGAGGTTGGGCTGATGATAGCGACGCGGTCAGAGAGTAGAGCGGGAAGGTGGTCTCCGGGCGGTAACTCCACCAACGTTACCTGCAAGGAATGTTGTTTGAAGAGCCCAGCTTGCTCGGCCACGTAAAATGGCAATGAACTTTCGTGTTTTAAAATGCCCACGCGAAGCGGTTCTGCAAGTGCGGGTTTGCTGGGTTTGCAGCCGACCAAGAACCCGGCGCTTAGCGCGAGACCGAGAAGCATCGGTCGTAGTAAGTTTCGCATGGTCACCTTTCGATTTCGCTGAGTTTGCAGTTTTTTTGCCAGCCCTTCAAGGCACAAAACGGAGTGGACTGAAATCTTGTGGCATTGTTCGTTGGACGGTCAGGGTCTGAGTGAAAAGGCCGCGGGCGCAGCAATGTCTCCCGGCGCAAGAGGTTTCGGTCTGAAAACAAGTGCGCCAAGATGATTTTTGAAAGATTTGCAGGGGTCGTTGCGTATTATGTATCGAGGGGTTAGGCACTGGCCAGGGTCCCCCGCACGTACCCTGGTGGTCGCCGCCGCTCAGATGTTGGAGTGGCGGCGATTTGCATGTTGGGGTGGGCTCGGGCAGTGAGCGGGGGCGTGAAGCCCAGATGCCGCCGTCGCAAGTGTCTTTGCTGTAAACGGATATTTCTCCCTGATCCCCGGACTCGCCATCAGCAGCAGTTCTGTTCTGATCGTCCCTGTCAAAAGGCCAGCAAGAAAGTGAGCCAGGAACGGTGGCGGGCGAAACCAGAGAATCGGGACTACTGGCGCGGGCCGGAACACGTTGAGCGTGTGCGGGCGTGGCGTGAGGCGCACCCGTGGTACTGGAAGCGCGCGGCAAGGCAGGCGCGTGTACGTTACAAGATTTGATGGCTGCGGTGTGGAATGCTCTGGTAAGCAGGAAGACGTGCTTCCCGCCTGCCGCGACGAAGCCACTTGAATTGGATGACACGACGAATGCTCCCGGCCACGGCGCGGGTGCGCCGAAAGGCCGGCACACGCGTCGGTTTGCCGTGTTCTTCCAGCCCTGATGTTGCATGAGGAGAGGCGACACAGAACATTCGCCGAATGGGGCTGCGGTGTACGTGAGAATGTCCACGGAACACCAGCAGTACTCGACCAGCAACCAGATGGATGTCATTCAGGAGTACGCGAAGCAGCGCGGGTTGGAAATTGTGAAGCAGTACTCGGACGAGGGAAAAAGCGGCTTGAACATTCAGGGGCGGGACTCATTGGCGCAGATGATCAGGGATGTGCAGGCCGGCGGAGTGAATTTCTCCTCCATCCTGGTTTACGATGTCAGCCGGTGGGGGCGGTTCCAGGACGCGGATGAAAGCGCCTATTACGAGTACATCTGCCGGCAGGCCGGCGTGGCGGTTCATTATTGTGCGGAGCAGTTCGAAAATGACGGCAGCCCGGTTTCCACGATCGTCAAGGGGGTCAAGCGGGCGATGGCGGGCGAATACAGCCGGGAACTTTCGTCGAAAGTGTTTCAGGGGGCCTGCCGGCTGATTCAACTCGGGTACAAGCAAGGCGGAACGGCCGGGTTCGGGCTGCGGCGGATGCTGGTGGATCAGAACGGACAGCAGAAGGCCGTGCTCACGATGGGCGAACAGAAAAGCCTGCAGACGGACCGTGTGGTTCTGGTTCCGGGACCGGATGAAGAGGTCAACGTGGTGCGGTGGATTTATCGGGCATTTGTCCAAGAAGGGAAAATAGAGTCGGAAATTGCTGTGGAGCTCAACGCGCAAGGCGTTGTCACGGATTTTGGGCGCGCGTGGACACGGGGCACGGTTCATCAGGTGCTGACGAATGAGAAGTACATCGGGAACAACGTTTATCACCGGACGTCCTTCAAACTGAAGCGGAAGCATGTGGTGAATCCGCCGGAGAGGTGGATTCGATCTGATGGAGCGTTTAAGGGTATTATCGAGCCCGACCTGTATTTGAGGGCGCGTGAGATTATTTTGGCGCGGAGTCAGAAGTTTACGGACGAGGAGATGCTGGAAAAGCTGCGAGGGGTGTTGAGCCAACACGGCCGCATCTCCGGCATACTGATTGACGAAGCGGAGGACCTTCCCTCAAGCGCAGCGTTCAGGCATCGGTTCGGGAGCTTGGTATCGGCGTACGAGCTGATCGGCTACGACCCGGAGATTGACTACAGTTTCATTGAGGTCAACCGGAAGCTGCGGCGGCAGCATCCGGAGATTGTGGCGGAGGTGGTTCAGCGGATTGCCAATCTGGGGGCGCAAGCGACGTGGGACAATGAAACGCAGTTGTTGAATGTGAATGGTGAATTGCGTGCGTCCATCGTGCTGTGCCGGCACACCAGCACGGGCGCCGGTTCGTCGCGGTGGCTGATAAGGCTGGATGCGGGCCTGAAGCCGGACATCACGATTGCGGTGCGGATGAATGCCACGAACGAGGGAATTCGTGACTACTATTTGCTGCCCGGAGTTGACATGACTTGGGAGAACCTGCGTGTGGGGGAGGAGAACGGCATTTACCTGGATGCCTACCGGTTCGAAACGCTGGATTACTTTCTGGGGATGGCGGAGCGCGTGAAACTGGAGGAGGCGGCATGAAAGACGAAGTGCGGATGATTCCGATTGACCGGATTCGGATTTTGAATCCGAGGCATCGAGATCAGAAGAAATTCGAGCTGATTGTCCAGAGCATCCGAAACCTGGGCTTGAAAAAGCCGATTCAGGTAAGTGTGCGGTCGGATGGTGAGGCGGAGGGGCCGGGGTATGATTTGGTGTGCGGGCAGGGAAGAATCGAGGCCTTCATGGCGCTCGGACACAAAGAGATTCCAGCGATACTGGTCGAGGTGTCGAAGGAGGAACGGTTGCTACGGAGCCTGGTGGAGAACATGGCGCGGCGGTTTCCCGCGCCGCTGGCGTTGATGCATGAGATTGAACGGCTGAAGAAGCAGGGCTACAGCAATGTGCAGATCGGCAAAAAGTTGGACATCGCCGACACTACAATCGGTGGATACATCGCCTTGAAGAAGGCAGGGGAGGAACGATTGCTCGACGCGGCGACGAGCGGAAGGCTACCGCTCCACGTAGCCATCGATATTGCCAAGGCCGACACCCCAGAGATGCAGCGAGCACTGTTGAAGGCTTACGAGAGCAAGCAACTGAATCTGGTTTCCATCCGTGCGGTGAAACGGTTGATGGACCAGCGGCGATTCATCGGCAAACGGAGGGACAGTAATGGCCGGACCCGCAAAACCCTGACCAGCGCGGAGAGTCTGGTGAGCGCGTACCGCCGGGAGAGTCAGCGCCAGAAGCTGATGGTGAAGAAGGCGAAGATTTGCGACGCAAAGCTGGTGTTCATCATCACGGCGTTTCAGAGACTGCGGGAGGATGAGAATTTCGTGACTCTGTTGAGGGCGGAGGGGTTGTCCACGATGCCGAAGTATCTCTGGGAAAAGGTGGCCACAAAAGAGAAGGAGGCTGCATGAGTGATGTGAAGTTGGGATTTGAGATGCGGAGGATCCGGCTCTCGCTTGGGTCGATTCTGCCCGTGCGACAGATAAGGGACCCGCAGAAGAACATCCGACGGTACAGGACCATCCTGGCATCCATCAAGGAGGTGGGCATGGTTGAGCCGCTGGTGGTGTATCCGCAGAAAGAGATGGTGGGGAAATACCTGCTATTGGATGGGCATTTGCGCCTTTTCGCGCTGAAAGACCTGGGTGAGCGCGAGGCGGATTGCATTGTGTCGAGTGACGACGAATCGTTCACATACAACGCGCGCATCAGCCGGCTGGCTCCGATCCAGGAACACAAGATGATTGTGAGGGCGGTGAACACCGGGGTCCGGCCGGAGCGGATCGCGGCGGCGTTGAACTTGTCCGTCAGGGATGTGAAGGCGTCCATGACGTTGCTGGAGGGTATTCATGAGGGTGCCGCGGACTTACTCAAGGACAAGGCAATCTCGCCAAAGGCAATCAGGTTGTTGAGGAAGGTCACAGGTTTGCGCCAGATCGAAATCGCGGAACTGATGGTAAGCGCGAACAATTTCACGAAGGGTTACGCGGAGGCGTTGGTCCTGGGCACGCCCAGGGATCAATTGGCAAATCCCGAGGAACCGAAGCGGAAGGAGGGGATGTCAGCGGAGGAGATAGCGCGGCTGGAGGGCGAGATGGAGTCGTTGGAACGCGACGTGAAGGCAGTGGAGGAAACTTACGGAGAGAACATGCTGAACCTGACTCTGGCGCGGGGGTATCTGAAGAAATTGCTGGAAAACGGCAAGGTGGTGCGGTTTTTGAACGCGAATTATCCGGACATTTGTTCAGAGTTTGAGACAATTGCGGCGGCGGAGGGGGTGTGAGGGGGTACTGGAGCGCCAACTGCAAGGCCACAAATCACTCTTCAATCGTGCGGACGCTCCTGGCATCATAGGTGCATGGCTGAGAACCTGGAAATCGGCAAGAATCCGGCCGCAGTGGCCCTGGGCAGACTCGGGGGGTTGAAAGGCGGAAAGGCGCGGGCTAAGACGCTTACCGCGTTGGCTCGGAAGAAAATCGCGAAGAGGGCGGCGGCGGCCCGGTGGAAAAAGAAAGTCGCACCGAAGCGTTGACTATGCTTGAGCGGTCAAGCATACTACCTCTATGAAATTCAGCAAAGGCGACATCCTGATTCCGCAGGGCGCGCAATTCCCCGAGGGCGGGGTCGTGGCGGACGGTTACGACGACACGGGCCGTTTGCTGACGCATCCGCTCGGCGGCGGCTTTCAGAGCGCTTATTCGGGGGATGTGGCCAGCCGCTTTAGGGTGGTTGAGGAAAATGAACGCACTCAGGCGTTGTTTCGTCGCGTCCGGTTCAGCCTGCTGGATTCTGATGATTGCTTTTCCGGCTGGTCGAATGGGGAAAGATGGAACGGGTGGGCTATGCCGCACTTTGAGTTTGCGGAGGCGCAGCGCCTAGTCGCTTGGTTGACGACGGGCAAGGGACGATTCGATTCGGCAGAGGACGCGTTTGTAACGGTATCGCAGGACGGGGAGGAGGAGACTTGGCGCGGGCTATCGGTGGCCGTTACGGACGGAACGAGCATCATGGTCTATCCCATTGGTGCAGGTTCATGGTGCTGGGATGAAGTGGAGGATTGAAGATGGGACTGAGTTATCGCTTTGCGCTTTCGGTACAGAGGCTGGAACATGAATTATGAAACGAGGAGACATCGTGAAGTATTCGAGGCCAGTGAGCGCGGATGAGGCGGAATTCCGATTCATTCTGCTAAACGAGCCGGAAAAGGGGCGTGTTGATATCCAGCTCATTTGTGACGACCGGATTAAGCCGATCGAGACCGTGGAGACGGGGGAGGTTGAGCTGGCGGATGACTAGAGGGGGGCCTTGCGTGGGGATCAGAATTGCATTGCGCGGGCTCTCCAGCTGAGGCATGAGTTTGCGGATCGGAACGGAAGTGAAGCATGAGAATCGCGCTGAGAACTAGCGGCGGGCGCGGGGAGTACGAGCTTGCCGGGCAACAGGGAAGTGTACACGCATCAGACTTGTTCGGGAGGGAGATGTCTTATGAGATTACGCCGGAAATCGTGATTCCGGGTAGGGCTGTGGCCATCGTGACAGAGAAGCAGGGGAAGCCGAGAATCCGATTGCAGGAGCAACAAACGACAACACACTTTTACAGGCTTTTGGCTGCCGTGCTGCTGCTGCCGAAGCCGAAACGTGAACTGAAGCAAACGCACGGCGCGCTGCTTCTTAGGCGGGACTCTTACTCGATGACGGCTATCAACGTCGATGTTAGCGCGAAAACCAGCAGTGGCGTCGTACTGCGCCCTACGGACCTACTAGTCGAGAATGCCGATAACAAGAAGCAGCAGGTGAGTGTCGTCGAGAGAATGGGCCGGATTTTCCGTCTCTGGGCTGCGGCGAGCGGGCAAAGCACGCCTTTTGCGGCGCTCGTACTGAGGCACAAGGAGGCGATTGGTGATGCGGCCGCAAACCACAAAACGATCGAGGATGCTGCTGATGAAATTGCTTCCGCGCTGCACACCGATGCGGACCCGCTGCCGCTGGCGGAACGGGCGATGGGGCTGGTTCCGATAATCACGCGACCTGTGACGGAGCGGACGGCCGCGGAGGAGCCGCTTGTGAGCCTTTTCGCTGAGGATGACCACCGAACTCCGATGGAGGCCCGCGTAGAACGGGTGAAGCAGTGGCGGCAGCTAGCGGTGCGTGGAGCGGATGGCGCCAAGTTCCGGCAATCAGTGCGACAAGTTTATGGCGCTCGGTGCTTGTTCTCAGGCCAGCGGCTGCCGAAGACTGAGGTGACAGAGACCGCTGGCGTGGACGCTGCGCACATCCTGCCCTGGTCAAGGTACGACGTTAACTCGGTGACCAATGGAATCTGTTTGGACAAGCTATGCCACTGGGGGTTCGACGAGGGAGTGGTGCGGCTGTCGTTTGACCGGAGTGCCAGCACCTACATGGTGGATGTGCCGGGACAAATGAAAGCAGCGGCAAAGAAAGCCGGGTTGGACTTGGAGTATTTCAGGCGCTTGGCGGGGCCTGTCCCGGCGTCCCGACTGCCTGCCGACAGGGCCCACTGGCCACACCCTGAATACTTGGAAGAGCTGAACAAATTCATGTTCGGCTCTTCGGCGTAGTCAGGTGTTGACAATGGCGGGAACGGGAGCGGCTTGGTTGTCGCGTCCGTTCGGCGCGAGAAGGTATGCCTTGACGCGGTGGGCTATCCACGTAATGACAGGCGGGGTGACGGCGTTGCCGAGGGCGTGATACCTCATCGAATCGAGATCGTCGGGATTGAACTTCGTCCCCGGGGGCGGCACAGTCCAGTTGGGGGGGAAACCCATAATCCCCTCGCACTCGGTTGGCGTGAGCCTCCTGACTAGACCCTGTCTTGGGTACGATACGTACGTCCTGCTCCAGTCGGTACCGGTGTGGCGGGCTGAGCAGGCGTAGAGGCAGTAGGCGATGGACTGGAAGACGGGTCCTTCGCCGCCAGTTTCTCCAAGGACTGTCTTAAAGGGGGAAAGAGGTTTCGTCCCATTTCTCCTGCTCGCCTCAGCATGCCCTTCGCGGCGTTCGGCCTCAAAAAGTATTTTTCCGGGACCTGGTTTGTCTCGATAACACCCGACAATGTACACTCGCTGGCGTGACTGGGGGACTCCGAAGTTCTTGCTGTTAAGCACACGCCATCCAAGAGCATACCCGAGTTCGGCCAAAGTTCGAATGACGATTTGGAAGTCTCTTCCTCGGTGGGAATTAAGGAGACCGTGAACGTTTTCGAGTAGAACAACTCTGGGGCGTCCTTCTCCAAGCAAGCGAGCGAATTCATGAAAGAGTCCAGAGCGCGTCCCTTTAAGCCCTGCCCGAGGGCCCATGCGCGCCAGCGAGACGTCTTGGCATGGGAATCCGGCGGTCCAGACATCGGAAACAGGAATTGTTGCATTGGTAAGCTCCTTAATGTTTTTCCATTTCGGGACGGAGGGCCAGTGCTTCTCCAAGATGGCGAAACAGAATTTGTGAACTTCGCATTGGAATGTGGTTTTGAATCCAGCAGCCTCGAAGCCGAGGTCGAACCCGCCGATGCCCGAGAAGAGCGAGGCCACCTTGAGCTCATGATCAGGCGCTCTGCTTTTGCCGCTGTGCTCTTCCCTGAGCTGCGCCGGGATGGAGCCGGCTGGCTTGAGCTCTCCCGCTTTTTGTTGCGGGGCTTTTCTTTTTGTCCTGCTCATTGCTGGTCGTTGATGAGAGTTTACACAGAACTTGGCGCGGCTCAAGTGCTGTGAATGGCTTTCGGACGGTGGCCAGGAGCTTGAGCAACTTCCGAACGATTTTCTTTTCGCCGCGCAGTTCGTGTTCCCAAATTCGGGCTACCTTCCATTTGCGCCGCCCGAGTTCTTTGACAACAAGGCGATCCCGCGCAACGTTTCGAGCAATTTTCGCGCGCCAGTAAGCTTGGTTGCTGCGGGGCGCACGGGCGTGCATTGGGCAGCCGTGCCAGAAACAGCCGTCAACAAAAACTGCGAGGCGCTCGTGGCGGAAGATGAAATCGGGGTGGCCAGGAAGTGCTTGGTGGCGGCGCCAACCGGTGATGCCGTTTGCCCGAAGGATGGCTACGAGTCTTAGCTCGGTGTCCTTGTTGCCGCGCCCGCGAATGCGGGACATCACCTCCGAGCGTTTCGCCTTGCTGAATACATCAGTCATGGGAGATCAGGCCAGCATTGGTGTGAAGAAGCCCATGGCTGGATTCTGAGGTGTGCCGACGAGGAGGGCCCGATCAAGAAGGCGATTGCCTTCTTCGCAGGACGTTTCCGGCAGGAGACAGCATCCATGGCAGGCGGCAAGGTTTGCGCTGTCCGGGCCCTGCCCGTTGCTCTCTATGCAGACGGGGTCCGAGGAGCACCAGGCGGCGTGGTTGAGGGCGCGCAGGAGCGTTGCCTCAAGGCGACCCGGCTTACCCTGTCGAACAAGGCCACCCATGGTGCCTTCAGAGTCGCCAGAGGCCGTGTAGATGAGGACGCCATGCATCGGGCGGCCCGGATCTCTGAAATCGCAGTAGAGGCGCTCGCGGAGCGATGCGCTGCCGTAGCCGCAGTCGAAACTTAGCTGGTTGATGAATACGTGCGCGAGCGTGTGCAGAAGCAGGAATTTGGGAGTGATGTTGCGAGATGGCTGCTGGCGGGAGGCCCGTGCCAGATTGTAGTTGGATATGAGAGGCTTGATGCGCTCAAGGGCACCGGGTTGTTCGGCGAGCCATTTGGCGACTTGATCCTGGTTAAACTGGAGGAAGATTCCTTCTCCGTAAACCTTTATGGCGGGGAGCCAGTCAATTTGGGGGTCGAGCTTTAGCTGCTGCAGGCGGTCGCTGGCAAGGTTGCCATCGGGCGGCAAGATACGCGTGAAGCCAGCCAACGCACGGGTCTCGCGGAGCTTGTGGACCAAGCGGATCCGGGAGAAAAGGCTGGCAACGACGGGGTCGTAGTCCGCTAGGTTGGCGCTTTCGACGTAGAGTTCGCTTTGGGGGCCAACTTTCCCGTCGCAGATGGCTTGGTATTCCGAGCGCCGGAAGTCCTCCTCGTCACCTGTGGCGCCGGAGGGACCGGCCGTAGGTCTTCCCTCAAGTTTGCGCTGGGCGGCGGCTTCCAATTTCTTGACGTCCACGCCGGCCATGCCAGCGACCATCTGGCAGCGCATGGGGTCGATGCGGCCATTGACGGTACCCTGCGAGAGGAGGTCCCAAACGTGGGGTTGTTCGAGGACGGCGATGACGTCACGGCTGGCACTCTCGGCCCAAAGCGGCAGGTAGATGGAACTCACCACGTGCGGGAAATACACGTTCGTTGCGCCGCGTTGCAGGACTCTGAGGAAATGGCCGCATGGCGTCTGGCCTGCATCCACGTCGCCAAACCACGGACGCAAGCCCTTGCAGTTGCACCCTATCTTGGCAAGCGGCCCTCCAGCTTTTTCGTCGAAACGAAATACGTCGCCTAAGTTGCGCTTTTGCCCGCAGGAGCATTCTACTGTGATTCCGGCCAATCCTGCCGATGAACGCCCGGCCCGCATTCTGAGCCTGCAGTTGGGATCGAACGGTTTATCTCGGTGAACCCATTCCATGAATGGGAAGTCCTGGATGTGACCGAGGTCGCAGGCCGTGACAAAGCGAACCGGGATGAGGAATGGGCGCCTGGATGGCGGTTTGTTGGCGCAGTTTTGCTGTGGGTACTGACGTCCGCGGCAGCGTTCACCCGTTGAGGAAAATGGGGAGAGGAGTTCCATGCCACCACAATGATGGCAGTAGTGCCACCGGGGGAAGCGAACAAAAGGCACATTCTGATTTGCAAACTGGGCCCCTGCATCGGGCTCCCGGTGATCCGGCGGCATCCTAAAGTGGGCGACGCCGAGGCGTGCTTCAAGACGTTCCTCGCGAATGAGCCACCCCGATTCCGGGGGGCACTGTTGTTTTGCGAGCGGCCAAGCGTCGAGCCCTGCTGGCATCAACGACTCGTCCCTAGGAAAGTCTACCATGGCGCCAACACCGAAGGGGGAAATGAGCTGACTGCGGCGAATGGGCTTTAATGCTGCCATAGGGTTAGGGTTGGGGGAATTGGAGGATTACTTCGGCATCACAACCGGAGTCCACGTTGCGCATAGAAGACGGCGTAGCTTTGGCGCGATTGTACCAGAGGGCGCGGGGTTCGGTTCCACTTGGATACATCAGGGGCGTCTCTGTTGGGGGTGGCCCGAAATGTCCGTAGATCGGTGGCTGGATCAGGCGCCAGCGTTCAATGAGATTGGCGAGCATCTCATCTGCAAATGGGGTTTCCGTGACGTCGACCTGCTGGATACGCTGAATCAGGATGTCGCGAATCCGCTGGAAGAGCGGGTCATCGGGAGGCGGGCTTGGAATCTGACCGAGGGCTTGACTGCCGAGGTAGCGCACGAGTGTGATCACCTGGGCGTGGAGGGCGCGTTCACGCACGGGCACGGCAAATGGAGTTACGCTCGTAGGCTCAACCCAGCGGTAGATGCTTTGGTGGTAGGAACGGAAGTGCTCGAAGTGGGATCGGTCGCGTGGCTTGGATGGGTTATACACGGCGGTGACAAGGCCAGGGCCGCGAGCGTCGCGCCCCACACGGCTGGTGGCCTGAATGTACTCGGAGGTGGTTTTGGGCTGGCCCACCACGGTCATAAGTCCAAGCCGAGGCACATCAAGGCCAACCTGAATCATGTTGGTGGCGAGGCAGACGTCCACCGGCCGGCGGTCGTCCGTGGGGGGGTATGTGTTGAAAAGCTCCTGCAGAACGTCTGTGATTTGGCTGCTTTGGATTCGGCTGGTTAGCTCGAGGTCACGATTGATGAAGCGGCGGAGATCCGGGTTGCTCGTGCCTGGGGCCGGTTTGCGAATATTAAGCCTGTCCCAGACCGCGTTCAAGTATTCCCGGATGTCGGCCCGGATGAGGGTGGCGGCGTGGCCAAGCTCGCGAAGACTGTTGAAGTAGCCCATCAGCGTCCAGTATGGGTCCAGGGTTTCCGGCGCGGCGCCTGGAATGCACTTGACCGCCTGCAGGAGGGCTGCCATGACGCGCACCTGTGCCGTAACATGGGACGATAGCGCAGAAGCGAATACGCCGATGTAGAGCCGTCCTGGCAGGGGCAGGCCCTGCGAATCAACGCGGGCTTCTTCGGCGAAGAAGGAATCGCCGGCGGTGAGGCCCTGAGGCGGGAACAGGAAAACGTCGCGGGCGTAGAGACAGTGGACCTGCTGCGCGGCGCGGCAGATGGTAGCTGTGGATGCCACGACTTTGGGAGGCAGGAGTTTTCCACCGAGTTGGTGGCGGCAGAGCGCGTCGATGGTTGCCTCGTATATTCCCACCATCGAGCCGAGAGCTCCCGAGATGAGGTGCAGCTCGTCCTGGATGATTAGGTCCGGCGGTGACACTGGAGCCACGTTGTCCAGGCCAAAGAGCCGGCGCGGTTCCGTGTACCATGGAAGCATCGCGAACTTATCCACAGTTCCAATGAGAAGCGTTGGACGTTCCTCGTAGATGGCTTCGTCGACGACGAGGAGGGGTAGACCTCGGGAGTCGCGGAAGATGCAATCAGGGTCCTGGCACCGGAAGACCACTTTCGAGCTTTCTCTCCGATAGCCTTTGGCTTCGTAACCGTTTCCGAGGGCGACGGGGCCCATTTCAGCGCCGCACCAGGGACAGGTAAGAACCACGAATGGGTTGGGCTTGCCGTTCGTCAAGAGGGTGTTAAGGGCGAGAACCGCTTCCGAGTTTTTGTTGGGAGTGACGCTCTGGCCGACCCAGAGACCGATGGAGATGCGGGCCGGCCCGAGGCGGGATTCGTTCTCCCGGCGTATTGTCTCGCAGGCACAAATGAGGGATGCTGCGCGCTGGAACTGCTGGGTGGTGAGGAGGCGGAGCGTGTATCTCATAAGCGCGGTTGTGCCAGCGTCGCCGAGGTCATGGAGGCGGCGCCGGAAAATCGTGAATGCCGTGAGGCCAAGATATGCTTCCGTTTTGCCGCCTCCTGTTGGGAACCAGATTAGGTCGACTGTGGCGCGTTCGGGGCTTTCACGCTGCGCAGTCGACTTGAGGTTCATCAAGATGAAGGCGAGCTGGAATGGGCGCCACAGTCCCTTGCCTTTGGGCGGATTATCGTAATCCGGGACCGAGTAAGGCTCGCCCAACAAAAGCCCCCCAGCTTTGGCGGTCCAGGTCCTGCGCTTGTTGGCCGCGAGGTTGTAGTGGAGCTGCTGCATGAGCATCGCTCTGTTCATCCAGGCAAAAGCCTGGCGTGTATCGGGATCGTCCTTCAGGAGGGCGATCCCGGCCACGATGCGCTCGTGGCATTTGGCGCAGAGGTCCAAGTGCCGAAGTGCGGCGGGACGGTGATCCTCCGGGAAGGATGGAGTTTGGACAGTTTCCTCCTGTTGGCGAATCCATTTTTCGTATTCGGAGGCTAGGTGAACGCAAGTCTGGATGGGGCCGTCTCCCGCAGGTTCGGAGAGCGCGCGCATGGAGAGCTCCAGGCCTTTTATCTCGCGAGGAAGAATGGGTTTGATTTCATAACTTGGGAGTGAGTCGGTCTGGATGCGGTTTATTGCGGAGGCCTCGGTGTCGGGCCAATGGGCGGCGCATCCGTGACCAACTGCAAACGTTTTACGGTGCCGATAAAGCAAGCGGAGGGATTGTTCCTCTTCATCGTTCTGAATTCCCTCTCTTTCCGGATATTCCAGGAAGCAGGAGGAGCCGTCGGGGTCCTCGACAGTGAATTCGCACTGGAAGAAGCATTCACTGTCTTTCGGGCTGGAGGTGGACATTTCTGTCCTGTTGATGAGGGTGAACGTAATGATGCGATCGCGCACGGGATCCTGCGCGCGGACGTACGGGCGGCTGAAAATGTGGAGGGAGAGTTTCATGTCCGCCGTGCCGGTCGGGAGGTTGAACTCTCTGGTCAAGGCTTTTGCCGGGAGAAGGACGGAGCAATCCACCTGCAAGACGGCGGGTGCCACGGACTTTCGCCAGTGATGAGGCTGCCAATTGCCTTTTTTGTCCTGCTTGCCAAGTTCTGGCTGGGCTTTTCGCTCGTAGCGCCCGGCCCGTATGGTAACGCTCAGGCGTCTCGGGAGACGCACCAGGGCTGTGAGACCCATAGCGCTGGGCAGGAACTCGTTGGCGCGGTTCACTTCGTGTTCTGTGCTTTCATCGGCTTCGGAGAAGCCGCCCCCGGGTGTGACGTCCTCCGGCTCGTCACCTTCTGCTGGCCCGGTATCGGCTGTTTCGACTTCCTCCGGTGCAACGGATTCCGCTTGCTCGATGCGCGACCCGCCCGGGAACAGCACACCAGCGCTGTAGCGAAGTCGTGGCGGGTCTTGGGGCCGGAGGATTTCTTCGCCTCCGTTCAAATCCTTGTGCTCGGGCCTCGGGTCTGGGCCGACCAGCTCCCGGCGGAGAAAGTCAACGATGTTGGAACGAACTTGTGTTGAACTCATGGGCTCTTACTCCATCCTTCCTGGAGTTTTCTGCGGAAGCATTCGGTTATGTCTGACTTAGCCTGCTCGTGAACCAGCACAGTCAACTGGGAGCGAGCGCGAGACATGGCAACGTAGAGCAACGATTGGGGGGCGCCGCCTGTCACCTGTTCGACATCGCAGAGGACGACGACCGGACTTTCCATGCCCTTGAAAGCTTGAATGGTGACAAAACGGATGATCGGGACGCGGGTGCGAGCAGGGACGAACTCGCCTAATTCCACGAGCCGGAAAGCGCGGCCTCCGTCGAGGCCTGCCACGCCGGAGTGAGGAAGGCGAGCCTTTGAAACTACCGCAATGTCCGCAGGTTTCACGCGGTCAATAAGCAGGCGACCGAGCACGCCAGAGAGGGCGGCGCGTTGCGTTTCTGGCGACGTATAGTAGTGGTAATCAACAGGAAGGCCGACGCACTGGCCCATGCGGTAGGGGGGCGAGGCGAATCCAGACAAAAGCGCGGTTTCCTCGCCGATGTTGCGGGTGTTCCGGCAATTCATCGTGAGGCGACCTCTGGCGAAATGGGGTGCGAAGGTTCTCAAGAGAGCTCTGAGATCCTCGGCCGTTTCGGGACTGTAGATGGCTTGGCGCTGGAAGTCTCCGAAGACCGCCCAGCAGCCGTTGGAAAGCCCATTCCTGACGGAGACGTTCAGGGTTTCAAGCACGCCAGGCCGGAGGAGATCCTGAGCCTCGTCCATTACCAGCACGTCATAGGGCTGAGCGCGCTCCTCAAGAGCCATGCGACCGCACATCGTGTACACGTTTTCGTACAGGTCGGCAGTCTGACCGCGCTGCTCCTGTTCCAGAAACTCACTAGCGATCGAGGAGCGCAGGATTGCGTCACGAAGGAGTTTGAAATGCCTCCCGGCAGTGAGGTTTTGGGGTCGGGGTGATTCGGCAGCCTGCCGTTCGAACCAGTCACCGAGAAGTCGGTTGAAGCAAATCAGGAGGGTCCGGCGGCCGGCTGCCGCAGAGCGGCGAGCGTACTCAAGGGCCAGCATCGTTTTCCCGGTGCCGGCCGGGCCTTCGAAAAGGCAGCGTTCATTATCCACCAGCAAATCGAGCGCGTCGAATTGCTCCTGCGTGAGCTGAAGGAGCTGAAGCTCGCAGTCCTCAATTTGGGTGCCGCGGGTTACGATCTTCTCGAAATCTGGGCGGATAAGTTGCTGGAGCATCACCATGGTTGCGGCGCTGGGCTCACCATCCGTGGACTGCGGATGAAGCTTTCTCTGCTCTGCGGCGATGCGCAGAACGGCCGTGGAGATCGGCTTTTTCAGTGCGTCGTGGTCGATGACCTGCCAGTCTTCCCACTCTGGGGACTTTTCCTGGAACGCAATGTCAGGCATGAGCACGGCGTAGCCGTAGAGCAGGCCGGCAGGAAACCCCGAAGGCGCCCGGTTCATTAGGCATTCGCGGAGAGCGAACATTCCTTCGCGGGCCTGGAGGAATGGACTTCGGCTCAGGGTTTCGGTGTGACCATATCGGTTTGTCGTTTCCCACATCCCACCGTTGCAGGCGAGGCGACCGCCCTTCACTTCCAGACAAAAAACACCCTTTCCGGGGAGGAGGATAACAAAATCGATCTCGCCGTAGGGTTTCTTCCCGCGGCGTGAAAGGCCGAGGGAGTGGATGACGACCCACGTGCTGGTGGCAGGTTCATTCTTGAGCAGGGCGAAGAGCCTGCGTTCCGCCGCACTCGCAGTGGACTGGTCGAAATACGCTGGGAGCATCTTTGCCATTATGCGAACAAGAGGATTTGGGCTTCCTCCCAGAGGAGGCGGTTGACTTCGCCTCGCGCACGCTGTTCGTTCTCGGCAGCTACGGTTTCGAGTTCCACCACCCATGCCGAGCCGAGTTCCTCAAGGTCAACCTTCGTTTCGTTTTCCTCAACCTTCCCAATGACCTCGGGCAATCGCCGGAGCAGGGTGTCTCTGACGCGCATGCCAGCGCTCAGATGTGCCCCGCGCAGTCTCTTAATGGCTTCTGCCACATCGCTCAGACGTTTTTCAAGTGGAGCATAGTTTGTGACAAGCGCGATCGTTTCCAGATCAGCGGTCAGTTCCTCATCTCCGATGCCCGGTCCGATTTGAGAAGTGTCAGCGAACCAGCTACGAATTGTAACGATGTGACGTGAGCGCTTCAGGTCCTTGGCCTGCTTGAGAAAATTCTCGGGAGTAATCCTACTGGCCCAGAGGGCATCTTTCCATGTGTGAGCGAGCTGGCGCAGTCGTTGCGCTTCGGCTCCGAGCAATTGGTCGGCCTTTTCGAGAATGAACTCGCGGTCGCCGGATTCGGGGAAGACGATGAAGTCCCCCTGCTTGAGCTCTGTGACCACCCTTTCAGGAAGCCTTTGGTTGGGGCGCAGGCGACCCGATACCAGGTCGGTCGCGACGACAACGCTGTGGTTGTCTGTCAGGAACGCGTATGTTTCGCCAACGAAGCTAACGTAACGCGCTGCGATTGTGTCCGCTGCGAAGACCGGGGTGGCGGCGGAGCCTTTGCGCACGGCGCGGAGGCGTTGCTCGAAGGTCCAGATTTCGGGATCCGGGCCGGTTATCTGTGAAGGTTCGGGTTGTGGACTCTCCTCTTCAGGCCAGACAATCGTTTCGGCGCCTTTACGGAGAAGGGAAGCCTTCTCGGCGGCAGTCACGCGCGGGGCGCGGGGGCGCTGCTGCAGACGCTTCCGGGACATTTGAAGCCAGCGACCTTCGAACGGGTACGCGACGACTTTGATCGTCGGGGCTACTAGGCTAGCGGCAACGTGTTTCATCGACTCCCCCCCGAGCCAGGAAATGCAGATCAGGTTGTCGAGCGCAGCATCTTCCGGCAGGGTACGAGGGGAATACGCTTCGGCCTTGGTCGAGAAGCCATTTTGGCACAGCCAAAGGCGCAAATCGGCAACTTGGCCTTCGTTGCGTGCGACCAGGGCGCACTTTGAACCGGAATCGAGGGCCGTTTTCAGGAGGCGGTAAAGGGCGGCGCCCTTTGCGACCCCGAGTTCTGCTTCTGGAGTGAAGCAGCTTTCAATGGCATTGGTGGCTTCCATAAGCAGCTGTTTTTGCTCCAAGGATAGCCAAACCGTGTGGCGGTCGAGATCCTGCCGGAGTAGAGCAGCTTGCTGAATCGCTCTCTGACGTTCGTCTTCGGCCAGGGGGCGGATAATTGTGCAGGCGTCATTGAGCATTCTCCAGGCGCGTGAGGCGAGTCTCGTTAGTGGGCCGTCTGGCGCCAGCTGAATCGCTGCGTGGAGCTTCTCCAGCAAGAGACAGGCATTCTCAAGTCTTGGATGCTCGCAGGACTCGGCTTCCAGCTTCAATTGGTGGCAGTTGGCAGCCCAGCGCATGATGTTGCCGACTCTTCCGGTGGAAGTGGCTGGCTGGTCGTTGAGGCCGCTTTGAATTTCCGTTGCGGTGAGCCACCAGAAGCGGCATTGCCTCGGGGCGGATCCCAAAATCTCGATCATCTCACCCTCAGACGAGTCCGCGAAAAGGACAATGTGCTGCGTTTCGGCCATGTCATCGTAGGCTTGGCGGTTGTTGCGGAAGCGCGAAAGCCCATTTACCACGACAAGTGTGGACTTGGTCTGGGCGTCGATGCAGTAATTAGCCAGGAGCTCGGCAGAGTGCGTTATGGTGATGAGTGGTTCGCCAGCAAGCCCTTCTCCGTCGGTCCTATGGACCCAGCCGGGCTGCGCTGTCGTGGGCGCAGCCAACCAGCCGAACGGTATCATTCCGTCGAGGGGTTTCCTGCCGGTATACGTGGGCGGAAGCTGCATGGCCACTGAGCTCGCGAAGTCGGCAAAGTCCCCTTGGGCGTCGAGGAGGATCGCGGCGTTCTTTACGCAGCTAAGATTTCCAAACGTAGTGGTTTCGAGGAGCGCATCTATAGGTGCCAGGGGGGGCGCCTGCAATTCACGCGCCCGCTTGCGGATGTCTCCCTTGGGGCGCTTTGCGCCGGTGCTCTCGAGGCGCTGGATGGCCCAAAGGGGGAAATTCATCTTCATTGGAAAGGTCGCTCGGTAGCCGGTTTTCTGGCGAGCGAGATCGAGTTCTGCCAACCAGAAATGTTCGGGGTCTTCAGGACGGACACCGTCATAGATGAAGACTTCCTTTGAAGGATGGATGCACACCGTTTGGCCTACTCGGAATTTCTGGTGCGCCAAGGTCTCTAGGAATACCTTATGTGTTTGGCGGAGCTTGAGGAGGGTGTGCAAAATGAGGGCCAAACGGCCTGCATCTCCGCGCTTTGGGAGAACGAAGCAAATGGGCGTATCCGGCGGATTATCCATCACCGCAAGGGCCAAGCCTAGAAAAGGCGGCAGTCTCTCTGGCGGGTCATATTTTTTTGTGTCCTTGACAGCGATCCTTTTTAACAGGGGATACGCCTCCAAGACATGATTGATAACGTCCTGCATGGCATGTGTTATCCATCCTGTGTCAAACAGGCCACCACGTCGCGCATGACCGGTGGACAGACAGCATTGCCGATCATTTTGATTCTGTCGCGGCGTGTGCCGTGGGGAAAACTCATGCCTTGCATGCCCATGGCGGCTTGAAGTTCTGGTACCTGCAGCATTCGCATCACGTGTCCCCTCGGGGATGGCTTCACCAGTGCGAAGCGGTCTAGGGTTGTGATTGTACGCAATGGGCGGTCAAGACGCTGCCAGCCTCCGGCGTGGTCGGAGCCGTAGTAGACCATCAGGAACGGCTTGTTGCGGCCAAGCGCCTTGATCGCTCTTTGCGCCCGTTGAATGGTCGCCTTGGCTCGCCGATGCGTGTGGACTGGCGTAAAGCGATAGGTGCCATTGATGTCTACCACCGCCGAGGCGTGGAAGGGCTTGGCCTGCGGCTTTGGCGTCGCGATCGGGATTCGCTGGCGATCGCAAAGCAAGAACAGGCGGCGTCTGGTTTGAGGAACGCCGAAGTGAACGGAGTTCAGCACCTGTTCGCGCAAATTATAGCCGAGACGCTCCAGTTTTGCCTTGAGTTCCGGGTAGCGTGGCCAGTTCCGCATGCTCACAACGTTCTCGAGTACTATCCACCTTGGTTTGAGGACGGCGGCAAAGCGGAGAACTTGGAATGCGGTGTTCTTGCTTATTTCGCAGCGAGGCTTGTTTCCCTTCGCCGGGCTGTGGTTCGTACATTCTGGTGACGCGAGGATGAGGTCTATCTGGCCTAGTTGGTCGGCAATCTTTCTGGGATTCAGATTCTCGAGACGGCCTTCGTAGAAGGTGGCTGCCGGGAAGTTGGCCGCGTGATTCTTTCCGGCCAGTGGCCAAGCGTCGAATGCTGCGACGATGTCGACCTTGGCCGCTTGAGCGCCCCAGCTGCTTCCTCCGGCACCGCAAAAGAGGTCGATTGCACGGATGTGTCGGTCTGCAGTCGAACTGTTTTTCATTTGCCGGTTCCCTCTGTGAGTTGAGACACAGGAGTATGGTAGGTGCTGGCGACTGGGCGCGCGACCGTCTGGGTCCTCTCCGGAGCAGTGCGGGCGACGAGTCGCACCTTGCCAAGCCTGTCGTGATTGATCGCTTCCGATCGCTTTCTCGTGAACTCCATAGCTAGTCGCCCTGCTCGTTGCTTGACATTGCCACAATCCGGGCTCGCTTGTCACGAAAGGAAGCGGAGAGGGGTGCGCCTCGGCTTGGTTGTGGCACAACAAGGGGCGGAGAGTGCGCACGGGGTAAATCATCCGTTTAGCGGTGTGGAGAGTGGCTGCCATCTCTGGTGTTGTGTCGGCCTGTGGCAGCGACCCCCGATTATCGTGTTATGTTGGGTGCGACGATCCGCCAAAGGCGGATGCGTTTGGGGCTCACCCAGGAGTTGTTGGCAGAAAAAGCCGAGCTTCATCCGAATTATTTGGGGCGCGTGGAGCGTGGAGAGGAACATATCTCAATAGGTGCGCTGCGGCGGATCGCGAAGGCGCTGGGGGTTCGGGTGCGGGACCTAGTGGTGGACATTTAGGGGGATTGGGAACGGAATCCAGAATCCAGAAGTCAGAAGTCAGAAGGCGCAAGTCAGAAGGCGAAGGGCGGAGGACGGATGGGACGAGTGGGACGAATAGAACAGATGCGACAGATTAATGATCCGTTTAGCGGTGTGGAGGTTGCTCGGGTCGAGTTGGTAGTGTTCACGCCCTCGGATGAAAAAGGGACAGTCGGGCAGGGCTGAATATTTGGAATCGGGAACGCGCTGGGTCAGGGGTAAGGGGCGTGGTCGTCAATATTTTTCTTCAAAAAAGTTCATTCTCGAAAACTGCTTTGTCGGGTTTGTGCGTACGTATCCGTTCGTGAATTTTCGGGGTCTGAATTCTGGTCCCCATTCGGGGTGCGAAATTCTTGAGTTATAACTGCGGCGTGCGCGAAGGGTGATGCTGTTTCACCAACGGATCGCGCGGTAATGGCAGCGATTGTTCAATTATGGGAATACATGTGAATCAAGAAACGGGGACGGGAACGAACAACGCTCTCGTCGAGGAGTTCATCAACAAGAACGAGGTGGCGCGGCGGTTGGGCAAGACGCTGCGCACTGTAGACAACTGGATGCAACGCGGGCTGCTGCCGTATTTCAAGATCGGGCGCAGTGTGTCGTTCAAATGGAGTGATGTTGAAAAGCACCTGGCGCAGACGTGCCGGGTGTGCCGGCACGGGAGCAGATGAGGTGGCTTTGTGGATTCGCTGTCGGTTTGGGACGTGATCCTGGCCGTGCTTCTCTTGCTGGTGGTGTTCGTCAACGGCATCAGCGTGGGATTGCTCATGGTGAAGTGGGCGGTCATCCGAGGGTGGAGGAGCGCGGCGCCGGAGCCTGAGGAGAGGACGAATGGGACCAACGGGACAGATGGGGAACGGCAAATGGCAGATGGCGGATAAGCGAAAATGAACTCACGGGAAAAGGGAAAACGCGGTGAGCGGCAGTGGCGCGATGAGTTGCGCGCCAATGGGTACGCCGCACGGCGCGGCCAGCAGTTTGCCGGGTCGCCGGAGTCGCCGGACGTGGTGTGTGATTCATTGCCGTGGATTCATTTTGAGGTGAAGGCAGTCGAGCGGCTGCGGATTCATAAGGCGATGGATCAGGCGCGCCGGCAGGCGGGGCCTGCACCCAATGCGGCTGGCGCCGCGAAGAGCAAGGTGCCGATTGTCGCGCACAAACGGAATTTTGGCCGGTGGCTCGTGACGATGGAGGCGGAGACATTTTTCAAATTCCTGCGCGGAGATCTTCCGCCGCAGGCCTGTGAGTCCCCACCTAAAGCCCCTCTCCCGCCTGTCGGGAGAGGGGCTTCTCGCGATAACGCGAGGCGGAGCGGGCAGGACGCGCCGCAGCGCATCCCTACCGAGCAAATTTTGACCGAGGACGCGTGTCTCGGCCAACGACAACAACGAGAAAAAGGGAACGGAAAGGAAAAAGTATGATCCTACAGTGTAAAGAAAACGCAGACTTCAAACCTCATCCCGAGGGCATTCATCCCGCCGTGTGCGTGGATGTGATCGACATGGGCCTCGTGGAGACGGAATTCCAGGGACAGAGGCGGATGGTGAACAAGGTGAAGCTCGTTTTCGAGAGCGAGCAGAAGACGGAGGACGGGAAGAATTGCACGGTGTCCAAGAATTTCACGGCGAGTCTGCACCAGAAAGCCAAGTTGGCTGAGTTCCTTGGCAAGTGGCGCGGGCGGCCGATTGTGCCAGGTGAAACGATTGACCTGAACAAGCTCCTCGGCGCGTGTTGTACGCTGGTGATCAGTCACCAGCAGAACATGGTGGGCAGGACTTACGCGAGCATTGACGCCATATCGAAGCCGACCAGAAGGGTGGTGCCGTCGGGTGGTTACGATCCGGTGGCGATGCGGCAGAGTTTTGCGGAGTGGAAGGCGAGGCAGGGGCAAGGGGGAACATCGAACATCCAACATCGAACACCGAACTTCGAGCGGCAACCCTCACCCGCCCCTTCGGGCCACCCTCTCCCATCGGATGGGCGAGGGGCGTCGCCGCAAGTCGGAGGCACCTCACCCCAGCCCTCTCCCCAAAGCGGAGAGGGAGATGCCTGGACGCGCGGCAGCGCGTCCCTACCGCAGCCCAAAAGTGGGGCGGCCATCGCCGCGCCAGCGCCGGATTACGATCCGGAAGTGGGGTTTTGAGACAAACGGGGCGCACCTCATCCGGCCTGCGGCCACCTCCTCCCCAAAGCGGAGAAGGCGGCGCGGTGCGGAGACCGCGCCCTACCAACCTGACGAAAACGACATCATCCCATGAAATTGTTTTCTCCTGACAGTACTCACTGGTATGGACGGGACGGGTTGCCGATGCACACGGTCCTGTCCCAAAAGGGCGAACCGCGGCCAACGACGGTGCGTGATGCGCGCAAGCTCGGGCTTTTGCCGAGCGTCACCAACATCCTGGGCGTTATTGCCAAGCCGGAATTGACGGCGTGGCTGCAGGAGCAGGTGGTGCTCGCTGCACTCACGCTGCCGCGGATCGAGGGCGAAAGCGAAAATGATTTCGCCAAGCGCGTGGTTGTGGATTCGCAAACGACGCGCGACAGCGCGGCGGATTTTGGGACGGCGTTTCATCACGGAGCCGAACGCGTGGCTCAAACTCTGGAGGTGGATCCAAAGGACGCTTTGGCGCCGTGGCTTGGTCTTTACCGGGATTGGTTCCAGGCTAATTGCGCCCGGCTGGTGTGGACTGAGCGGGTTCTGGTGAATCCTGAGCTGGGTTACGCGGGGACCGGCGATCTCCTGATCGAGCACATGGATCACGGTTTGACTCTGGTCGATCTTAAGACGCAAGGCGTGAAGGTGGCGGCCGGTCCTTCAGTTTATCGATCGTGGGGTTATCAGCTCGCCGCGTACCGGAAGGTTTTGGGCCAGCCGGTCAAGTGCATGAACCTGATCGTGAACTCGCGTGAGCCGCATACGCCGGTCGAGGTTCCGTGGAACGAAGGGGATATGGAGCGCGGCTGGGCCGCATTCGAGGCCGCACGCCGGTTGTGGGTGATCGAGAAGGGTTACGACCCGACCAATTATGGAACTGAGCCCACACGGACGGCTATTGCCGCGTGACGTGGAACGATTGCACCGGCTGGTGGGGGGTGACCCGCGAGTGGAAGAAATGATCCTGCGGTTCATCGGTGACCGTTACGGGGCGAAGAATCTGCTCCACCTGCCGGTGAACGTGGCGGAGGCCGTGTTGACGCGTCCGGGCGGTTTCGTTCGGGCTGCGAAGCAGCACTGCGAGCCGGAGTTGAGTTTTTGAGACGCGAATTGCGCCAATTCACGCGAACGAATTCACCGCAGAGACGCGGAGGCACAGAGGAATAGTATGCAGGGATGAAGACGCATGTTGAAACGCAAAGAAAATGGCTGACGTGGACTACTGCAAACTAACTTTAACTCTAGCTAACACTAACATCCACGTCAGCCACCTCAAGATAGCAGGAGTCGGGCGGAATGGCAAATGTGAGTGAATCTTTGGGGCGATGTTCCCAAGGTGGCGCACTGGCGTGCTTACCCTGGGCTAATTTCGAGTGCCCGGTGGGGCAGTCGGATTGGAGATAAACAACCAGGACACGCGGCAGCGCATCCCTACCTGAAATGAAGGATCCCCGGCAGATAGCAGCCGGCATTGTCGGCACGGTGGACTGGCAGAGCGAGGTCAGCGGGTTCTGCAGGTGCCCGGGCGAGGCACTGCATACCAGTCCGAATGGAAACAAGGACTGTCGGGTCAACGTGGATGGTGCGCCGACGATTTTTTGTTTTCACGCGTCGTGCGCATCGGCGGTCGCGGAGGCGAACTGGCGATTGCGTCGGGAGCTGGGGGGCTCGCCCTGGGAACTCATGCTGCCAGGCGGGCGTTTGCTCAGGAGCGGGGACATTTTGCAGAAGGACGGAACGGTAATGGCGAGGGCGGAGATTGGGAGGGGAAACGGCTCGCCGGGAGTCTCGCCCCACCCGGGGGAACGGCTGGTCCTGGAGTCAGTCCGCGTGATGGCGGAGCGATTCGCCCCGGAAATGTTCGAGCGGTTTCACTGGCCGTTTGCGCAGATCATCGCCGATTCGCCGTTGCAGGTGTGCGAACGGGATGCGGAGGACCAGTTCAGGACCTGGTTGCGGCTGTGGCCGGCGCATTGTCGCGTCTGGATCGGCGACGTTTACAGCTCCGGCCGTCCAGAGCACCGGACTCATTTTCGGCCGATTGCGGACTGGTACCAGATCGGGCCGGTCATGGGGAACTTCACCTGCGGGTCCTCCTTCAAGCCCGGCAGCTTCAGTCGGAACAACGGGAACTGCAACGGCCAGCGTTTTCTCGTCGTCGAGAGCGACACGCTGGCGAAGGATGATGTGGGCGCGGTGTTCGCCTATCTCAGCCGGCGGCTGCGCTACCGGCTGCATTGCATCATTGATACCGCCGGGAAGTCGTTGCACGGCTGGTTTGACGCACCGAAGGACAAAGTCCGTGAGGCCCGGCTCAAGGCCGGGCTGACGGCGTTCGGGTGTGACCCAAAGGTTTTCACCTACTCGCAGCCGGTGCGTGTGCCGGGCGCCTGGCGGGATGGAAAGCTGCAACGGCTGGTGTGGTTGGAGGGATAGAGCGTGCCGATTCTGCCTGAAAACAAGTCCCGATATCCGCGCGATTGGGAGCTTCGGTCGCGGTTCGTGCGGTTCTATCGGGCGAAAAACCGGTGCGAATGGTGCGGCGCGGCGAACGGGCAGCCGCATCCGATCACTGGCAGCCTAGTCGTCTTGACGGTGGCGCACGTGTATGACGAGAGGCCAGAGGCCGCGAGCCTGCTGAATCTGGCGGCGCTCTGCCAGCGCTGCCACAACCGGCACGACGCCAAGAGCCGGCAGCGGCGGCGGCGGGCGGCCAGGGAGGCCCGGGCCGGCCAGCGGTTGCTGTTCGCCGAAGCGGAGGCCGGCGAGTGAGTGATCAAGTGGACATCGCGGTTGACCTGGGTGTGGTGCCGCCGCCGTTGCCGGAGATCTTGAATTTGAGGCAGTTGGTGGAGGCGGCGCCGGCGCCTCCGCCACAGATCATCGATGGCATCCTGCACCAGGGCTGCAAGATGATCCTCGGGGGCACCAGCAAGAGTAACAAGTCGTGGTGTCTGCTCGATCTGGCCGTCAGTGTGGCCAGTGGCGAGAAGTGGTGGGGCCGGAGGTGCACGAGGATGCCGGTGGTTTATATCAATTTCGAGCTGCACGTGTGGGCCATCGCGCAGCGGATCAATTCGTTGTGCGCGGCCAGGCCGGAGTGCAAGGACCTGGCAGAGACGCTGCATGTCTGGAATCTACGCGGTCGTAACGCGGACCTGACGCTGCTCCGGCCGAAGCTGGAGGAACAGCTCTACAGACACCAGTTCGGATTGATCATCCTGGATCCGGCCTACAAGGTGCTCGGTGATCGGGATGAAAACGCCAACGGAGAGATTGCCGGGCTGATGAACGAGCTGGAGGCACTGGCACAGAGTTCGCAAGCGGCTGTGGTGGTTGCGCATCATTTCGCCAAGGGCGACAGCACCTGCAAGGATGCTTTGGACCGGATGAGCGGTGCGGGAGCCTGGGCGCGTGACCCGGACAGCCTGTTGATCCTGACCCCACACGAGGAACTGGGCTGTTTTACGGTCACGAGCATTCTGCGGAACCTGCCCCAGTTGCCTGAGTTCGTGGTCGGGTGGGACTTCCCGCTGATGCGGCTGGCACCAGACCTGAACCCGGATGCTCTTCGTCGGCCCCAGGCCAAAAACAAGGTTTGCACGGACAAGGAGTTCGTCGATCAGTTGCTCACGGACCAGCCTGCCGCCCGATCTGCGATCGTCGCCAAGGGTGGCGAACTGGGCATTTCGCCAAGGTCAGTTGACAGATACCTGTCAAGGCTGGCTGAAGCAGGTGTAATTGGCTCTGAATACGGGCTTTATTGGAGGAAAACATGAGCACTTTGCCACTTTGCCATATCCCTATAAAGGAATGGCGACAAAGCAGCGAACAGGCAGAAGGGAAGGAACCACCCTCGTTGGGCTCGGGTGGTCCTTCCCTCACTGCCATTGGGCTGACAAATGGAAAGAACGTGAATGACCTTGGGGACTGAAGAACACAGCCCTGAAAAGGCCACAGTGGCGAACACTGGGCCTGGGGACCGTGGACCCGTGCCGATTTTCGAACAGCAGCCGAACGAGAGCAATAAGGCGTTTGCGGCTTTTGTCTTGTACCTGAGTTTGGGGCCGGAGAGGTCCATGGCGACAGTGGCCAAGAAGTTGTCCAAGAGTGAACAGCTATTGAAACGGTGGTCCGCGAAGTTTGACTGGCCGGCGCGGGTAGCTGCGCATGCGGCATACTTGGCGATCGTGGAGCGGGAAGCGCAAGCGGCGTTGGCCCGCGGGAAGTCCGTGGAATGGGGCAAGCGGCAACAGCAGTTGCGCGAGACGGAGTGGGAGATGCATGAAAAGTGCATCGCGGCAGCACGTCGTGCGCTCACCGCGTTCCTGGAACGCGAAAAGGTGTATGCAAACCTGGCGGATATTTCGCGGATCCTGGAGGTTGCCAGCAAGTTGGGCCGGCTGGCGTCGGGCATGGCGACGGATAAGACGGAGTTGTCCGGCGAGGATGGCGGACCGATTCGGGTCGAGCTGAGCGCGGCGCTGAACAAGATTTATGGGGATGGGGGTAAACCGCAGAGACGCGGAGGCACAGAGAAGGCAGTTGACGTGGAAGTGGTCGGCGGGACGCCGGCCACTGCGGGCGAGACGCCCGCGCTCCCCGCGGAGATATGACGCCGCTCGAGAGATACCTAGCGGCTGGGCGGGATGCGGGTTGTCCGCGGGACCAGATGGACAATTTTGTCCGGGCCGGCGTGGTGCTGCAGCCTCGCCAGTTGGCGGCGTCGGCTGCGGCAAGGTTGTGCGACCAGGCCGACGGGCCGACGGCGGTCGGCTATGGCGGAGCACGCGGCGGCGGAAAGTCACATTGGTTGCTGGCACAGATGGGGGCGGATGATTGCCAGCGGGTGGCGGGGTTGAAGTGCCTGCTGCTCCGAAAGGTTGGCAAGGCCAACATGGAGCATTTCGAGGATTTGAGGCGCCGGCTGTTCGGTGGCCTAAAGCATGAGTTTTCCGCGTATCGTGGGGTGCTGTCGTTTGCGAACGGGTCGAGGATCATTGCGGGGCATTTCCAGGCAGAAAAGGATATCGATGCTTACCTCGGCTTGGAATATGACGTGATCGGGATCGAGGAGGCGACGACGTTGTCGAGCCGGAAGCATCAGGACATTTCGACTTGTTGCCGCACGTCGAAGCCGAACTGGAGGCCACGGATTTACTCAACCTCCAATCCTGGCGGGATTGGGCATGCGTGGTATCGAACGAAGTTTCTGGTGCCGTGCCTGGAGAAGCGGGAGTCGGAAACGAGATTCGTGCCGGCGCGGGTGGATGATAATGCGTTTAACAACCCGGAATACAGGAAGGTGCTGGAGGGGCTGACGGGTTGGCAGAAGCGGGCCTGGCTGGATGGTGATTGGGACATTGCCGCCGGCCAGTTCTTCACGACATTCCGGCGGGACGTGCATGTGGTGTCGGAATTCGACGAGACGCGGGCGCGGGAATGGTTCGCTGCACTGGACTACGGGTTTGCGCATTACACGGTCGTGCTCTTGGGATGCACGGATGGGGACGGAAATGTTTTCGTTGTGGATGAACATGCGGAGCGGTTGTGGTTGCCGCAAAGGCACGCGAGTGCCGTGCGCGCGATGCTCGCACGGCACTGCGTGCCGGTTGAGGGTCGGTGGTTGAGCCGTCTCTGCTACGCTTCGCCGTGCCAAGGGGCTGAGCGGCGGAAGTTAAGGCCGTTGGAATTGGCGGATTTGAAGCGGTTCGTGGCCGGCGCGGACGTGTTCAGCAAGCAGAGTGACGGGAGCACGGTGGCGGGGCAGTACGCGAAGCTCGGTATCACGCTGCGACCTGCAAGTATGGACCGGGTGAACGGTTGGGCTGAGGTGTTGCAGAGGTTTGGGGACGCGGACGCTGGCATCGTGTCGAGTCTGTTCATTCATCGGAGGTGCGGGCGCTTGGTCGAGACGTTGCCGGCGCTGCAGCATGATCCGAATCGGCCGGAAGACGTGCTGAAAGTGGATGCCGATGAGGATGGGGTCGGCGGCGACGATGCGGCGGATGCGCTGCGGTATCTGGTTGCGACGAAGGCGAGGGCGATTTTGCAGAGGAAATTGAGGGGGACTTAGGTCTGAACTACGCGGATCTGCTTTGCGCAGGGTCCTTTCTCATTTTGACCAATCGTGAACTCCACGTGTTCCCCTGGCTTCAAGTCATCGAATTCTGCATTCAGGACGTCGGTGTAAAAGAAGAATAGTGTTGAACCTCCGCTGTCTGGTTGAATGAAACCGTAACCGCTCTTTAGAGAGTGGATGATCCCTTTGGTCGCGCCCTGTTTATCGGCTGCATCAGTCTGTGCATTTGGTGTCGGCACTGAACGGATCGCAAATTCCTTTCGAGGGACAAAGAGTCCGTTGATCAGCGGATCGCTCTTGCGTGCACGGTCATCGATTATTGGCGGCATCATCACGGGGTAGGTAACCTCGTCGAGCAGAACCTGCGCGGTTCGTGTCTCACGTTCGTTACCATTTTGGTCCACATACTTGAAATCCCAACCCAGGACCATCACTCTAGTTCCGAGAGTATTAAGTTTGCGGACAAGAGGCTGGAAATCTCCGTCGCACGCAATCAAAACGCTTACGTTAAAGCGTTTGTAGATCGCCAGTTCAAACATTTCCAGGGAGAGCCAGACATCAATTCCCTTCTCTCCTTCTCGCCCAAGAGGAAGGTAATGTGTTGTTACCCCTTCCTGAAGCAATACGTCGTCGAATATCCTCTCGCGTAGCAACAGATCGCGGTTGTCTGCCTCTACGGCGCGGAATCGTCCGCGGAAATAATGAGCGTCCACGATTTGGCAGTAACGAGCATCGGAGCTTTCACGCCTAGCTACTTCGTCCCGAATGAAGTTATGAAGTCCGGCAACGCTGATCCGAGCGCGTCGCTCGTGATGGTACTGGTAGTAATTGCTTACGTGAAAGAAGAAGTTGCCGTCGTAAAAAATCCCAATGCGTGTCAGTCGGCCTTCAGTGTTTTCCATAAATGTCTCCAGGTTCGGATAGTGTAAGTCAGAGGTACGTGGAGGGAAGTCAAAAGTAGTCTGTTAGCGCAGCCCCCTGGGGCGTGGAGGGGGCGAGCACTGGGGTGGGCGGGTGGCGCGCGCCTGGCTGCGAGAGCGGCCATTCGGCGGCGGTCTGTGGAGGGGAGCTTGCGACCGGAATAGAGCGGCGCCTTCGTCGGCGCGCGCGGTGATGGCCTGTCCGGCCAGAGGACTCCCGCGGAAGCGAGTGGCGGAGTCCAGAGGGCTTGCCCTTTGGCGCAGAGACCGGGACGGCGGGAGTCCCGGCGGGTCCAGGGCAGCGCCTTGGCCGGGGCGGGGCCGGCGTGTCCGCCTTCGCTGTGCTACGGCGCGACAAAGCGGGTGTTGCGGGGTGTGCTCGCGTCGGCGTAAGCCAATCCGGTGCCCCAGCCGAGAGCGCGGCGGCAGGCGGCGATGGTGGTTCCGGTGGTCGTGACGTTGTCCACAAAGTGAACCGGCAAGGGCTGCATGGGGCCAGCAGTGCGGATGATCGCGTGCTGTTCAACGGTGAGGCCGTGGAGACCGCGCAAGCGGCGTTCGCACGAGGATTCTACGGGATGCGCGCGGGCAATGGCGCACTTGACGCGCGCGCCGGGAACGTATTCAGCGATGGCGCGGGCAAGTGCAAGGTTGGCGGTGAGGCTGCCATTGCTGGCGGGGACTGGAACCAACCAGCAGGGGCCGTCAATAAGCGCCGCCATAGCGGGGGCGGCCATCTGGATTGCTTCCTCGGATGCAACTTTCAAGTTCTGGGCTGTGCGGCGGGCATGAATCTCGTCAGGGCTGGCAGTCCGGTAGCCAGGAGGCACGTACTTGGCAGCGTAGATGTCTGTGTTCATGTCAGATGGGGGTTGAGGGTTGAGAGAGGCACGCCCCGACTCGTCGGGACGCGCCCTACCTCGTGCGGAGTCAGACGGGCTGAGTGTCAGCCGGGAAGTAACTGGCGTACTTCTGGTGCGGGTCGGTGACGCTGCCCAAACGGAACTGACCGCACGGGTGCTGCCATGCCTGACGCTCGCTGTTCCAGTGGAAACCAAGCTGCGAAAGCTGCTGCCGAATCTCGGCGGCTGGTGTCTGTTTGAACTGCACCCAAACCCACTTCCCGACTACCTCAGCAAGCCGGTAAACCTCGGGTAGTTTGGTGAGTAGGGTGTTTAACACCTTCGATGTCGGAAGCGTGCGGTTCTTCGTCCGCTGCTCGCGGTCAATCGGCAGGCGATTGTCTTCAGTGAGCTTGGCTGCCCTGCACCCGGCGTCAGTCAAAGCTTCCTGCTCACTAGCGAAACCGGGCTGAGTGCTGCGCATGACACCGGTATCTACTTCGGAAGTCCAAGAGCCATCCGGCGTCTGGTACGCTTTCACTTTCATTTTCTTCGCTGTGCTCAACTGCTCGGGACGGCTCGGGAGCCCTTCACTCTGGATTTTGATTTGCTTTGTTTTCATGGTCTTTTTTTTGTGCTCTGCTGCTCGGTCCGGTCTCTCGCCCTTCACCCTTTTTGAAGCCCGCACATCAGGGCGGCGGGCGGGAGTAGTCTTCAGAGGGCACCGCCTTTTCGCCCCCTGATGGACAAGCGGGCGGGTGAGGGCGAGGGACTGGATTCCGGGCAGCAGAAACAAAACGACCTGAAGACAAACTGTTGGCGTTTGAAGCGCAGCCCCCTGGGGATGGAGGGGGCGAGGCCGCAGCGCGGCCGGCGCTCAGGGGGTGGGTGGGGGCTTTTGGGGTGAGCAGACCCAGCCATCTTCACTTTTCAGGCGAAGCGGCGCAGTTGGCGTGAAGGATGCCTGCGAGCTGGCGCACGCGATGCGCTGACCGAATGCGAGGGTCAGCAAAGCAAGCGGTGCAACCGCGTTCGCGTGTGACAGCGGAGCAGCCGGACGGGCCACAAGACGCTGTTATACTCAATGAACCGGGCCGCCGAAGGCCGATAGGCGTATGCGATGAGGCGGCGGGGACCCCATTGCCGAGGGCTCACGCGAAGCGGGATACGGCATGGGGGCGGCTTTGAGTATAATGGCTCTTGTGGCTGGTCCGGGAGAGCAAGGCAGACGTCCAGCCTCGGACGAAGGAGAAGCGTAACGTCTGCCGGTCCTTCACGCCAACTGCGCCGCGGAGCCGATGCCTGACTTGTCCGGGTCTGCTCGGATTGCCTGTCTCCGCCGGATTCAAGCTGCGGAATCCCGACGTGTCGGGATGAAGGGGCTGGAAACGGACGGAGTCAGGCGCCTTCCTGCGGCGGCAGTCTGCGGACAACCGCGGAGGCACAGGCTCGGAAGAATGAGAACCGTAGCCGGAGCGAATTGTTCGCAGGCTGCCACCGCTGTTGTGGGCGCAGTGTGATAGCACGCGCCAAAGTTTTTCTGACTCCTTGACGGCAGAGCGGAGCGCGAGGGATGCGGCCGCATAGGGTGCGAGCCGCACTGGCCATCATGGGGTGCGGACGGCAGACTTGGCGCGTAGCCGCTGACGGCGAGGTGTCAGACTGGAATTGTCTGGGGAGTGAGGTCGGCCACTTTTGCAGCGAAAGCTGGCCGTGCTCACGGCTATTACCGATGTCTTGGCCGTGGCGAAGCCTCGCGGCCTATTGCTTTGTCCTGGGCGACATGCGGAGCATCGCGCCCTCTGGAGTCTTTCCTCTTCGGGCGCGCACGAGCCGTTCTGCCTGTCTCGACAGTTTCCGAACCAGCGTAACGCAGCGAAACGTCCGCGAAGATGCGTGCCTCACTTGCCAGCATCACAGCGGTTAGTGAAGCGGAGTGGAGCAGTCGGAAAGCTGGCGAGTCAGGCGTCGTGCGCTGGCCGAACAGGGCCGATACTTGGCGCGAAGAGAGTCCTGATGGTGTGTTCGGGACGGATGAGCAGCAAGTGTCGGCGCTGTGAGGCCGGGCCGGTCGCGTGAGGGCGCGAAGCGCCATTCCAAATTTGCCGCGCCAGCGGCGTTGCCAAACATTGTCCGCGAAGCGGCTAACTTTTCTGATATGAGACACCGGAGACTACGAACGCAGCGCGGCGAGGCGGACGGCGCGGGCCTGGCGGCGCTGAAGGATGCGATACTCGCGAGCGGTGCAAGTGCGAATGTGCCAGATGACGCGCTCTGAGCTCAGGAGCACCCACCAGCGCGTGAGTAGCCAGCGGCGGAAACTGCGTGGCTGGCTGGCGAGAGTGAACAGCGCGGCCAGGCAACGAAGCTCGTGCGGCGTGTAGCGGATGTGCGTGCTGCTGGACGGAGGCGGGGCTGCGATGTAGTAGGTGCGTGCCATACGCTTTGTCTTGATGGCACGCACCTGCTACAGCAGACCCGCCGGAAGCCACGCGACATAAACGCTGCAGCGACCAAAACGTCGGCGTGCCCGAAGGAGTCGTATTCTCCATCTGAACATGGTGCGTAGTGGCAGCGAGCCGGCAGAGAAGCAGCCGCAGTGACAGCCGCGTTGTGTAGGCTGGCACGCGGCTGCCTGCCCGCGAGCGAACGAAGCGCGCAGGCGCGAGATGTTGGATAACCTCAGACTCGATGCGCATTGGAGGACGTTGGAGTTGGCGAAGCGGTGCCCTGCCAGATCATGCCCCGCCTCTAACTTTTCTTCGTTCCATTTTAGGCGGGGCTGGCTGGCGGGGCAGTTGGTAGGGGGCTGGCGGCGCGGCACGCAACTGGAAGAGCGAAAGGAGTGTTCGAATTGGCTACGACATTGGTGCGTGCGAAGCTCTGCCGCGCCGACATGCCCCCGGTGAACCGGTCAGGCGGGCCGGAGTCGGGAGGCGTGTTCGATGGCGCGACAGCGGTGAGCTGGTTGAATTCGTCAAGCGGTTTTTAGGCAAAACAATTTCGCCTGCGTTCGTCGAGGGGGCACGTAGGTTCAGGAATGTTCCCGGCGTCTGGTGGCGCGCCTCCAGTGGAACAGAAATGCGGTGGTATGGTGCGGCGATGGCCGTTAACTCGACGCATCCCGATTACGACGCGAACTTGCCGGCGTGGTTGCGCGCTCGCGATGTCCTCGCGGGCGAGGACGAGGTGAAGAGCGCCGGCGAGAAATACCTGCCGCGGCTGGAGTCGCAGACGGATGAGGAATACCACGCTTACCGGGCGCGCGCCGCGTTTTTCAATGCGAGTGCGCGGACGGCGGAGGGTTATGTCGGATTGATCTGTCGCCGGCCACCGTTCATCAAAGTGCCGGACCAGGCCAGCGCAATCGGAAGGGCCTTGTGTGAGTTCATCAACGATTCGGACATGCTCGGCACGTCCCTGGCTGGTTATGGTCAGACGATCGTGAAGGAGATCATTGCCGTCGGTCGCGCGGGGACGTTGGTGGACTGGGAAGGCGAGGTGGAGAATCGCGCTTACGTTTCGCGCTATTCGGCGGAGAACATTTTGAATTGGCGCACGGAACGGATCAACGGCCGGAATTTGCTGACTTTGGTCGTGTTGAAAGAGACGGCGCAAAAACCAAAGGAGCGCGGGAAGGGGGTTCGGGGGGATGAGTGTGTGGTTGAAAGTGTGGAACAGCTCCGGATTTTGAGATTACTGGAGGGGAGAGGTTCGAGTGTGGGGAGAAAAAACAAGGGGGTGTACCGTTGCCAGGTCGAGATCTGGCAATTGCTGCCGACCGGACAGAAACGCGATGGCAAGGTCGAGTGGCAGTTGATCGAGACGCGGGTTCCATTGCGCCGGGGTAAGCCGCTGCCCCTGATTCCCTTTGTGTTTCATGGTCCACAGCATTCGTTGCCGGAGATTTCCAAGCTGCCGCTGGGCGACATCATTTTCGTGAACCTGGATCACTACCGGCTGGATGCGGATTACAAGCACGGAATGCATTTCACCGCCTTACCGACGGCGTGGGTGAGCGGTTTCGACAAGGGTTCAACGCTGAGGATTGGATCGAGCACGGCCTGGGTGACGGAAACGACCGGGGCGACGGCGGGGTTCCTGGAATATACCGGCCAGGGGCTCGGGTCATTTGAGCGGGCCCTGGATCGCGACGAGCGATTGATGGCGGTTCTGGGTGCCCGGTTGCTGGAGAGCCAAAGGAGGATTGGCGAGACAGCGCAGGCGATTGAGTTGCGGCACAGTGGGGAAAACAGTGTGTTGAGCAACCTGGCGATGAGCGCCAGCGCGTCGCTGACGCAGGTGTTGCGGTGGGCTTACTGGTGGAATTCGACAGAGGATCTCCCGGATCATGTGACGAATGAATCGGTGGTCATGGAGTTGAACACGGATTTCGCGATGAAGGGCATGACTGCTCAGGAGTTGACAGCGGTGGTGAAGGCTTGGCAGAGCGGCGCGATCAGCCGGGACAGTATGCTGCACCTGTTCCGAAAGGGGGAAATTTTGCCGGAGGGGAGGACGACTGAGGAGGAGGAGGGGTTGATTGGGAGGGAAAAGGTTACGGTTGGAGCTTCGCCGGTCTAACAAGCCTGGTTCCACGGCCACGAACTCCTCGTTTCATCTGCGTAGTTTGCTTCTCAATTCTTCCACGCGTCTACCAATTTGCGATTTGGATTGATTCACGACATCCATCTGGGTCTTGTTGAACCATGCTATTGCTGTGTTCGCTGTCTGGAGATCACTGTCACGGACTTCGACTGAAAAGGGGTCTTTTGGATGCATCAGCCGATTTCTTACCTCGAAGGTGGCACAAAGCGCTTGGTAACCCTTGCCGTAGTCGACAGCGATCTGGACGCCCAGCGCCTTTCCAAATAGTCGATAGCTCTGGCGCACTGAATCCCGCAATGGAAGGAACAGTGGACGCACCTTTTCCGCTCCATTCTCTTTTGCGATTCGCTTTTCAGCGAGCAACTCCGCTTCCTTCTGGTCGAACTGGACCTTGTTGATGAGCGCTAGTTGCTCAGCCATTTTGCGGAGTGTGAAAAGCGCTGCCTCGATGACAGCGCACATGCACCGGATTGAGGTTCTGGCCCAAAACTGGGATTTGTTGCTGGCGCGCCACTGGCTTACGGCATAATCGAAATCAGCGTGAAGTGGGCGGATAGTCAGTGCCGAGAGTTTGATGAGCCTTCGGAGCTCCTGTTCTCTTTTTAGCAGCGTTGAAATCTCTGCTTTCATGGGGAGTGTGCCTTCTGTTGTTCCCGGATCCGTTGGCAGGCAACGTCGTATTCGGCTGTAGTTCGATCGGCTTCCCTTTTCAGAACCTCCAGCACGTGATAGTCAAGGGTCGTGCGTCCGCCGTTAAGTTCGATCCATCTTTCGATTCTGCCTCGCCTCATTTCAAAGTTTCGAGGATTGATGGAGATTGCTTTCAGGTACGCCAGCCAATCCTGTTCGCGCTTACCATGGGCATTGCACGTTTTGCAGGAAAGAACTCTATTCGAAATTGCATTTGAGCCGCCGTTCGCTGCGGCGACAAGGTGATCCATGTCTCCATCGGTTGGTGCGATCTCTACGTCACAGTAGGCACAGCGATTCTGGAAATACGCTCGGACTCTTGCCCTATCTTCAGGCCCGATTTCCGGATCGACCAGAAACCGCAGGCCTCTTCGCATGAGGTTCTTTACCTGTGGAGGAGTGAGTTTCATCCTGGGATCAAGACATCCAGATGAGGGAATGTCGTCAAGAGGTTTCTAAAAAAAGATATTTCGCCTGTGTTCGTGTAGGGGGATATGCGGAGATGTTCAGTGCGCGGCGGAATCTGATAGACACCTTAGCAAAGGCCATTCTTGAAAAAACTGGCCGTATCATCCCGGCATGGCATTGAAATTCAGATTGAAGTCAAAGGAGGAGATCCCGGCGGGCCTGGAGTCTCATTATGTCGAGCGTGACGGTGTTTGGATCCTGGATGCTGAGGGTGTGGTGGAGAAGGCGAAGTTGGATGAGTTCCGCACCACGAATGTGGCGGTGCTGAAGGAGCGGGACGATTTGAAGAAGCGTTTCGAGGGAATTGACCCGGATGAATTTCGTCGGTTGGTGGAGGAGAAGCGTCGTCTGGAAGAAGCACAACAGGTGAAGGCAGGCGAGGTGGATAAGGTTGTCGAGGCGCGATTGAAGGCCGTGCGGGCGGACTGGGAGAAGCAGTTCAACGCGGTCACGGCCGAGCGCGATACGTTGAACGCGCGGTTGACTACAATTCAGATTGACCAGGCTGTTGTGACTGAGGCGACGAAGCGCGGGCTGCGCCCCACCGCGATTCCGGACATCACGTCGCGAGCGCGAGTGACTTTCCGCCTGGTGAACGGTGTTCCCCAGGCTTTGGAGGCGGATGGCCAGACTGTCCGAATGGGCAAGGATGGTGTGACGCCGATGACTTTGGCGGAGTGGATCGATGCGCAGGTGTCGGATGCTCCGCATTTGTTTGAATCCAATGCCGGTGGCGGTGCAACCGGCAACGGCTCCGGTGGAGTCGGCAATCGGTTCGTGAGAAATCCGTTCCGCAAGGAAACGTGGAATCTCACGGAGCAAATGAAATTGCAGAAATCCGACCCGCAGATGGCGCAGCGGCTAAAGGCTGCGGCGTAGAAGCTCGGGTCACAACCGGAGTTAGTTTATGGCAAAGACGGCTGTTGCAGACATCATCATCCCGACCGAGTTCGAGAAGTACGCGATCGAACGAACGGCGGCGCTGTCGGCGTTTGCCGATTGCGGCATTGTGGAGAGCGCACCCGAGTTCGACGCCCTGGCGGCTGGCGGCGGCCGAGAAGTGAAAATGCCCTTCTGGAAGGATCTGACCGCGACGCGGCAGCTCCTGAACGATTCGGCATCGCTCTCGGTCAACAAGATCTACGCCGACCAGGACATCGCGCGCATCCAAAACGATGCGCAGGTGTGGAGCGTGAATCACCTGGCGCAAGTGGTTTCGGGAGATGACCCGATGCAGGCGATCGTGGACCTAGTGGGCGGATATTGGGCTCGGACTGATGAGAGCCTGATCATCTCCTCGCTCAAGGGCATGTTCGCCGCGGCGAGCTTGGCTGGAAACCTCCTGGCGATTCATTCCGAATCGGTTGCGGGTTCGAGCGTTTCGACCCGGCTCAATGGCGCCACTTTCGTGGACGCCTGCGCGAAGTTGGGCGATCGGGCGGATCGTCTGACGGCTGTGGCGATGCACAGCGGCACAGAAGCGGCGCTGCGCAAGCTGGACCTGATCGACTTCATCCCGGACAGCGAGGGCAAGGCGATGCTCCGGACCTTCCAGGGCCGGCGGGTGGTTGTCGATGACAACCTGCCGACGCGGGCGGGCACGACCGATGGGACGGTTTACACGACGTTCCTGTTCGGGCCTGGCGCATTTGCCAAGGGCGTGGCACCGCTGGACGGGACGCCGCTCCAGGGCGGGTTCGGCACGGAGGGCGTGGAGCTGGCGCGCGTGCCGTTGGACAGCGACACAGTGCTGATCAATCGGCGCCGCTACATCCTGCATCCGCGGGGTGTGAAGTTCCTGTCTGCGGCGGTGGCCGGCGATTCCCCGACGAACGCGGAGCTGGAAAACGGCGCGAACTGGTCACGTGTTTGGGAGAACAAGAACGTGCGGATCGTGGCGGTGACGCACAACAACTAGGGCACTGGCGTGCCAGGCTGTGGGCTGGCACGCCTGCTCTTCCCGAAAGGATTTATGGGCAAATTGATTCCCTGGAGTTTTCAAGCGTTGCGGAGTGGCGAAGCCATTCAAATCCCGACCTTTACCAACGTTGCTGCCGCGAATGCTGCGGGTGTGACTGCGGCCAAGTATCCGCGGCGCATCATTCACCTGAGCGCTGGCGGCACGGGTTCTGTGCCGTGCTTGGCAATCAGTGATGGCACGAACTGGAAGCAGGTCGCCATTGGAGCGAATGCGATCTGAGCCCTGCTTCGAGGCGATGGACAAGCTGTATCCAATCATTCGGCGGGTGAGGCGACCGCTAATCCCGGTGGCGGAGGCAGTGCCTGTGCCTGGCGCGGCTCAGGCGCCGCCGGCGGTGGGCGGGAGCAGTGAGAACGTGAAGCCGAAGCCGGAGGAGGTCAGGGATGCAGCCGGTGAACCCAAGCCATAGGTGGTCCTGGCTGGTGGCCTGGTTCCAGGCCCGGCGGCGCAAGCGCACGCTTGAGGTGCGGATTGAGCTGTCCTCCGACGGGCACGGGCGGCTGACCTGGCTCCGCACCGAGCCAAGCCCCGGTCAATATCTGATTTGTTACTCAGCGGACGGGACCAGTTTCAATGATGCGTATGACGGCACATCAGGCGGCGCGACCACGTATGATGCAAGTGGAGTTCCGGGCTATTTCCGGGTTGTGCTCGCAAATGAGGATGATGGGAGCCCGGAACCGCCATATTCGAATGTGGTGTTCTCGGATGGCTTGTGATTCGCAGGAATGGCTCTGAACTGCCATGGCGCTGGCACTTGTTAAAGAGGATGGGACGGGTCGCGCGGACGCGAATTCGTATGCGTCGGCTGCGGATGGCGACGCGTATCATGATGGGCATCTGTATGCATCGGCGTGGACGGCTGCCACGGTTGAGAACAAGGAAAAGGCGCTCGTGATGGCGTCCAGGCTGATTGACTCGCAGTACCAGTTCAACGGATTCAAGGTGAGCGGCGGTCAGGCCTTGCAATGGCCGAGGATCAGTTGCCCGGATCCGGATGTGAACGCGACTGAGCTGGTTGGGATTCTGTGGCGGGCAGGCAATTACGTTGACAGCAACATCGTGCCGAAGGTTGTGGTGGATTCGACGTGCGAGCTAGCGCGGGAGTTGTTGGTTTCGGATCGAACCGCGGCTCCGCCCGGCGAGGGGCTGAGATACGAGAACACGAGCACGCTGGAGCAAGGGTTCGACAAGACGGACCGCCGTCGGGTCATTCCGCGTGTTGTCCAGGCGATGCTTGGGAAATACGGTCAGCTGCTGAGCGCTGGGAGTGGGAATGTCAGGTTAATGAGGGTATGACGACAATCCGGAAATTGGTATTGGGCGCCATTGGCGGTGTCTTCATTGGCTTGGTCCTGGCGGCGGTTGCCGCTGAGACAGTTACTGTCGCGTGGAATCCTTCGCCGTCTGCAGGAATTGCTGGTTACCGAGTATATTTTGGGACCAATTCCGGCTTTTATTCATACGTCACCAATGCGGGGTTGGTCCTGACTCAAACTGTTGTGTTGCCGCGGCGTGGTCGCTGGTTCTTCGCCGCTACGGCGCGGGATACAAACAATATTGAGTCCGCCTTCAGCAATGAAGCGGAGTGGGAAATCAAGCCGGATCCGCCTGCAATCCAGAGTGAAACGTGTGTCAGGATTACGCCGATCTTGGAGCGGAGCACGAACCTAGTGAGCTGGTCCGCGGTCCGCGCGGAGGCGACTCTCTTTGTGGCCACCAATGCGGCCGAGTTCTTCCGGCCACTTCGTCTCACGATTGAGCCTGTGAACCTGCTGAAATGATGGGAACCAACATGAACACATCTGAGTTTCTGAAGGCGGTGGACCATGCCGCTGGCATGAACGACCGCTGGCTGTTCCTTGCAGCGTTCTGCCTACTGCTGCTCTTGTGCGGCGTGGTGATCTATTGGCTCGTGAAGCAGCTTCAGGTGGTGATCGCGGATCACAAGCAGTTGCGTGAGGAGCATCACGCGGCTTTGGCTCGGATCATTGCGACCCAGAACGACACCGCGCTCAAGCTGGCGGTGTGCATCGATCGAAACACGGCGGCTCTGCAGGAATGCAGCTTTGAGCTACGCCGATTTCAGGAAAGGAAGGTGGCATGAGTGCGAGCCGGACCTGCCAAGTAATTTTATGAAAATCGTGATCCTGATGGTGGTTGTGTTCGGATTCACGGGCTGCACCGGCTTGGGACCGCTGAAGGGCGGCAGGGCTACGACGGGTCCAGCCTCTGGCGGTGGCGTTCAGCAAACGGTTGTTCAGGGGGAGAACCCGGCCCAGGTCTCAAGCCAGGGTCAGGAGGCCGTGAAGGTGAGGAGCTACACGATTCCGACCGGATCACGGATCCAGGAGGCGCAGGTGGAGATTGGCCCGGCAGGTGTGCTCATAACCAATGTTCAGACGGTGATCGTGAGCGAGCCGATGCCTGTCGTGGAGCGCGAGGAAACTCGAGCGAAGACCGAGCTCGGGGCTGCACAGAAAGACACGGCTCGGGAACTGAGCGCCAAGCTGGCGAGCCTCAAAGGAATCGTCTGGGTCGGCGTAGGCCTTTTCCTGTTCGGCCTGGCTTCACTGTTTTACCCGCCGCTGAAGGCTATTATCGGGAGCGTCACAACCAGTGCGGCCATGCTCCTCGGCGGCCTTGCTCTGATGGTTTTGCCCTCACTGATTGTCGGGAACGAACTGCTGATTCTAGGCGCGGTTGGGTTGTCCGTTGGGGGATGGTTCCTGGCGCATCGGCATGGTCGATTGCGTGCCGCTGCGGATTTGGCAAATCGAGAGCCGTAGATGGTCTTTCCTCAGTCGGTGGAGCGCCCCCAAAATCTCATTTCTTTGTCGAGGTCCTTCGCGAAAAATTGTGGGAGGCCCGCTTCTGTTGGGCAATCGTATCTACCGCTGTAAGGGGTCGCCTCCTTCGTTGTTGTCTTGACTTCGTAAAAGATCAGCTGTCCCACCAAGAGGCCTGGATACAAGCTAACTGGACTGTCGCTCAGGTTCGCGAGCTCGAGGGTCAGGCATCCTTTAAATCCGGGCTGGACGACAGACGCCGTGGCCACCACCAGGCCCAGCCGTCCCCAAGAGGAGCGACTGGCGATTTGGCAGAACACTTCGAGGGGCAGTGAGACGTATTCAAGCGTGACCGCCAGGATGAGCTGGTTCGGATGCAATACAAATTCTGAGTGATATTTTAGTCTGCATCGGTCATATAGTCGTTTTTCGACCTGTTGTGCCTGTTCGGGATTTGTAACGTCGTGGCTGCTGACAAATGTTCGGCGGGGAATGACGATTGACGAGCCCAGACGGATGTCGATGGATCCTGGCCCGATTTGCGATTCGGAGAGAAGAGGTGTAACGACCAACTTTTTGGTGTAATCTGTCTGTAAAATCAGCTCCTGCAGTGCCTCTCTGTTGAGTACGCTCATGGCTTTTGCGAAGCCTCCCAATTCTTAAACTCGCCTTGGATGTATGATACTTCCATCGCCTTGGCGGTCAGCCGTTCCACTTTCTGGATCTCTCTGTAGATCGTATCAGCGCCGGAAGTTGGGTCACCAGTTGAAAGTACATGGATCCTGTAAATGGCCGAGGCGTTGAGTATGGCGGGAAATGAGGCTGGAAGGCCTAATAGCGTGTTATTGGGGATAATGTTGGGCAGAATGTCCTTCTCCAATCGGCGAAGAAGCTGGAACACGTCCTCTGCCGAGACGGGTGGGAACTGCTTCTCCTTTATCTCAGGCGAGAGAAACTCGTTCCAGCAAAGACTGGCAAATCTCTCAAATGCGGATTTCAGATCGCCTAGGTACCTGGTGATCGCTGCTTCGATCACCAGGCGGTCGTTGTCTGGGTCGGAAATGGCTGAGACTTCCACTCGATCTTGAGAATGGTCGGTTGGAATCGTGGACATATACGAGGCCATTTCTGGTAGTAGCTTCTTTTCCAGCCCTTTGAAGAGCTTGCATGCGTCAGCCTCAAATGATGAGGCCCTTTCCAGCTTGCGCAGGCTGTGAAGGCGAAATCGAGAGCTGGGATAGGCGCGAATATTCGCTGCGGTGGGGGTAAGTCGTGCCGTCCAAGCGCTCTGGTCATCGCCCCATGTCATCTCGTGCAGGGACAGCAGGAATGCAGGTCCTGAGATCAGGAATCCAATCAAATCACAGAACAGCTCCGTCGCGATGCCTCGGATTATCCATTTGGTCTTAGTTGCTCGCTTCCTAACCAGTGCTGGGTCCGATTTTCCCAACTCCGCGACGATCACTTTGAACGTGGGTCCACACTCTTTATCCAAAAAGTTTAGGATTTTGTCGTGGTGGGCCCAATAGAGGGCGTGACCAAATTCGTGGCCAATGATCGCGTAAAGTGGCAGGTTCTCGTCTTCCAAGGAAGCGAGTTGCAGGCAGTACATCTCTTGTCCCTTCAAAATTGCATTGATTTGAGACGGGGGCAGAACCTTTTCAATCAGGCGCTCTAGCCTGGAGGAAAAGGATCCGATGCCATAATTGTGCTCGGTCATTACCGAGTAAAAAATGTGCGGCTCGCCTTTCGGGAAAAATTGCTTCCAAATGTGATCGCAGCAGCTGACAAGCGGCCAGGAAATATGGGCGCTGTTTGAAGCTTCCAGCTGTTCTACTAGGGCTTGGATGTGGATCAGCGAGCTGTACAGAGCCTCGGGATTCATCGATGGCCAGAACCTTTTATCTGCCAGAGCGTTCAATGTTTCCAGCAGCAGGGCCCTGGCTTGCTCTGAAGAAATGGTCGGGAATTCACTGTCGTCAACTTGCGCTACGCGTTTCTTCGTTTTCTGGATTAGAGCGAGCGATTTCGCAAATACCAGTGAATCTGGATCAGAGCTCATCGATCGTGCCAGCTTTCACCGGTTAGGAGAGCAATGCGGTTTCGGTGCGCGACAGCAATTCTGAGAGGATGGCATCTAGGATTTTGAATTCCTCTGCCGGGGGATTGTTGGGAAAGAGATTCCCGGAGACTTTGCCGAGGTAGCCTTCTAGCGCGCCGATCAGTTTAAGAGCCTTGTCTCGGCAGCTCATCTTTGCGGCACGATGCCACTCCTCGAACGCCTTAAGCCCTTTGACCAATTGTCGGAGGTCGACGTCCAGCGAGTACTGAGGTCCAGCGGAGGCAAGCGACAGGAATTCGCATTCTTCTACTGGTTTCGGATCGAGTTCGTTTTTCAGGAAATCTGCCAGTGCACTGAGCCTTGCTCGATCCAATTCCGTGAGTTCGCCTTTGGCGGGAGCCGCCATTGCCCGCTGCAGTGCGTGGCGCATTGATTTGAGGTCACTCCAGAGGCCCGCGTACGGGCCAGTATTTGCTATCGCCTGCGGTATCATGATACTTATCCTCGTGTTATGTGTCAGGTTTTGGCTTTGCCAATGGAAAGTTATTGAATACTTGTCCACATTTGACGGCTCGGTTTGAGGTAGGAGCTGGCACGGTAAGGTCCGGCTGTTGTTCACAGTTTCATGACTTTGCGCTTTTGCAGAATCGTCCCTTCGCGAATTAGGTGTCGAATCGCCTCACTGATCAAACGTTCGGCAGCCTCCGGGCGGGTATTTCCGTAGTACCCGGTTAAGACAACCTTATCCAAGTCGGCACAGAGTACAGCATTCGTGGAGATCGTAATCTGCTTTGTCGCTATTTTGTTTTTTCCTTTTGGCATCCCAAAACGATAATTTTGCCAAAATTATGGCATAATTATTTTTAAGGAGCAACACGTTTTTGGGAGATTATTTGGTGTCGGGGCAACCTGACTCGTGCCGCTCGAGATGTGGGTCTCATGTGGCCCTTGCCATCGTGGAGAACGGTGTCCGGCCGGAATGGCGATTCGTTTCTCCGGGTCCGACTGAATGGCGCATCCGCCTCCTTCCTGACAGTTCATGACAGGAATTCTTCGTTTTGATTCGGAGTGGTTCGCAATGGGGAAAATGCGACATGCAGATTCCCCAATAGTTATCGGGTGATCTGCAATCACGCGCAATATTCCGGTAGCTTCAACTCCCGCCGCCTCCACCAATGTTTGCAGTGATTTTGAGAAAAGTGTTGACTTAACGGGAAAACAGCGGGAATAATCGCGCATGAAAAAAAGCGCGAAAAAGCCCGCCCGGAATTCCGACGAGTTCCCCAAACATCTCAAGGAAGGCAACGCCGAAGTCACCATTTACCGGCAAGGGAACCCCTCACGCCGCCGGAACCCAGACACCGGAAAATGGGAACCGACCGGCAATGTGTTCGATGAATACGTGCTCGCTTACTACCAGGGATCTCGAACCAGCATCGACATGAAGACCGGTCAGCCCAAACAATTGCCCAAACTTGTCCGGGAGAAATTTGGAGACCTCAAAAACGCTGAAAAGAGGGCTGAGGATGTTCTCAGCAAGCTTGCCAACCTCCAGGGCGAAGCCCTCAAGCTCACAAATCTTGAAGCTTTGGCTTACGCCGAGGCCATCCGGGACCTTCGGCAAGTGGACCCTGACGCCAAGCTCGCTCTCGCCGTCAGTGATTACGTAAGCACTAAGAAACGCCTGCCAGCGGGCATTTCCCTCCAGGAATCCGTGAATTTCTACCTCTCACGTCATCCTGCCGGGCTGCCGCGCAAAACCGTCCGTGAAGTCGTGGACGAAATGGTCGTTGTCAAAAGCAACGCCGGCGTCAGCGAACCGTACGCCAAGGAACTTCGCCTTCGTCTCGGCCAGTTCGCCGACGCCTTTGGCGTTCCGATCTCGACCGTCACCAGCAAACAGATTCAGGAGTGGCTCACGAACCGTGGTGTCGGGGGACGCACTCAAAACAACTACCGTCAGCTCATCAACACCCTGTTCAAATTCGCCATCCGACGCGGATACCTGCCGAAAGATCACGACGAAATGAGCGGTGTGGAAAAAATCAGGGATTCCGGCGGTGAGATTGAAGTCTTCACGCCTGCCGAACTCCGCCAGTTGTTCGCCGCCTGCCTGACCCCAGTGCAAGAGCGTCGCAAATGGCGGGACCGTGAGACGATGATTCCCTACCTCGCCATTGCAGCCTTCTGCGGTCTGCGTGCCGCTGAGATTGCCCGACTCGACTGGAGCGAAGTTCATCTCACCGGCGCCGAACACTTCATCGAAGTCAAAGCTGCCAAAGCCAAAACGGCCAGCCGCCGCACCGTGCCGATTTCGGACAATTGTGCCACGTGGCTTGCACCTTTCGCCTCTGCGTCCGGTCCAGTCTGTCCGTTTGAACGCCCGGACAAGCAGTGCTTTCAATACCTTGCCCCGGCTGCCAAAGTGCAATGGAAGCGGAACGCCTTGCGTCACTCGTTCATTTCTTACCGGCTCGCCGTCATTAAGAACGTTCACCAAGTCAGCCTGGAAGCTGGCAACAGCCCTCAGATGGTGTTTGGCCATTACCGCCAGCTTGTGACCGAGACACAGGCAACGGAATGGTTCGGCATCGTGCCGCCGAAAGATTGGAAAAACGTCCTTCCGATGCCCGCCGGCAACACATCGGCGGAACAAGCCGGAGCGAGGAACCAGGAAGAAGGCCCCCCTGTGACAAGTGGAGTGGCCTGCGGATAACCCCAAAGCCCGTCTGGATTCTACGGCGAACTCTTGGGCAACACCTTCTCCCGCCACCGGCGCACGCTCATCACGTCGAACCGTTCGCCCTCGAAGACGATTTGCTTCACCGTTTTCCCGCTGGTACTCTCGCGTTTCAGGTAGGCGCTCACATCTATCCAGCGGATTTCGCCATCCGACATGCGGATGACCAGCATGATGGCGTAAGTCTGCTGCTGCCAGTAATCGGCCCTGCCCCCTCATGCGTCGGAATCATTCTCGCTATGTTATTTCAACTGATCAAACGCCTCTCCAAATGAAACGTACGTCCGCTCCGACAACTCGCGTTCAAAACCTTGAGAATTCTTGATGTCCAGACCTACTACCCAACCCACCACCGCCCAATCGCTCGCCGCGCTTCTGAAATCTGCACGCGACATCATGCGCAAGGACAAGGGGCTCAATGGCGACCTTGACCGCCTGCCGATGCTCACGTGGATCATGTTCCTGAAATTCCTCGATGACCTGGAACTTCAGCGCGAAGCCGAGGCCAAGCTCGCCGCGAAAAAGTTCAAGCCCGCCATCGAACCGCCCTATCGCTGGCGCGATTGGGCCGCCAAGTCTGACGGTATCACCGGCGACGAACTCCTCGCCTTCATCAACAACGAGGAGTGATACCGGCGACCGCTCTTCTTCGTGTGGCGCTCGCCGGTGATGCAGTGCCCGCATGTGCCGCAGGTGGCGAAATTGAGAAAGAGAAATCCCTTGTCACCCCGCTTTTTGCGGGGCTTGCCGATTGTGACAAGCGCGGCTTGGATTTCGTCAAACGTCTTTTTGGAAATCATCGGCGCATGCACTCCCTGGTGCATTTCGCCCTTGTGGAGGAAGACGCCGTAGTAAAACGGATTGCGGAACATGTTCCCGATGGAAGAGAGCGGCAAGGGCTTGTTACTCAGATTCGAGAAGACGTATCTGCCCACCGACAACGTGCTCACGATCGCGGTTGAACTTGGCATGGCCAATCAATATGTCCGCGACCTTTCGACCAACATCCGGCGCGGCATCCGGGAGAAAATCCGCCGGGGAATATATTCGAGCAAAGCCCCGCTCGGATACATTAACGAGCCCAGATTGCGCACGATTGAGCCACACCCTGAGTATTTTCCGAAGATCAAGCGGGTTTTGGAGATGTTCGCGACCGGCCAGTATTCGCTGACCGCCATTCAAAAGGAATTGGCGGCAGCGGGCATCGTCGGCAACTCGTTTGGAGCGTGAGCGACGAGGGAGGTTTTTGGCGAGCGCGGCATCCATGTCAAATTAACCCTGCCGCGCGAGCCATAAAACCGACCGAAGTCGGGGACACGGCTAAACGTCAAAACAGCGGCAAAACGATTGCAAACAAAGGGCAATCTCTACGTGACAGGGTATCCCCCTGTGGGGAAGGGTGTGGGGATACCCTCACAACGAGCTTTGTCGCAGACAAAGAAGTTCGAATCCTGCTAGCCGCACCCGGAATTAGAGCTGGGGATTCTCTTCCAGGACAGTTCGATTGAGGGTCAGAAAGGACCACCATATTGAATTCATGCTTTACTTTTAGCCGTCTAAACGTAAAGTATGACTGCAATGATTGACCGACCTTTCTGGACGGAACGGCTGGCCGCCGGCTGGAAACAGGCATCCATCGTCTGGCTGACCGGGCCGCGGCGTGTGGGCAAGACGGTGCTGGCGCAAAGCCTGCCCGACGCGCAATTTCTCAATTGCGACCTGCCGGGCGTGGCGGAACGGTTGCGCGATCCCGAGAGTTTCTACCGGTCGGTGAAGAAACGCCTGGTGGTGTTCGACGAGGTGCATCAACTGCCGGATCCGAGCCGGCTGTTGAAGATTGGCGCGGATGAGTTTCGACGGTTGAAGATTCTCGCGACCGGTTCTTCAACACTGGCAGCGACAAGAAAATTTCGCGACAGTCTGACGGGGCGCAAACGGGTGGTGGAGCTGGTGCCGGTGTTGCACGAGGAGTTGCCAGCCTTTGGCGTGACGGACGTTCCTGAACGGCTGTTGCGTGGCGGATTGCCGCCCGCGTTGCTCGCGGAAGAGCACAACCCCGAATTCTACGCCGAGTGGCTGGATTCCTACTTCGCGCGCGATGTGCAGGAGCTTTTCCGGCTGGAAAAGCGCGCGGGTTTTCTGCGGTTGCTCGAGTTGTTATTCCGGCAGAGCGGCGGGATGCTCGACGTGACGAAGCTTGCCGGCGAAAGCCAGGTCAGCCGGCCCACGGTCACGAACTGGTTGGAGGTTTATCAAACCACACACGTCATGCATTTAGTGCGGCCCTTTGCCGCGGGTGGACGGCGCGAGATCGTGGCGCAGCCGAAGGTGTTCGGATTCGACACGGGACTGGTGTGTCACGCGCGCGGCTGGGATCATTTGCGGACAGAAGATTGCGGCGTGTTGTGGGAGCATCTGGTGCTAGACACGCTCATCGCCGCCGGCCTGCCCAGGATTCATTTCTGGCGCGACAAACAGCAGCGCGAGGTGGATTTCGTCGTGCCGCGCGGGCGCGACGCGGTAGACGCCATCGAATGTAAATGGAGACCTGACGCCTTCGAGACGCGCGGCCTAGAGGCGTTTCGCGCACTGTATCCCAAAGGGAAGAACTACGTCGTCTGCCCATTGCCCGGCCCGGGTTACGACCGAACGCAGGATGGACATAAGCTTGTGTTTGTGTCCCCCGGCGAATTGCGGCGCTCGATCAGGTGAAATAAGCAGCGACTGCCGAAAAGGTGTCGGTTTAGATGATTTGTAGTTTGGAAGGGTTGCAGAGGTGTTCAAATGATACCGGTGCTGACTCGATCTATCGCGGATCGGCCTTGCTGCCCCACAGTGCACGCACAACCGCACCCTGTCGCCGCATTTGGGTTTGAGAAATGAACAGGACCACCTCGATTTCAATGGATTGCAGGAATCTCCACTTTCGGCTTCAAAATTAAAGGATACGGCCTCATCCTTTCATTTGCCGGACGACAATAAAAACCTGTTTAATAGCCGAACCGCTGTGGTGAAACTCAGGAGAGACCGGCACCAAACTCATGATTTCACAGATAGAACCAGCCGCCGGGAAAGCCAACGCTCCTGTCTATCAACTTAAAGTCGTCTTGATCGGCTCAAAGCCGGCCATATGGCGACGGCTTCAAGTGCCCGGCAACGCCAACCTCGGCTGGCTCCACGCCGTTCTTCAGGTGGCGATAGGCTGGACCAACAGCCATTTGCATCATTTCTTCGTCGGCGAAACCCGCTATTCCGATCCCCGGTTCGATGACGACATGGGGATCGATGTTGAATCGGACCCCGACGAAGCGAAGGTGACACTCGCACAGGCTGTGCCCAACACGCCCGGATTCCAATTCGAATACGAATACGACTTCGGCGATTCGTGGGAACACGAGATCACGGTGGAGAAGGCTTCACCGTCTGACGCCACGGCCTCAACGATCGCGCTTTGCCTGGATGGCGCCCGGGCCTGTCCGCCCGAAGACTGCGGGGGCGTTTGGGGCTACGCGAACCTGCTCAAGATTCTCAAGAACCGGAAGCATCCGGAATATAGAGATATGAAGGAATGGATCGGCGGGGCGTGGGACGCCGAAGCTTTTGATCTCGCGAAGACCAACACCTGGCTTCGGAAGTTGAAATGGCCGCGTGTGACCGACGCTCAACTGCGCAAGGTGCTGATGGGCCGCGACGATTACCACGAAGGAGAGACAGTCGAGTGAGGTTTAACTATGAGGCAGAACATGACGGCGGCTGAGAACACCGCACTCCTTCATTGGACCGGTGGCGGGAAAACCTCATGACAATTCATGACAAGATTTTTGCATTTTGATTCGCTTAGGTTCATGAGGGTAAAATTCCAGCATGAAGAATCGTCAATGTTCATCGCGGTCTGCGTAATCATACGAATCTTGCCGGGTGCTTCAACTCCCGCCGCCTCCACGCTTCGCCCTGCGGGCTAAGCGTGGCAGGCCACGCTTGCATAGGAAGAGACTCCACGGGTGAGGGGCATCCACTCGTTCTTGCCTTCAAGCACGCCTTACGTCGAAAAAACGCGCCTCGGTTCACGAATGTCTCGGCACAAACCAATCTCCTTTTTGATTGCCGTTCAAGCAGTTTGAAATACCATGCTGGGCGGAGTCTGGTATGGCAGAAGGATACCCTAAACACCGTCCATGGGACACTTCAGCGCCTCCAGCAGTTTTCTGAGGTAATGCGCCGGGTCGCCCCATCCGATAAGACGTTCCTGCGGACACACTGGAAAAGCGGGCCTGGGCTGGGACAAGCGCAAAGAAAACGAAAGCGCCTGGAAAGTCCCCGCCGCCGAACTGCTGGCCAATGGCTGCAACCTCGACCGCAAGAACCCGCGCGCCAAGGAAGACATCACGCACCTGCCGCCCGCCCAGCTCGCCGCCGACATCCTGAAGAAGGAGCAGCGCATCGCGGAAATCATGGGCAATATCCAGAAGCTGCTGGCAAAGTAATGAGCGAAGAAGCCCAAAAACCAACGCCCTCGACCAAGCACTACTTCGTGGACGAAGCAGGTGACGGAACGCTTTTCGATAAAAAGGGCCGTGCCATTGTCGGTGAAGAGGGATGTTCCAAATTCTTCATGGTCGGTCTTGCGGACATAGACCATGTGCAGACCATCAAAGCTGATTTTGACGCGCTCCGCTCGCAATTGCTGAAAGATCCATTCCTTAAAAAACTCCGACAGTTCAAACCGGAACGAAAGGAAACACCGGTGTTTTTTCACGCCACCGTTGACCCGGTGGAGGTGCGTTGGGAAGTTTACAAGATTTTGCTCCGGCACGAATTCCGGTTCTCGGCAGTCATCAAATCAAAGCGAACGGTTTTGGAATACGTCAAATCCCGAAATCAGCAGGACAGGAATTATTGGTATCATGAGGATGAGCTTTACGATTTCATTGTGCGCCGCCTGTTCAAGGACCGCTTGCACCAGCACGATGAACATCGCGTAACCTTCGCGATTCGCGGCAACAAGAAGCGCAGCGCCGAATTCCGCACGGCCATTGAACAGGCCCGCGCAGCGTTTTTGCGAGAGCACCAGATTTCATCCCTGGCCTCCGTCGCGGTGATTCCGGCATATTCAAGAGGCGAAGTCGGATTACAGGTCGTGGACTATTGCCTGTGGGCCTTGCAACGGGTTTGCGAGAAACCGGAAGAAGCCGGGTGCGACCGTTATCTCAATCCGCTGTGGGAAACGGGGAAAATCAGCCTTGTGATTGATTGCGACGACACGACGAAAGCCCAGTATGGAGAATATTACACAAAGAAAAAGCCGCTGTTGGCAGCGGCTTTTAGAAATCGCGGTTGAGGGATATAGGAGCGAAGCGCCTAAACGCAACTCTCACACGGCATAGGGCCGACTTTTGTCCCTCGAACCGTGAATAATTTGTCAATAGTTGTGAATAAAGTCAACACGCATTTTGCGCATAAAATGAGCATTGCACGCGCATGAGCAAACCGCAGAAACAGATTGTCCTCTGCAATGCCCCGGACGGCGGCGTGGCGTTGGACGTTCGTCTGGAGCGCGAAACCGTCTGGCTTACCCAGCGGCAGATGTCCGATTTGTTTGCCACGGAGCGCAGCGTCATCACCAAGCATCTGGGCAACATCTTCAGAACTAAGGAGCTAAGTGAAGAAAGCAATGTGCAAAAAATGCACATTGCTGGAGACAGGATTAACAGGATGGACAGGATAAAGACCAAGCCCGCCCGGAAGAGATGAAAGTGTATCCTATAAATCCTGTTCATCCTGTCAAAACCCCGTGGCCAACCGTGCGCCTGGGTGAGGTGCTGACGCACTACACCAAATACATCGAAGTCCCCGAGCCGCGAGAATACCTGAAACTTTCGGTAAAACTCTATGGCAAGGGCGTGGTACTCGATGCTCCGGTGAATGGCACGATGCTCAAGATGAAGCGTCATCAACTGGCCAAGGCGGGACAGGTCATCCTTTCTGAAATCTGGGGCAAAAAAGGCGCGATTGGTTTTGTGCCACCGGAAGGTGAAGGCGCGCTTTGCATGAGCCACTTCTTCCTGTTTGATGTTCGTGAGGACAAACTCGACCGGCGTTGGCTCAAGGCCATCTTCGACGCGAATTATCTTCAAGAGCAGTTGGACGCGGAAGCGAAAGGCACGACGGGCTATGCCGCTGTCAGGCCGAAGATGCTGCTCGCCTGCGAAATCCCGCTGCCTCCGTTGGCGGAGCAGGGGCGGGTGGTTGCGCGGATTGAGGAACTGGCCGCCCAAATCCACGAGGCCCGCACCCGCCCAGGAACTGGATGCACTTTTGCCGTCCATTCTAGATCGAGCATTCAAAGGAGAACTTTAATTATGAGCACGAAGAACCTTGGCCGTTTGCAGAAAGCAGACCTGCGCGAGGCGTGGACCTCGGAATCGAGCGATTTCACGCCCTGGCTGGCGCAGGAGGCAAACTTGAAGCTTCTCGGAGAAACCATCGGCATCGAGTTGGAACTCGCACCACAGGAGAAGGACGTTGGTGCATTCCGTGCGGACATATTGTGTAAGGTGACAGAAAGGCTGAAGGCTGAAAGCTAAAGACTGAAACAATATGGAGTCGAAATCCAAAAACAACTTTAGCATTCAGCATTCGGCCATTAGCCTTTTCCCCATGCTATGATGACCCTGCGCCAACTTGCTGCTGAACCGCCCACGTTGCCCACGCGGACGACGTGGTATCTGACCGACCTGGCCGAAGCGCGCGGCAGACAGGAATTGTTCACGCGCCAATCTCCACAAAAACTCAAGGTGCTGCGCGAGCACGCCCTGATCGAGAGCGCCATTTCCTCCAACCGCATCGAAGGTGTCGAGGTGGACAAATCCCGGGTTGGCACGCTCATCTTCGGCAAGCCAGCCTTGCGCGACCGCGACGAGGAGGAAGTGCGCGGCTACCGGGACGCCCTGAAACTCATTCACGAAAGCGGCGCGAAGCTCCCCATCTGCGAAGCCACCATCAAACGTCTACACAAGCTTTGCCGTGGTGAAATCTGGGATGCCGGGCAATACAAGGAAAAGGACGTGGACATCATCCAGACCTTTGCCAATGGCCGCAGCCGCGTCCGCTTCAAAACCCTACCTGCGAAGCAAACGCCCAAGGCGATGGCTGAGATGGTCAAACTCTGGCAACGTGGCGTCCGGGAAAAATGGGTTCATCCGCTTGTCCTCGCCGCCGCGCTCAACCTCGATTTCCTCTGCATCCATCCTTTCCGTGACGGTAATGGCCGGGTCTCACGGCTTCTTTTTCTACTGGCCTGCTACCATTGCGGAATCGAAGCGGGACGCTACGTCAGTCTTGAACGCCTCATCGAGCAGAACAAAGAGCGTTACTACGAAGTGCTCGAACAAAGCTCCGCCCGGTGGCACGAAGGCAAACACGATCCGTGGCAAACGATGAATTTCCTCCTGTTCATCCTCACGCAGGCTTGTAAGGAATTCGAGCAGCGCGTCGGGCAGCTTAAATCGCCACGCGGCGAAAAAACCGAGGCCGTGCTGGCGGCGATTGATCGCCAGATCAGCACATTTCGTGTGGCTGACTTGCAGGCCGAATGCCCCGGTGTGGGGTTGGATTTGATCCGCCAGCTCCTCGCCCGGTTGCAGAAGGAGAAAAAGGTCAAAGCGCTTGGCACTGGCCGGGGTGCGAAGTGGGAAAAACTGGGGAACTAGGTATTAACTCAGAAACTAGGTATTAAACTAGGTATTAGCATGTCCGTTGTATGCCGAAGCGTCTGCAAGCCGAGACCACCGCCGATCCGCCTTCATTTCATTCCGGCGCGACAGGGTTGGATGCCTTTTCGCCTTCGCCGAGGCTACGGCGGACAAGCCTCCCCGCCATTCTCCAGTCTTCGCCCCGCTTCGACACGGCGGCCGACCGCAGCTTCATCCGCCTCCATCCGATTCCCTCCGCCGTTGCATTTTGGCGCGGCAAGTCAGCGGGACAACAAGTAGAATTATGAAATGGCTTTTCATCGCACTGGGCATGACGGTTATCCTTTCGGGATGTTCAACCTCCATCGCAGGGGAAAAGCAGCCGGGCAGGACTTTTGAGATCGTCCAAACCAATTTCCTGGGCTCGCTTTGGAACGAGTCGCACGCCAGGGCTTCGATTGTTTCCCAGGATGGCGGACAGTCATTTGCCGTTCCGCGCGGGGCGATTTGGGCTTTCGGCGACACCTTCAAAGGCTCCCGGTCCGCCGATGGCGCCCCGCACTTTGCTGGCGGAGCCGTATCCTGTTCCATCGCTTTTCTCGAGGAGAATGCCAGGATTTATCCGCCTACGTTCAATTATCTCGTGTCCAGCAATGGTGATGTCGTCTCGCCATTTGCGTATCTGAAAAAGTATGTGATGACTTCGTCGAGTGACTTCGATCATCCCAGGGAGATTCGCTTCCTTCTCGCCGACGCCCCTTATGGTCCTTGGAGTCCGTCCGTTGCCCGTATCGAAGTACCCGAATATCGTCAGGGAAAACGCGTCGAGCTCGTGTATTGTGCCTACCTCCACCCGGAGTTGTTTCGGGAAAATGGCCGGGTGATGAACCTGACCTGCTCACTGGGTTTGAAGGACGCCGGTTTCGATAATAACTGTGAAATGGTCGAGATCGGACTAAAACTCCGGGAAGCGCAGAAACCATGAAAGGCCTGCAAGCACGGACCGCCGCCGAATTGAATGTCATTGAAGCGGCACGCCCCTCCGGCGGCGGCGGAGTATTCTCAAAGTGGAAGGCAACACCATGAGCCCGACTTCGTACGACAAACTACAGTTCATCCTCGGCCGGCGGAGCATCCGGGCGTATGCGCCTGGCGAAGTCGGCGAGGCGGCCGTCACCCAACTGTTGCAGGCGGCTATGGCGGCGCCTTCGGCGGTAGCCAAAGATCCCTGGCGGTTTGTCGTCATCCGCAAACAGGAAACGCTGTCGGCGATCGCCGCCGCCTTGCCCAACGGCGGTATGCTGGCCACGGCCCCGCTGGGCATCGTCGTCTGCGGCGATCTTGAGGCGGCACACGACCGCCAGCTCAGTTATCTGCTGCAGGATTGCGCGGCGGCCATCGAAAATCTGTTGCTGTGCGCTCACGCGCTGGGCTTGGGCGCCTGCTGGCTGGGTGTGCATCCGAGGGAAGAACGCATCCGCAAACTCCGCGAAATTCTTTCACTGCCCGCATCCGTCATCCCCGTCGCCGGCGTTGCCATCGGTCGTCCCGGCGAGGAAAAGGAGCCGCGCACCCGGTTCAACCGCGATTATGTGCATTGGGAGAAATGGTGATATGGCCAAGAAAAACGAATATCCATTGGCACAAGTGTATGGGTTGCTCGAACCCGGCCCGGTTGTGCTGGTCACAACGACCCGCGCGGGACGGGCGAACATCATGCCCATGTCGTGGCATACGATGATCGAGTTTGTGCCGCCCCTCGTGGGCTGCGTCATCAGCAACCAAAATTACACGTTTGAGATTTTGCGGGCGACCGGCGAATGCGTGATCAATGTGCCGACGGTGGAACTGGCGAAAAAGGTGGTGGGTTGTGGAAACACTTCCGGTCGGTCGGTGGACAAGTTCAAAACCTTTAATCTCACCCCGGTGGCCGGCGCAGTCGTCAAAGCCCCGCTCATCGCCGAGTGTTACGCCAATCTGGAATGCAAGGTGGTCGATCGAAAGCTGGTGGCCAAATACAACTTCTTTATCTTGGAGGTGGTGAAGGCATGGATTGATTCGGGAAAGAAACGGCCACGGACGATTCATCACCAGGGTGAAGGTGTGTTTCTGGTGCCGGGCCGGACGATCAGTCTGCCGTCTCCAAAAACCTCATTTCTCACACCATGAAGCGCCTGCCAGCCAACTCCGCCGCCGAGTTGGACGCCATGCTCCCCGCCATCCTCGACCGCGCCTTCAAAGGGGAACTATGAGTGGTGAACCCATCGGGCGTATGCATCGTCTGTCCTTTTCGTAAACCGTGAGCGGTTCACGAAAGACAGACTCCGGAACGACTCCCGGACCTGTCAAACTTCGGGAGTCCTCCGGCAGAGCCGGAGGGTTTCCTGTTGGACTAAAATCCTGCTCGGCTTTTGTCATGATAATGTTTCCCGACCGCCATCTGGCCGTAACCGCGGTCTGTCATCTCATGCGGGTTCACACAACCGCGCATGAAAACCCTGGGGCATCTGGTGATCGAGCAAATCACACTGGGACCCGGCCAGGAATGGATGGCCCCGGCGAGAGGGTGGCGTTTTCTGCATGTCAGCAGTGGGGCAGCCTATTGGCTGGGCAGCAGCCGGCCCCGTTCACTCACCGAAGGTGAAATGCTGGTGATTGCTCCTGCCGCCACGGGCCTGGTGCGCGCCAGTCAGCTCAGCCAGGTTATGCTCCATGCGTTCATTTTCGCGCCCGACTTGCTCTGCGGATTTTTCACACTGTCGGAGCGCCACTTCCTTGAAGCTGGCGGCGCCGGGCCGGTTCAGGATGTCCAGTTCCTGCCCTCGACCCATCCGGTCACCCAGCAATTCGCCGCGCTCGCCAGGTCCCGGCTGAGACCCGACAGCCTCGCGCAGCGCGTCGAAGTGCTCAGCCTGGTGGCGGCCGTTTTTGACGAGGAAATCGTTCGACGCCGGCCCCCTGCCACGCTGGGCACCAGCGCGGTGCATCGCTTCAAACAACTGATCGCTCAACTGCCCGACATGGAACTCATCCATCATTCGCCCGAACACCTCGCCCGCCTCTGTGGCTGCAGCCTGCGCCATTTCAATCGCCTCTTTCGGAAATTCTTCAAAACCTCCACCCGCGCGCGGCAGACGGAACTGCGCCTGCTCAAGGCCCGCCAACTCCTTTGCGAGACGGAACAGAAAATCATGCAGGTCGCTCTCGACTGCGGCTACTGCAACTTGAGCCTGTTTAATGCCCTTTTCAAAAGGCGCTTCGGCATGACGCCTTCGGAGTGCCGGCGACAGGCCTCGAAGAGTAAAGGCAAAAGCAAATGTCTCATTGCCGGATTGCTGTTGTTTTTTCTGACCGGCATCGGGGCATTGGGCCGCGGCACCCTTGCACCCCATGAGTCGCGCCTGGGAACTCCCGTGCCGCCCCTCTTCAGCGGGCAGGAGGCGTTCAACGGCGCGCCGTATCTGTTGAATGGCAACTTCGATCTGAATCACGGCCCTGCCGGCTTCCACTTTTCGGCCATGTGCGGACGGCCCGTCACACAGATTTGACACTTCGTCGCTTCCCGTTCTGGCCCCGCCGACGATAATTGAAGTGATGATTACCAACTTCGTATCACCTGTTTTAGCCGTTACCGCGCAAAGCCACGCGCTGAGTTTCGCCTGGAAACATCTCACCCGGGAGGGCCTTTGCACCATCATCGCCCTGTTGATCGTCTCCATCTTCAGTTGGTCGGTGATCATCACCAAAGCCCGCCAGCTTGTTCGCGCCCGAAAAATGACGAAGAAATTTTACGCTGCATACCGGGCCATCAAAGATCCGCTGGAACTCGCGCGACGGGGCGAGGTATTCGACGGCGCCCCCGCATACGAGATCTACGCCACCGGCGCGGAAGAAATGGACTACCACCTCGAGCATAATCCGGTCGAGGCGCGCGGGCAGAAGCGCATCAGCGCCGGCTCCTTTGAAACCGTGCGCGTGGTTCTCGAACGCGCCGCGAGCACCGAGGCGTTGGCGCTGGAGCGGGGCATGATTGTTCTCTCGACGGCAGTGGCCGGGGGGCCGTTCATTGGATTGTTCGGCACGGTTTGGGGAGTGATGGAAACGTTTTCGGGCATAGGAATTGCCAATGCCGCCAGCCTGACGGCCATGGCTCCCGGCGTGGCCGCCGCCCTCCTCGCCACCGTCGCCGGGCTCTCCGTGGCCATCCCCGCCATGTTCGCTTACAACTACATGGTCACCATGATCCGCGGGATCACGCAGGAGGTCGACGGGTTTACCAGTGAATTCGCCACGCAACTGGAACACCGTTACGTGGACAACCGCCCGATCGCCGAGGAAATTCGCGAGGCGCTTCGGGGCGCAACTCCGGACGCGGCGCCACCGGAAGACACCATTTCCATTTCGAGTGTCGCCCCCCCGGCTCTGGCCCCGATCCTGGGCGAAGCCGATCTGGAAACCGAGCCGGCGCATGCATGAAGAAGTGTTCCAAGAGCCATCACCACGCGTTGGCGGAGCTGAACATCACGCCGCTGCTGGATCTCGCGTTCGTGTTGCTGGTCATCTTCATCATCACGACCACCCCCATCGTGAACGATCTCGATGTCGATTTGCCGTCGGCGGCGCATCGTCCCAAGGACCCAAAGCCGAAGGTCAACTACGTCACCATCGAGAGCAACGGCAATATGTTTCTGAACAGGGACCCGGTGAGCCTCGCTTCGCTGCAGGAGAAAGTCATCGCGATGCGTGTGGATGATCCCGACCTGAACATCGTGATCCGCGGCTCTGCCCGGGCAAAATACCAGGGCGTGGTGAACGTGATGGACATGCTGCAACAGGCAAACGTCGTGAAAGTCAACCTGGCAACCGAAGCATACTCGGATGAAACGGCAAAGAAGGAGTAGTTTATGATCGAACGCAAAAAACGCAATTCATCGAAGGTTAATCTGACCCTTTCTCTCGTTTTCCATTCAGCCCTGGTTCTCGCCGTGGTGTTCTTCGCTGCCCGCGAAGGCATCTTGGGCAATAAGCTCAGGCAGATCACTGTGACAATGGTGCCGAAGGAAAAGAAACCCGAGCCACCAAAGGAAAAACCAGCCGAGCCGAAAGTCGAACGGCCCAAGCTGGCCGAAGCCCCCAAACCTGCCGTGGCTGAGCCGCCTAAAACCGTGACCGTCGCCCCGCCGCCCGCCGTGGAAGCGCCGGTGTCCGTCGCGCCGGCTCCGGTAAGCGTGGCCGCCTTCGAGTTCGACGACGGTGCGAAGGGAGTCGTGAGTGGCGACGCAATCTCGGTCTTCAAAGGGTTGGTGGAGCGCGCGCTGCGCTCCAACTGGAACCGTCCCGAGAACCTCGAGGATGACAAATACGTGGCCGAGGTGGAGTTGACGGTCAACCCGGACGGCAAAGTGGAAGGTTATCGCTGGCTGACAGGGTCCGGCAGCCCGCGCTGGGACGATTCCGTCAGAGCCGCCCTGGCGCAGACCTCTATGATCAGCGGGGCCCCGCCGAAAGGCTTTCCTTCGACCTTCACTGTGCGCTTTGACGTGGAATTTGCGGCAACTGAAGAAGGGATGCAACTCAGCAGCCGGTGAAGAAGGTTTCCAAAGGATATCACAGCTCCCTGAACGAGCTGAACATCACGCCGCTGCTCGATCTGGCGTTCGTGCTGCTGGTGATTTTCATTATCACCACCCCCCAGTTGTCGAACGACCTGGAAATGAACCTGCCGTCGCCGAAGAAGAACGACACGCCTTCGCCGCCGCCGAAAATCACCCGCATTCTGGTGGACGCCGCGGGACGTGTTTTGCTGAACGATCAGGTGGTCGAACTGCCGGCTCTGAAACAAAGACTGGCCTCCTTGAAGGCCGGTGATCCCGAAGCCAGTGTGGTCGTTCGCGGCGCGGCCGACGTGGACTATCAGCACGTCATCGGCGTGCTCGACATCCTCCAGCAAGTGGACATTACCAAAGTGGGCCTGGCTACGGAAACCTCTCGTTGAGCTCGGGGGCGCAGCGGCGGCAGTGTCACTTGTGATGGCGCTGTCATCAGAGAAAATGACTTTTTTAATTGATCGCACGACGGCACACTGTCTTGGGATTCTCCCGGTTTTGGCTGCGTTGTTCAGTGGCGTGGAATGCGCGCGGGCCCTGACCTGGGTGTCAACCACCGCGCCCGTCCAGCCCTGGACATCCGTTGCCTCCTCATCGAATGGAGTCAAGTTGGTGGCGGTGAATCACAACGGCGGCATTTACGCTTCGGCTGATTCGGGCCAACAGTGGGTCGCGACCAGCGCTCCGAATCAACCTTGGAATTCCGTGGCCATTTCGGCGAACGGGGCTAGATCAGTGGCTGTAGGCGAATCCGGGATAGTCTTCACTTCAAATTCGGGCGCCAGTTGGAATGCCGCGACCGTACCGGGCGATGCGAGTGATGCCGGGTGGGTTTCGGTGGCAGCGTCAGCAGACGGGAGCGAATGGGTGGCGGCGGCCCACGACAGGATTTTCGTATCCACCAATTCGGGTGCCACATGGGCGTCCACCACTGCTCCCACGAATCAATGGTCTTCCGTTGCCTGCTCAAAAGACGGCGTGAAATTGGCCGCCGCGGCTGATCCGGGGTCGATCTATCTCTCGGGGGATTCGGGGGCATCCTGGACCACGAGCAACGTGCCGATCCTGGCTTGGTCTTCGCTGGCTTCATCCGCGGATGGAAGCCAACTGGTTGCTGCCGCGACTCTTGGCGGAATTTATATTTCAACCAATTCAGGAGTGACTTGGATCCAGACCGATGCCCCGACCGACGAGGTCTGGTGTTCAGTGGCTTCTTCGTCCGACGGCACCAAGCTGATTGCTGCAGGTTTTTACGGCGGAATTTACACGTCAGCCGACTCCGGCGTGACCTGGGTGAAGAGCTGGGCGCCCTCCAGCACATGGTATTCCGTTTGTTTGTCAGCGCCGGGAGACAAACCTGCGGCAGCGGCCTTTAACGGCGGAATCTACGTTCCCGTTGTGTCCACCGGTGCGACCAAAGGAGTCTATCAAGGATTGTTTTACGACACGAACGGGGTGGTGGAGGACAGTTCGGGTTTCTTCAGCGCTTCGACCACTGCCAACGGAACGTTCAGCGCGAAACTGCAATTCGCGGGCAAGAGCTATTCGTTTTCGGGCCGATTTCCGGTATCCGGTTCGAGCTCCAATGCAAGCGCCACGGATGCCGTTCCCTCGGCTACCAACACAATTCCTCGAAAGGGTTCGCCTTCACTCAGCGTGGTATTGAAGTCGGAAGCGGGAGGCGACGAGATCGATGGATCGGTTAGCGACGGTGTCTGGACTGCGGAACTTGCCGCCAACCGCGCCGTCTATTCAGCGAAATATCCGCCGCAGGAGGCGGGGAATAAATACACATTTGTTTTCCCGGGCAGCGATGATTCTTCCATGGAAATGGGGGCCGGCTTTGGAACAGTCTCCGTCGACAGGTCCGGCAACGTCGCCCTCCAGGGGACACTGGCAGACGGATCCAAAATCGCTCAAAAACGTTTCTTGTCCCTGCAGAGTCAGTGGCCGCTTTTTGCCTCCCTCTATTCCGGCAAAGGTTCCTTGCTCGGCTGGCTCACTTTTGCAGATGATCCGCTTACCGATATTGACGGGCTCATCGATTGGATCAAGCCGGCGCAACCGCGGGCAAAATACTACCCATCTGGTTTCACGAACGAGGCGCAGCCGCTGGGATCGCGCTATCAGTTCACCAACGGCTATTCGGTCTTGAATCTCACCGCGGGGCAATTGCGGCTGGCTGACAGCAATTTGTTGGGAGGATTCACGAACCGAATTACGATCGGATCAGACAATACGATCCGCAATTTGAGCAGCAATCAACTGACACTGACGCTTATGACTGCATCCGGTTTATTTCGCGGCACCGTGGCCCATCCCGTGACGGAACTGAAGATTCCACTCTATGGAGCGGTGCTGCAGAAGCAGAACATCGGTTTGGGCTTTTTCCTCGGCGACAGCCAGAGCGGAAGCATATTTCTTGAGTCGGGACCTTAACAAACAAGGAACCCCCGTCGAAACCTCTGTTTGCGAGACGCCTTCCATCCAGGCGCCGCGCGCATGCCGACATCCGGGGTGTCTCAGGAGAGCATGCAGATTGCGTTCCGCTGGCCTCGAGCCGTGCTGGGCTTGGTCCTTCGATGTTTCCGGCGCCAGTCGCCAGGGGTCATCCCAAAACGTCGTGCGAACATCAGATTGAAAAGGCTCAGCGACTGGTAGCCGCTTTCCAGGGCAACGTCCACCACTTTGGATTCCGTTGTGGCCAGCAACTCACAGGCTCGCGCCAGTCTGAGTTCCGCGTGCTTGTCGCGAAACGACACTCCGACGACTTCGCGAAAAATCCGGCTCAGGTGCCGCGGGGTGCAACGCGTCTTCTGCACCAACTCCGAGAAACTTATATGAAGCAACTCGGACGCCGGCGTTTGCCTCAGGAGTTCCCACAGCCGTTCTTTGGCGCCGAAGGTCCCCTCCGGGTGGGGCGTTTCTTGTTCCAGTTCGCTGCGGAAAGGCTCGAGAAAAAGCTGGATCAATTGCAGGCGAAACAGGGTCCCGCTGCGGTTCCGGCTGGCACATAGTTCCTGCATCCGGCTGGCGACCGGGTCATGCGGCGGAAGAATCCGAAGTGAAAGCTCCTCCCGGAACTGCGCGGTCTCAAAAAGGCGTTGCTCGTCTAAAGTGATCAGGCCGATCAAACGTTCGGGGTCCACCATGAAATAATACAGCGACAACCCGCCTAACTGGCTTGCGCGAACGCTCCCCTGCTCGCGGGGTGAACGCAAAAGCACTGTGCCGGTCGCGAGTTCCCGATTGAATTTTGGATGCAGCCAGTACCCGGATCCGGACGCAACCAGGATCATGGACCAGCCCGGTAATCCCGGGGTCCATTCCGCTCCCGGGAGCAAAGATAACTCCCCGACGGACAGGTGAGGTTTGTAGGATCCGTACAGTTTCATCCGGGTTGAAAGATTTGAGAAACTCGAATGTTGATTCTCCGAGGCCCTCGCGCCCACTTCACCTTCAGCGTCCTGCGCGTCGGAACAGCCTGCGCCTCGTGATTTCGGCGACACTCCCGAGCGTTCTCCGTCAAACTGCGGCGCACCGGCGCCTTTGGCGCAGGGCTCAAGGCGGTTTGGATTCCGGCCGAGTGCATGACGCCAAGCTAGAAGAAGCTTGTTACATATCGGCAGCAGCCCGGCAACAGTTCTGAAAAGTGTTGGCTCCACGACGGCGGATTCCGGAAACGCGGCGGGGTTCCAACGTTCGTTTCCAGTTCGTCACAATCTCGACAGGAGCCTGTAACACGCGTCGCTCACGATCCGGAGGCAGGCGTGGCCGGCGCTTGCCTGCGAGCGGCATGGGATGAGTTGACTGAAATAATGGCGGCTTTACGAGAGATGATGCGGAAGTGATTCGGACAAGATCAACCATGAGTGACTGGCGTCTCCCCCGGTCCACTTTGTTGGCGCACACCGCCGCCCTTCTCCGGTTCCTGCTTGTGTCCTGCTGGAGCCTGGCGGCCGCCCTGAGACTGTCTGCGGCCGATGCCGCGGCTCCCAATACCACTCCACCTGTCGCGGCAGCCACCACGGCCGCCCCGCCCCCCGCCACCAACACCTCCCCCAAATTCGTCATCCGCGCTTACGAAATAAGAGGCGACACGCTGCTTTCCACCGAAACCTTGATGTCTATCCTTGTGAAATACACCGGAACCAACATCGGGCTCCCGGAGATCTTGAAAGCCGGCTCCGAGCTGCAGATGGAATATCGCGAGCGCGGTTATCCGACGGTGAGGGTGACCATCCCGCCGCAGCAAATCACCGACGGCATTGTCAAAATCCGCGTTTTCGAAGGGTTCTTGTCGGACATCGTGGTTACCAACAACCACCACTTCAGCTCCAACAACATCATGCGGGCGCTGCCGGATTTGTGCACCGGTATCCTTCTCAACGGACCAGTCTTCCAGGCTGAATTGGATCGGGCCAACGCGAATCAGGACCGGCAGATCTATCCACAGATCGAGCCCGGGCCGGGAACGAACGCGACCCGGCTTATTCTGGATATCAAAGACCGCATGCCTCTCCACGCCAAAGTCGAATTGAACGACCAAAGCTCGCCCGGCACACCTGATCTGCGGGTGAACGCCTCTGCCGTTTACAACAATCTTTGGCAGTACGAGAATTCCCTTGGCGTGCAATACAGTTTCTCTCCCGAATCATTCAAATCGGGAAACCAGTGGGACTTCTATGACCTGCCGCTGGTTGCCAACTACAGCGTCTTTTGCCGGCTGTTCCTGGGCAATCCCGCGGCGGTTCAGGATGCCATCGCGAGCCAGCCTGGCACCTTCGGCTTCGACGAAGCCACCCGCAAATTCCGCCTGCCGCCGTCTTCCGGCCGGGCTGAGTTGACCGTCTTCGCCAGCCGCTCGACAATCGACACCGGCCTCTCGACCTTGCTCAACACAACCCTCTTCAGCACCAATGGCAATTCCTTGGACCGGCAGGATGTTCAGGAGGATGTGACATTGAACAACGACATCGGCTTTCGCCTGAGCGTCCCGCTGCCAGCGACGGGTGATTTGCACGTGGGTTTCTCCTACGGCCTTGACTATAAGACTTACAACCTGACCAGCTACAAGACCAATATTTTCACGCTGAGAAACACCCAGATCGATTACACCAGCGATCCCGATCATCCACAAACCAACATCACTGTTTCAGTGGATAGATCACCGGTGCCGACGACACACAGGGTTCTGCAGTACTTGCCTCTGGCGCTCCATTACGATGCCAGTTTGCGCGATCCCCTGGGGATGACCGCCCTGGGGCTTGGCATGGGCGGCAACGCCTCGTATTCGGGCTCGCTCACCAACCTGCAAAGCATCAGTGGCTCCTCAAAGTCCGGAGGCAGATGGCTCGTCCTCAACCCCAGTTTGTCGCGGGACATCATCATTTACACGAATTGGATGTTGTCTATCCGTGCGGACGGCCAATGGGCAAGTGAGCCGCTGATCAGCAACGAACAATTCGGCGCGGGTGGTATTGCCAGCGTTCGGGGTTATCGCGAAGGCGAAGTTTTCGGCGACACTGGCTGGCATGTCTCCCTCGAGCAAAAGACTCCGTCGCACGTGGTGGGCTTCGTTCACGGCAGGCAGGCCTTCGCGGTGCGCGGCTCGGTTTACATGGACTACGCCGAAACCTACCTGCTCGACCCGCAGGGCCGCCAAGGGCGGGTTCCTCTTTGGGGCGCGGGTTTTGGGGGCGTGGCCTCCATCGGGTCCCATTGGGAAGCGCGACTCCTGTTTTCGTGGCCATTGGAAAGGACTCCCACGACGAGGCCCAACCAGCCCCGGTTTGATTTCGCGTTGACTGCGCAGTTCTGAATTTTGACACAAACGTTACACGAAACCCATCTATTGGCTCTCGCGAAATGTTACACTCTGCATGAAAGAGCCTGAGCTGTTTATGAAAGCGCTAACTGGTTGTCTCCGCCGCGCACCGGCGGCGTTCCTTATCCTGACCGTGTGTCGCCTCTGCCAGCCTCTGGCCCTGGCCAATCCCGCCGGCGCCAGCGTCGCCCAGGGCACGGCTTCAATCCACAACTCAGGTTCGCAGACGACCATTCAGACGTCCGACCGCGCGTACATCATCTGGCAAACTTTCAATATCGGTGTCGGCGACACGACAACATTCCTCCAGCCTTCGAGCTCCTCTGTCGTTTGGAACCAGATCAATGATCCAAACCCGTCACAGATCCTTGGCAATCTCAACGCCAATGGCTATGTGGTGCTGCAAAACCAAAGCGGCTTTTACATCGGCGGCCAGGCCTCGATTACCGCGCACGGATTGATCATGACCACCGCTCCCATCCCCATCCCCGATCTTGCCGGCGGCGGGGCCTGGCAGTTCAACGCGCCACCCCCGACCGCCAGCATCATTAACTACGGCCAGATCAACCTGGGCGCCGGCGGGTCACTGTTCCTGATCGCACATGACATCCAGAATAGCGGCGCCATTTCGGCCCCTCAAGGCAACATCGGCTTATACGCCGGCCAACAGGTTCTCGTCTCGGAGCGTCCTGACGGCCGCGGGCTGAGCGCGAAGGTCACGCTTCCCCAAGGTTCCGTGGACAACGCCGGCAACGTCATCGCTGATGCCGGCACCATCGCCATGCAGGCGCAGGTGGTAAACCAGGGGGGAGTCGTCCAGGCCAATTCCGTCCAGACGGTGAACGGAGTCATCGAACTCCTCGCAAGCGACAGTCTCAACCTGGGAGCCTCCTCGGTCATTTCAGCCAAAGGCGATTCGGCTTCATCGGCTTCAAGTCCCGGGGGTTTTGTCGTGTTGAAATCGGGCAATTCATTTGCCGATACGGCGGGCTCGGCGATCACGGTGTCGGGAGCCTCGGGGGGACAAAACGGCATCGTCGAGATTTTCGGCAACGGCGTCGATGCGAGCACGATTCAGTCGAGTATTGGCAACACCTATGCGCTTCTCATTAACCCGTTCGACATCACGCTCGGGAACGCCAAAGATTTGTCTTCTCCGTCGAGTCCCCAGCTCAGGGCGGCCGATCTCTCGCCCAATTACACGAAAATTGCGCTGTTCGCGGATGACAACATCCTGCTGCAAACTGCCTGGACGCTGTACGCCAACCCGGATCCCATGGGAGCACTAAACCTGGAGGCGGGAAACAACATTATTTTCAACAACGGCTCCGGGATCAAGGCGGTGTTGTCAACTTCGTCGAGCGGCTCCAGCACGGCGGCGCAAAACAACTGGGGTGTGAACCTTACAGCGGGCACTCAACTTCCGGCGGACTCCAAACCCGATCCCACCCAGGGGACGGTCATCAACGGTGTCAATCGTCTCGACGGGATTTATCTCGATGGCAATTCCTATATTCAACTGTTGAGCGGCAGTGCCGACCTTTGGGCCGCCAATGAGTTGATCGTGGATCCCGGCACCGGTCTGTTCTCCGCGGGGAACAACGGCATTCGGACGCTTAAAGGCGGAAGTATCAACGTGACGGCGGAGTATGGCGACGTGAATACGGGCGCCAACTATAATGGGTATTTGTTCGCCCAGAAAGCCGCGCCGTATTACAAGGTTAATGCCGCGAACCTTGGCGGTATCAGCACCGCAGCGGGCGGCGATGTCACGATCAGCGCCGGTGGTGATGTCACCAGCTTCCTTCCGCGCCAAAACAATTGGAACCAGGCTCAATACGATGGCGGCACTGGAGCATTCGGTCCTCAACCCGGCAATGTCACCATCACGGCTGGGGGAAACGTGTCCGGGCATTACGTGTTGGCCAACGGCGTCGGGACAATCACGGCGGGGGGGGATATCGGCTCGCCGATCACAAGCGGCGGCTTCGCCCTTAGCCTGATCGACGGGAGCTGGAGCGTCTATGCCCCCCATGGAAGCATCTATTTGCAGGATGCACGAAATCCCAATGGGGTCTTCAACGTCGGCGCCGGCAATGTCGGCAGCACCGTAGCCTCCTATGCCGGTTACCATCGCTTTGATTACAGTCCGCTCTCCTCGGTTCTGCTGGACGCGGGCAACTCCGTCGAAATCACGGGCGCCGGCGCGCCCCACCAGAGTCCTGCCGATTCAGACCCTGTTCCCCTGCTGTTTCCACCGACACTACAGGTCATAGCGGGCGGTTCCGGCGGTTTCGTTCTCGACACGGACGTGATTTTGTTTCCTTCAGCCTGGGGCAACTTGCACATTACCACCCTCAACGGAGGGGATTTCCAGAGCTCGCAAGGCAATAATTTCAGCCTGGAGATGTCCGACAGCGGCAGCAAGCAATGGGATCCCAACCCGCCGGCCAGCGGGTTTGGCAGTTTCGGCATCAGCGACCATGCCGCAACGCCACCTGAACTCAACAACCCGGATCCGGTGGAGATCTCCATCGCGGGAAGCATGAACAACGTGACGATCTATGTCACCAAGGAAGCCCAGGTCACGGTGGGAGGCGATATGTTCAATTCGAGTCTGATCGGCGAAAACCTGCATGCCAGCGATGTCACCTCCATCAATGTGGCCGGCAAAATCTATTATCCACCCATCTATGCGTTTGCCCCTTTGACCGCGCCCATCGTGGGTGTTAAGGGACTGGCTGTGTTGAATCCCACCTGGGACTCCATTTTCTATCTGCTGGTCGATCCCGCCAAGACCGCCTCGTTCGAGGTCCCGGCCAATGCCAGCACCACGCTGCTGATGAGCTACGCAGACTCCTTACGATTGATTCTTAGTAATTCAGGCAACCCTAACCCGGGTTTCATTTATGACCCTTCCACCCATCAACTGGGCTTTCAATTTCAGATGTCGTCAACAATCCGCGACGCCCTCGAAGGGCCGTTGGAAATCATCAAAGTGGATCAGTTCGGGAACCCGGTGATTCAGCGCGGTCAAGCCAATCTCGGTCAGGATCCAAATAAATACTATTTTGCCACAACCACAGTCAGCTTTGTTCCCCCATCGGTAATCCAGTCTCTGTATGATCGGAGCCAGGCTTCGGCGAAAAGCAAAAACGATCTTTCGCCAGGCCTGCAAATCGGCGGCCCGGGTCAATTCAATATCAGCGCGGCGTCCATAGACCTGGGCAGCAGCCTCGGAATTCTCTCCTGGGGAATCGGCAATGCCACGACGGTGGGCGCAGGATTAAACTATGCCTCGCTTGCCCCGCTGACTGAGTCCGGAGCGGCCATCAACGTGAATGTGGCGGGCGATCTGAATATGTTGACGTCCACCATCGCTTCGATTGATGGAGGCGATGTGACCGTGAACAGCCGCCAGGGGGGAGTCTATTTGAGTCTGGGCGATTTTTCTTTGATTCCCCCCAACGCTGGAAATATTTGCTATGGCATCTTCACTTCAGGACACAGCGATGTGAAGGTTACCGCGGATAAAGATATCAATGTTGGGGGTGCGCGCATCGCTGCTTTCAATGGCGGTGATGTTTTCGTGGAATCCTCGGACGGCGACGTGAACGCGGGCAACGGCGCCAATTCGACTTTGACCGTGCCCGTAATCTATTTGGATCCGACCACCCACCTCCCGATCTCCGGAACGATAGGCGACGGTTCGAAAGACAATCCACGACCTTACGGCAGTGGAATTCTGGCCATCTCGCCAACCACGGAATACCAGACGCCCGGAGGCAACCCGCTTCCGGGAAATATCACGGTCGTGACTCCTCGTGGCGACATTGTTTCCACCCTGGGCGGCATCCAACAGTTCGCGTTGAATGGCAGCATCGCCGGTGGACCGACAATAACCTTGACTGCAGGCACGCCGGCGTCGGGCGGTTCGCCAGGGTATCCAGGCAACATCGATCTTGGCGCCGGCGGCGTCATCGGCGGCACCCTTAATCTCACGGCGCAGGGGAACATCCAGGGATTGATCGTGTCCCGGCAAAGCACCACCATCGACGCCGCGGGAAACTTCAGCGGGACTCTTCTGTCCGCGGGCAACGCTAATATCTCCGCCGGCGGCACGGTTTCCGGCACCATCGTCGGAATCGGCGGCATCTCCGCCAACGTAGGCACAATGGAGGCCACGCTCCTGTCCCAAAACGTCTCCGTGGGAGGAGGCCAGGCCCAGTCAACTCTCGGCACTTCGGCAACGGCCACAGCCACAAGCCAAAGCGCCGCCCAACAAGCCAGCAACGACACTAAACAGCAAGTCGCTCTGGACAACACGCTCGAAGACGACGATATCAAGAAGAAAGGCAAACACCCGGCGCTTACCCGGCGCACCGGCCGGGTGACGGTCATCCTGCCAAAGACAATGTAATGCGGCCGCTTGGGACACGCATCGGGAGCATGGAACCACAAAAGGACTGGAATGCCGGTATTCCCGTCGGCTGGTAGCGGCTGGACTCGCTCAGCGGGGGGAACGTCCGCGCTCCGCGGGCCAATTCATGGGTAGCTTCCTGTTCCTTTTCAGACTGCTCACGGACCATGAAGCCGGAGGGCACCGCTCTGTCGGTGCCCTGATCGAACGGGGAAGCGACGAAGCGCTTCCCTCCAGGAATTGAGCTCATGGAATGCTTCCACCAGCCAAACAAACTCGGGCGTGCACGGGTTCTATGAACTACCTTCCCCGGTCTTGAAAACTTGAGGATGACGGATCACAGCGCACCGATTCATCGGTGGGTTCCGGTGCCGGCAGAGCGCGCAAGTTCGGCCATGGATAACAGAGCGCGCATTCCTCAGGCGATCATTTCTCGTCGCTGAGAGGCGGGGCGAGTGCCCTCGCAAGCCGGAAATCGAAACGAAAGATGCCCAGCCTGGAGTCCCGCCCCACCGAAGCCATCCCTGCCGGTGAAGCTCAGTGTCCCCCGACCCGGTAGATGCGCATAGGATCCGAAGAGCTATCTGTAAAGGAATTCGTGTTTCCATCGCCCGTAATCGTTGTAACTGAAGCCGGCCAATTGGCCACGGGCTGAGTCAAACCGGCCGCGTTCGTGTAATAGAGCGTGTACGTCCCCCCGTTCGTTGTCCCAAAGGAGATCGTCGATGTGTTACCCACACGTCTGATCGACAGGAACGGAGGAGGGGGAGGAAGAGACTGCGACGACGCTATGTCCCGGGTGAAAGTCATCGTCCCATTTGAATTCAGCCGGAAATAACCGACATAATAGGCGAGACCATTCGTGCCGGTGTGGGGATCCACGATGGGATTTCCCTGGGCATCGGTGCTGGGTCTTACCTCGTATAAGTCAGACACCACCCCGCCACTGTTGAAGTTGCCAGGCGTGGTAATCTCGAGGTTGCCTTCAGGCCAATTATCCTCAAGAGTGCCTTGAGTGTTATCGAACGTGCCCCCCATGAAAACGGAAAGATTGTGTACATTATCGATGGGTTCTCGAACAAAAGTGGCATTGTTGTCCTGATTTGAGGTTCCGATTTCACTCGAAAGATAGGCCGCCCCCGCAAAAATCGAGAGGATCGGCGTGTGAATCGTCTGCTGAGCACCGTAAGTCAGGCGCGTAGGCGCGGCACTCGGCACATTGGTGCTCGAACGAGGGACCGTCACCCAGAGCGTGTACCTGGGATAACCAGAGTAATTCGCCCCCTGATAGAAGCCGACCACCGACCAACTCAGATTACTCAAGGTGGTAAAGGAATCCGGAGTCAGTTGCGAAGAAGAAACATGCGGCACCGCAAAGCTGGCGCCGATCGCCGAATTGACGTAATTGCTCGCCTGCCCGATGTCCACCACCACTTCGTAATTTTCCTGATAGTTCCCCGTTTTTCGAAATCCCAAAGCGAGGTCGTCATTCTGATAGGTGAACGGCTGAGCCCCCACCGCCTGGATGAGCGCTGAAAGGCCAAGCGCCGCCAAATTCATTTGAAAAAACACGTTTCGGTTTTGGTTCATAATTTTTCTTTTTTAAGAGGTTTCATGTTAGTGTGTGCGTTTATCCGAGTGTTCACGTAATGGGTCCATCCTAGCAGGCCGGAAACCTCCACTTCATGCTGCACAAGGACACCGATTGACATCTTTAGGATATGCACCCGGATATCCGTATGTGATTAGCTTGAAATGACTTAAAAGATCGGCGAATGGCTGCGCCGTGATATAACACACAAGCCCTATCCATTTGTAACACAGACTGCGGTTTCTTAACCTGTTTGTCACTTTCGCCAAATACTCTTCACATGACAGCAGCGCGCAGGATCTGCTAATTCTTCAGCAATCATGAAAACAGTCATCAAAGCTCGCATTAGCGCCGTCGTCATGACAACCCTGGCGCTGGTTTCGATTCAGGGAACGCTCCTCGGGGGCGCTGATGAATTCACTCTGGACAGCGCCCGGTCTGCCGCCGAGAAGGGCGATGTCAAAGCACTCTATTTCCTGGGAAAACGCTGTGCGAAAGGTGACGGCGTTCCGCAGGATTATGCCAAGGCGGCAGAATATTTGCGCCAATCCGCCGAGCATGGATATGCTCTTGCTCAAAATGATCTCGGGGCCTTTTACGCCAAAGGATTGGGCGTGAAACAGGATTACCAGGAAGCTGCCAAATGGTACTGCATGGCGGCGGAAAACGGTGATTCGCTGGCTCAATACAGCGTGGGATTGATTTATTCCCTGGGGCGCGGTGTTCCCAAAGACATGCAGGAATCCTTGAAGTGGTTCAAGAAAGCCGCGGAACAAAACCAACCCGACGCGCTTGCGGCTTTGGGCGATATTTACCTGAATGGTCGTGAGAGCATTCCAATTGATTATAAGGAATCTTTCAAATGGTTTCAAAAAGCGGTTGAGCAGGGTCATTTCAGCGCCCTGAATTCCTTGGGCTGCCTGTATGAGCAAGGGCTGGGGGTTGACCGGAATTTTGCCCAGGCCATGAAGTGTTTCCGTGAAGCCGCCGAAAAGGGAGATGCCCGGGGGCAGATGAATCTCGGCCGGATGTATCTGAACGGCTCGGGAGTACAAAGCGATTTGACCGAAGCTTACAAGTGGCTCTGCCTGGCTTTCAAGAATGGCGAGCCTGTCGCCAACCATTACTTGATGGAGTTGGAAGTGAACAAAAGCCTGACGGCACAGGAGATGGACGAAGCTCGCCGCCGGGCCGACAAATTCATGAAATCCGCCCGGGAAGAAAAGGTCAAAGATTAGTGCGACTCTCTCAAGATGCTGCAAAGAGGGGCATAGAAGGCGTCGGTTATGGTTTCTCCAGCGTGTTGCCTCCCGAGTTGGCCGCCGCCGCTTCCAGTTGGTAATCCTGGTAGGCATTCATTCCAATCATGCCCCGCAGCAGATTGTCGATCTCGGGTTGAGCCTGTTGCCAACGCTCCCGGTAGGCCGGATCATTCGGGTCCTGATGCAAACCGCCGACTTCCTCCAAAAACCTCCGGCGCAGATCGTCAATCGCCTTGGTTTGACCACTATCCAGTTTCAGTGTTGCCTGGTCCACGTTCTGGAAAACCAGGGGCACGGAAACACTTTCGTCCTCGGCTTTATGGCGCAGAGTCCGGGCGGGAGCAGCCGAATCCGCTGCGAACCGGAGAGGGAAAGACGGTGATCCCAGCAGAGCTGCGATCACCGCGTCTTCCTCTTGGCGGAGTTCGTGCAATCCTGTTTCCAGCGCCTGCCGCGAGCCAAAGTTGGCCGTGATCGAACCGTACCCCGTTAGCTTTCGCTCCAGATGTTCACGCCGTGGAGCGTAGAGGCTGTCAACGTCCGCCGTGATAAGGTCGCGGATGGTCTGGTCGGGACAGCCGATGCCGCGCAGATTGGCAATGTAAGTCTGGTAATTCGTTGATTCGATCTGGCTCCAGGCGAATGGCTTCGCTTCCGCGCCCGGTGATGCTTGTGGCTCGGGAGCAACAGCAGGAGTCACCTGCGGTCTGAGCTCGGAAACCACCCGCGGCACGGATTCGGAAATCACCCTTCGCTCAGTCCTCACCACCAGAACCAGACAGCCGAGCAAACCCAAGTTCAACAGAATTGAAATCTTCAGCATTGTCTTCATAAAGGTCAGTTTACAACCACCCCCGGGACGCGTTGAACCCTGGAACCCGCCGCGTGGCGGCTTTGAAAACGCCGCTGATATCAGCGGCTTTCCGGCTAAAGCCGCGACGGGGTTCACGGGTGGGGCGACCGGCCTCCTGCAACCAGAAAGCCGGCGTGAACCCGAGTCCACGCCGGCTTTGCATAGGAAGAAACAGTGCTCTCGTTTCCTAATTATGAATTGGATCCGTCGTGGGACCGCCCCTGGTTGCATGCATGGCGCTCAACTTGATCGCGGTCGACCCGTCACAATTGGCAGGAATGCCGCTGACCAGCTTGCCGTAGACGGTTTGAGCCTGGCTGGAGGCGCCGTTAGCCTGATAAACGTACTCATTGCCCCAGATACTATATTGGCCTTCTATTACGGCCGCGGCGCTCTGGGTAATGCCGTTATAGGTCAGTTCCGTGCCCCCGTTGCTGATTGCGGTGTTGGCGTCGGAGCGACCCAGGTAGCCGATAACACTGATTCCTGTGCCCCCGTTGATTTGGTCGGTCGTGCCGGAGACATCGTAACCCATCTGCGTGGCCACTGAGCCGCCGCTGCTATAACCTGAAGTGGTTACATAGGTGCTGTCGCCGTTGGGATCGAGCATGTTGCCGCCGGAGTCGATTTCGACCTGCGAAGGCTGGCTGCTAATGCCAAAGCCGGTTTCTCCGAAGAAGTTCACGCGCGTGCCCGATAAGTTGTCGCGACCGGAGATGTAAACGAAGGAAGTGTCGGCGGAATTGCCGGTAAACAGAGCCAGCTTCGCACCACCGGTGATGGCCTGGCGGAATTGGGCATCAGTCACGTTCACCAGGCCGGCCTTGGAACCCTTTTCCTTGACAAAGGTGAAGGTGATAACGGCAACTTCCGTGCCGTTGGCCAGGACCGGCTTCGGGTTTTGGGAGAAGGACTGTTTGTTGTCGGCCATGGCGAGGTCCACCGTGTGAGTCACCAGTTGGCTGCCACTGGGCGTGGCGCTATTGCCCGTATTGCCATTGTCAACACCGCCGACGCCGGGGTCATTTAAGAACTGTTCTGAACTGCCGTTCACGACGTCCGAAATGCCGGCTTCGGAGCCGGACCAGTAGCACTTCACGATGGTCGCATTGCCTCCAATGTTGCCGGAGAACTCCATCCAGGTGCACTTGCTTGCGGTGCTGCTGCTGTAACCGGTGAACTGCGGGGCGGCGTCAAATACGGCGGTGGAATTCAGCGTGGCATAGACAATACTGCGGCACGCTGTGGAACCGGTGAGATACACATATTGCGTGGCGTCAGCCAGGCTCACAAAGCCCAGGCTGAGGGCGCCGGCTACGATGATTGGGTTGATTTTCATGCTATTGTTCTTTCTGCTTTGTTGGTTGTTTGTCTTACAGCTTGTTTGAAATACAGACTAACTGCCTGCGATCAGGCCTTGCGAAGGAGTCGACTGCGAACCGTGAGCGCCAGGACTCCCATGCCGGCGAACAGGGTGAAGGTGGCGGGTTCTGGCACAGCGTTGTAGGTCAGCGTGCCATCGCTCGCCAGGGAGAACGTGCCCGAAGCCACCGCAGGGTCGGCGTTGTTGTCGTTGGCGTAGAGATATGCCTGCGCCGGGCTGGTGAAGCTGTCGGGTGTTACGGCACTCGGGTTCCAATAATTGCCGAACGCGCCGGCCTCTGCGGGCGGGGGGTTCACCATCTGGCTGTTCCAATCATTACCGCTGCCAACGGCGGGTGAACCGTAGTTTGCGCCAGAGGGCGTGCCGAGGCCAACGCCGTAACCGATGGTCATAACTCCTGTTCTCAGAGTGTTGAAGGCGTTCAGGTTTTCGTCTGGAGCGAAAGTTCCATCCGTCGTCGAATAAATCGTCTTGCTAGAACTGAGGGCGCCGACCACGCCGAAATCCACGTCGTTCAGCGTGGCAAACTTCGGGTCCGCCGAAGCCAGCAGGCTGCCAAGGCTCCAGGTTTCACCGTCGTAGAGGGACCCAAAGCCGCCGATGTCATAGACAAAGTCGTTTTGGGCGCCTGATTTGTCGAAGCCGACGAGCAGATCGCCGGCCGTATAGGTTGCCTGGGCTGAAGCAGCCACCCCTGCGGCAGCAACCGCGAGCAACGCGTTTCTTAAGATGCTTTTCATAATGCTTGACTCTCTGTCAATTGATCCAATTGATGTTTGGTTTTGTATCCAATGCTCAGCCACTATCGCGGCTCAACGGAGCAAACACTATTACAGTCAAGGCAGGATTAACCTCATGGCGGAGGACACGCTGCTCCAGTTTCACGACTTGGAGTATTCACTCGCAAGATATTGAAACAAAATGATCTGGGATGCTTTGTAGCAACTGATCTTTGCTCTGAGCGAAGTCGTTGCAGAAAGGTTACGATGGTGAGGTCAAGAGGACGCCGGCTGGGCTTGCTGTTGGAAAGCAGCCGCAGACCGCAAATCCGACCTTGGAAGCATCCCACCCGCCCAGAACGCCGTGAAAAGTTCGTAACGGAATCGTCACCACGATGCCATCAAACTGTCGCCTCGGGTTGCCGAGATCGAGAGATACCCTGTCCTGGCCGAACATCAGGCGCAATTTTTCGTTGCGCAGGAAGCTGTGAAAGCGGTTCAAGGTGCTGGAAATCTGGGCGTCGAAATCCCGTGGCGACAGGCTGTTCGCGAACGCCCAGTCCTGGGCAACGGAACGTTTGGACAGTTCTTGGGTGAGCGCGGTACGGATGCGCTTGTTGGTGCGGTCAATCAGATATTCCGCCTCAAGCAGCGTCATCTTCTTTTCGTAGATCGGCCAAAGGACATTGCTTGTCGTCGAGCGCAAAGCATGTTTGATGGGATGTTGCCCGCTTGGGTGACGTTGGGTGCCTCAGACCACCGCCCTTGATGCGCAAATTCTAACAAGGCGCTCTTCGGCGGGCAATTGCGCCTGCTGTCATTCGTTTAACCAGTGCCGCTGACGAAAACCCGTCATACGTAAACCCGTATGAGCGGAAAGGCGACTGGGTGCGGGTTTGCTTTTGAACGCCCGCAGCGAGTCGCTGGTTCATTCCCGAAGCAAAAGTCTTGGGATGTTTCGAGCCTTTGGGGTGTTCCGACGAAGGGGTGTCGGGGGTGAGGAGTAACACCGAAAGGCGCAGAAAGCTCACAAGTCTTTGGCTTTCCCTAACCGTGAGCAGCAAAACCTAACTAATCTCTGGCGAGAACGGCTAAACCAACAAACAAAAGGCCCAGCAAAGCGAACCCTTGGAGTTGGGGACTCTTCGCTTGACCGCTTTGTGCAAACGTTGCTGCGTGCTCACAGTTGAATAAAAGCAAATCGTATTTCTTTCCCAAGAGGGACAAGGCTCTCTGCTTTATGATTTCCCTATCGAAATAGTCGCCGGAGGCTTTCTGCTGGATGTAAACAGGAGAACCTCCAGAAAACTCGGCGAAGCTCGACAATACCACGCCGCCAAATTTGTTATTGTGCACGACGTCGCGTCTGTCAAATCTCGGCCCTGCATACACCCCTACGTGCCGATAACCAAATTTAGCGACTCCGATGATGTCGCCGGTCTCCAATGATACATTTGTATTCATTGCTTGTGACGTTAATACACGTTGCAAATTTGTCAACGCGGGCAACCACATGTGATAGATTGAAAATTTTTGGGAGCTAATCAGTTATATCAATGAGTATAAATCGGTTCTCCGCCGTGGTTCTTTGTCGGATGCAAGGCCAACGGACAACGCTGCGAATCGGCTGAATGCCGTCCCTTGCGACGCGGTAACAGGTCCGTATCGCCTGAAAGGCGAAATTCGTCAACCCCTGGGCAAGACGTGCCGGCAGGGGGTAGGCGTCGGGCCCCATTGGGAGCTGGTTAACAAATGACAAATCACAAACAGCTATATACCCTCGCAATCCATGAAGAATGGAGATCAGGCGGATGCTGTATCAACTGGGCCCGAATGGCTAACGCCGGACTTTTACGCAAGGGCCTACGATCGATTCATACGGCTTCGTTGGAACATCGATCCCTTTCCGGGTGAAGATCATCATCTTGATCCTCTGACTTTTGAATTATCTTCGGACGAGATAAACAACATTGGTCTTATTTTTTTCGCCTGGGATCTCATTAATCTTTCGAGCCACCGCCTCACCGGCCAGATCAACGGTTTTGACAATGACCTTTTCAAATTAAAGGCGTGGGCGCGGATATTGCCAGACTACGATGATAAACAGCAACTCCATCTGATGGATGAGTTTGTTGAACCTCTGCTAATGGCCTGTTTGATTGCTCCGTATGCAGTTAAGAACCAGATCATTTTTGCCGGAACGCAGATTGCCGTGTTCCTTGAGAGAGGCCAGTGCCAGACTCGGGTTCCCAGTGACAGGGATATCAAGAACATTTCTGACCTGGAAGAATGGGCAGGAAATTGGGTCCATTTCCAAGAACTCAAAACGGCGTTGAACAGTATAAGTGATCGTGAGTTTATGAATTCGACAAAGGATTTTCGCCACCGCTACACCCACCGTATGCCGCCCCGGATCGGCATGGGCATTGTTCCCAATTTTCGTTTGGAGCGCGAGGGAAGCGGCTTGCGGATATACCCTCACCTTGAAGAGCCATTGGAGTTATCGCCTGCCATAGAGGCGGCCGTTATCCAGCACCGCGCATGTGTAGCGGCTTTCCGTGCATTTTGGACAATGCTCAAAGCTAAACTGGCCAGCATGCGCAGCTTGCCTTCTCGGGATGCCACGGATTCATCCAGACCGGCAATAGGTCAAGATCCATCACACCCGTAAACCCGTATGAGCGGAAACCCGGCCTTCAATCGCGATCGCGGCCCCCTCTCCGCCATCGGTGCGCGACTGCATTGCGCATTTTAGCTGACCGATTGAAGAACAAAGTTGCTCTTCCCGACTTGCGGCGCACGGTCGTTTTCGTTCCGAACGGGTGATGTAGTACTTCGCCCTACAGGGAAATTAGGCCGCACCTGACAGACAAAGAAGCGCGCATCTCTATTATGAGAGGTTTAACCGAACAAATTGATGAAGTGCTCTGTCGGTCTGATGCAAAAACAATGCAGCGCGTGGCTATGGTTATTGCTGGCTGGACTTGCAGTGACAGGCGCTCAACCAGCTACGAACACCCCCGCGGCTGCTTTCCCCGCCAACGAGACGCTGGAGCAGCTTTCGCTCGCAAACGCGCAGCGCATCGCCTTTGAGCGCAATTGGGATCTGCTCGCCGCCAAAAGTGACGTGGACGCCGCGACCGCGCAGCAAATTGTTTCGAAAGAATTTCCCAACCCTGCCGTCAGTTTCTCCGTCGCCAAAATCAGCGCGGACAACAAGTATCCCAATCAAGGTGGCTCCTTCTGGCAGCGCGATTATGATTCGATCGCCGCCGTGAACCAGCTATTTGAAATCGGCGGCAAACGCAAGAGCCGCCAAATCTCCGCGCAGGCCGGACTGGAAGGCGCGCGCGCCCGGCTTGCGGACGCCAGGCGCACGCTTGATCTCGCAGTTGCGAGCGCCTATGCCGGCGCTGGGCTGGCTGAGGGAAACGTGCGCGTGCTTAGCGAATCGGCTGGCAGCCTGCGGCGCGAGGCCGATATCGCCGCGGAGCGGTTGAAGGCCGGCGACATTTCCACGGCGGACAAGAGCCGCATTGAAATCACCGCCGAGCAATTCGAACTCGACGCGCAATCCGCCGAAGCCGCGGCCAAGACCGCGCGCATCAATCTCGAATTACTGCTCGGCATTTCCAAATTTGCCGGCGAGATGAGGCTCACGGACAAACTGGAAGACCTGGCGAACGCGCCGGTTGCCGGAGCCGAAGTGACGCCGGCTGCCGGCCGCTCCGATCTTGTCGCCGCCGAGCAGGCGTTGAGAAAATCCGAAGCCGATTTGCGCTTGCAAAAGGCCGGACGTATTCCCGATCCGACATTCCTTGCCCAATACGAGCACCAGCCTCCGACGCAGCCGAACACCATCGGATTCGGCGTAAGCTTTCCGTTGCCGCTCTGGAACTTGAATCGCGGCGCCATCAAAGCCGCCGAAGCGGCGCGCGACCAGGCGCACACGCAAGTCGAGAAAGTGAAGGCGCAGATCGCCGCCGACATCGCCACCGCGCGGCTCAATTATGAAAGCGCGCTGAAACGCTGGCAAAGCTATCACGACGAACTTCGTCCGCGATCGGAAAAGATCCGCCAGACGGTCGCCTTCGCCTACGAGAAGGGCGGCGCGTCGCTGCTCGATTTGCTTTCCGCCGAGCGCGACGACAACTCAGTGCGGCAAGCCGCCATGCAAGCGGCCAGCGATGCCGCAGTTGCCGCCGCCACGCTGAAAGCGGCCACGGAAGTAATGAACATGCAGACCCAATGAAAATCTTCCATATCGCCGACTCCATTCTGCTCGGGGCTTTTGTTGCAGGCTGCCATCGCGAAGCGAAGCAGGAGCAAACGTCTGAACCCAAGGTCGCCGACAACAAGATTTCCTTTCCGGCAAGTTCGCCGCGATTGGCTTCGCTCACCGTGCAAACCGCGCAGTCACGAAAAATGGCGATCACGCACCTGACAGGTCGGCTTTACTGGAACGACGACGTGACCGTCCGCATTTTCACTCCAGTCTCAGGTCGCGTCAGCGCGGTTCTCGTTGACCTCGGTCAACCCGTTTCCGCCGGCACGCCACTGGCGGAGATTGATTCGCCTGATTTCGGTCAGGCGCTGGCGGACACGCACACGGCGGAAGGCAATTTGCGGTTGACCGATAAAGCATTCAGCCGCGCCAAGGAATTATTCGCGCACGGAGCCGCCGCGCAAAAAGATGTGGAAACCGCCGAAGCTGCGTTCGTCAGCGCGCTGGCTGAGAGGGATCGCACCCTGGCGCGCCTGTCGCTTTACGGCGGCAGTGAAAAGATTACCAACGAAGTTTATCAACTGCGTTCGCCGCTGGCCGGCGTGTTGGTAGAACGATCCATCAATCCCGGCCAGGAAGTCCGCGCCGACCAAATGCTGGCAAACGCGACACAGCTTTACGCGCCGTTGTTTGTCGTCAGCGATCCGACGAAACTGTGGCTTCAACTGGACGTGGCGGAGTCGGACCTTTCTTCGCTTCAGCCAGGGCAAGCGCTGCGGATTGCTTCCAAGGCGTTCCCCGAAAAATATTTTGATGGCACGGTGAACAACATCGGCGCGGAATTGGACCCAGCCACGCGTACGGTCAAAGTCCGAGGCACGGTTAGTAACCCGGACAAACTCCTCAAGGCGGAAATGTACGTCTTGGCCGACGTCGTGGTAAACACAGATCAAGCCGCCCAAGCCACAGTTGAAATCCCAGCGCAGGCGGTTTTCATGCGGGATAACCAGTACTATGTTTTCATCGAACAATCTCCGGGCCAATACCTGCGCCAGCGCCTGACGATCGGTGCCGAACAAGACGGCAAAGTCCCCGTGTTTGAAGGCGTCAGCGCAGGCCAGAAAGTTGTCACCGACGGCTGCATGCTGCTGGAATCGCTGATTGAACAAAACGGCCGGTGATGATTGGCAAACTGACCTACTACGTTTTGCGCCACCGCGCCATCACGGTAGCGCTGCTGGTGCTGTTCACTATCGCCGGTATTTCCGCTTTTCGCCGGCTGCCAGTGGAGGCGTATCCCGATGTCACCAATGTTTCATTTCAAATCATCACTTTGTTTCCAGGCCACGCCGCCGAGGAAGTCGAGCGGCTCGTCACAGTTCCCATCGAAAACGAAATGAACGGCATACCGCGACGGACTTCAATCCGGTCGGTTTCGCAATTCGGTTTGTCGCAAATCACGCTCGTGTTCGAGGACGGCACCGACAACGAGTTCGTCCGCAACCAGGCCGCCCAGCATCTCGCGGTCGTGAACCTCCCGCCCGGCGCGCAGGCGAGCCTTTCGCCCGACGCCACGCCGGTCGGCGAAATTTTTCGCTATACCCTCGAAGCGCCGAAAGGCTTTCCGAAAGTGGAACTCAAAGCGATTGAAGACTGGCTGGTGGAACGGCAATTCCGCACCGTGCCTGGCGTGGTGGACGTGCACGGCTTCGGCGGTCCGACCAAGCAATATCAAGTCCTGATTGATCCCGCGAAACTCAAGTCCTACTGCATCACGTTGAGCCAGGTGTTCACGGCGCTGGCCAACGGCAATCGCAACGCGGGCGGTTCCTACATCGAGCATGGGCCGGAGCTGTATATTGTCCGCGGTTTGGGCTTCATTCAAAACCTCGATGACATCCGCAGCATCGCCGTGGACACACGCAATGGGACGCCGATTCGAATCAGCGATCTCGGCGCGGTGCAAATCGGCGAGCGGCTGCGCCTTGGCCGCGTCGGCAAGCTCGTGCCTGGCGGCGAAGATGAAGACGACGCCGTGGAAGGCATCGTGATTTTGCGCCGCGCCGAAAATGCGCTCGAAGTCCTCAAACGCGTCCGCGCCAAAGTCGAGGACATCAACCGGCATTACCTGCCCGCCGGCATCCGGCTCGTGCCGTATTACGACCGCACGGATCTGATTGACCGCACGCTGCACACGGTGCGTAGGAACATGATCGAAGGCATCAGCCTGGTGCTGCTCGTGCTCATTTTGTTCCTGGGACTGGGCAATTTCCGCTCCGCGCTGGTCGTGGCGGCAGTCGTGCCACTGTCGCTGATCGGCGCGTTTTTCCTGCTCGACCTGCGTGGCATTCCGGCCAATTTGATTTCGATGGGCGCGATTGACTTCGGCATCATCGTGGACTCCGCTGTCGTCGTGATCGAAAATCTCCTGCGCCTGCTGGAGGAAAACCGCGACCGGATCAAATCACTCCGGGGCACCATTGTGGAAGCCGTTTCGCAAATGGGCCGGCCGATTTTGTTCTCGAAGGCCATTTTACTGACGGCGTTCATCCCGCTCTACACGCTGCAACGGGTCGAGGGAAAAATCTTTCGCCCGATGGCGCTGACGCTGACGTTCGCGCTGATCGTCGGCACAATTCTCGCCCTGACCGCGGTACCGGTGTTCGCGAGCTTCGCGGTCCGCAAGACCTTCGCCAGACACGAATCGAAAATTGTTCATTGGCTGACGGCTGTTTACCGCCCGATGCTCGAACGCGCGTCGCAGGCGCGGTTCTTCTTCCTGAGCGGCGCGGCGATCCTGCTGGTGGTCGCGGGCGTGGTGCTGGCGCGGACCGGTTCGGAGTTTTTGCCCAAACTTGACGAAGGCTCTCTCTGGGTACGTGCGTTCATGCCCGAAACGATTTCACCGAGCGAAGCGGACCGCGTCGTGCGGCATATCCGCCGCATCCTGGTCTCGTTCCCCGAGGTAAAGTTGGTCGTGTCGCAGTTGGGCCGGCCCGATGACGGCACAGACATCAACGGCTTCGACATCGTCGAGTGTGACGTTGAGCTGAATCCCAATCGCCCGGAGTGGAAAACGGCAGACAACCGCGACGCGCTTTGCAAGGCGATAGACCGGAAACTATCGGAAATTCCCGGCGTGCAATACCAATACAGCCAGAACATCGAGGACAACGTCAATGAGGCGGTGTCCGGTGTGAAGAGCGAACTCAGCATCAAAGTATACGGCGAAGACCCGGTGGAGCTGCAGGCGATCTCGGAGCAGATCATTGACCTTCTCAAGGAAATCCCCGGCGCGGCGGATGTCAGCGCGGAGGAATTGCTCGGCCAGCCACAGGTGCAAATCACGGTGGACCGGGCGGCCATCGCGCGCTACGGCCTGGCAGTGGCCGACGTACAGCAGGTGATCGAGACCGCGCTCGGCGGCTCGGTCGCCACCGAGGTGCTGGAGGGCGAACGCACTTTCGACCTGGTGGTCAGGCTGACGCCCAAGGCTGTGTCGGACCTGGAATCCATCCGCCGAATTCCCGTGTTCGGCTCCAACGGTGAACGGCTGACGCTCGGCTTGCTAGCATCGGTGGACGCCCGCCAGGGCTTTTCGCAAATCTGGCGCGAGGAAAACGCGCGCCGCACGGCGGTGAAATTCTCCGTGCGTGGACGCGACCTCGGCTCGCTAATCACTGAGGCGCAAGCGAAAGTGGACGCGCAAGTCAAACTGCCGCCGGGCTACCGGCTGGAGTGGACCGGCGCCTTTGAAAACCAGCAGCGCGCCGTGCGCCGTCTGGAGGTGATCGTGCCCATCACGCTGACGGCGATTTTCTTCCTGTTGTTCGTCGCGTTTGATTCCAGCAAGCTGGCCTTCCTGATCTTGTTGAACGTGCCGTTCGCGGCCGTGGGCGGCATCTTCGCCTTGCCGCTGGCGGGGTTGGATCTTTCCGTCTCGGCGCTGGTCGGATTCATGGCGCTGTTCGGCATCGCGATGCTGAACGGCGTGATTCTGGTCGAGCGCATTCGTGAGCTGCGCCGCCACGGCCGGCCGGTGATGCAAGCCATCCACGAAGGTGCGCTTTCACGGGTCCGCCCCGTAGTCATGACGGCGCTGATGGCTGCATTGGGCTTGCTGCCGATGGCGCTGTCCACCGCTGTTGGCGCTGAAACTTCCCGCCCGTTCGCGGTGGTTATTATCGGTGGACTGGTTACGGCAACCTTCGTCACACTGTTGATTTTGCCAATCCTGTACCCGTGGTTTGAAACCGAGAAACCAAGCAACCTGGACTGGCGAATTTGAGAATCAACACCCAGCACTACAGCGTTCCTCGATCATTGTCTCCATCAGCACACTTCAAATTCTCGTGCTCCTCTTCGACGCCTTCAAATCCGTCAAAAGTGCGTTGCTGATCCTGGTCAATGTGCCTGTGGGTAGCGAAAATCCCATCGCCCTTCGAAAGCGTTGATTTTTCAACATCGTCCGCCAAAGTTGGCCTCGTCATGCTCGATGCCCTTTTCGCACTTTTATGCGCCCTGCTCTCCGGCTTTACGCTCGTGGAAATCATGATCGTTGTGGACATGCGTTTACGATAGTTTGGTATCAGGCGCAACGCCTATGAACTACGGAAGCTGATCGATCGCATGCCGCAGGCTTACCCGGCTCACAAACGCTTTCAGCAAGAAATCTGCGAATTTTCAAGCTGCGGTCACTCTGAATTTCGGGTATTATAATTTCTGCAAGATGCACAAGGGGTTGCGCATGACCCCTGCAATGGCCGCAGGCATTGAAAGCAGCCATTGGACGGTTGAGGAATTGATTAAACGTTGTGGCGAGTAGGCAAGACTATTTGGCCCGCCTTCAAGTGGCGGTTGAACAATTGCATGGGTGCGGAGCGGTTCACCGCTTAACAGTGCCCGTGAATGAAATATTTAACGATCAAACTGTGTGGCGAGGCGAAGTCGAAGTCTTTGATCTCAAGGGACACCCGAGGGCCAAACGCTGCTACGCATGGAGCCACCGCGGGGGACCGAATGACGAAGGCGAGCGGTTTGTTGCTGTGCTGGAAATTCCACCAGTGGTTTCACCCATAACCGCCGTTCGCGCCTCAATAATGGGCGACGCCAAAAAGGGAGGCAAATGATGCAGGCGGAATTTCAAATCAAGGCACTACCCAGGCATTACAACTGACTGCTTAAAAAACAACCAAAAATTCGGCGGGGAAGAAAACGAGTTCGCTCCAAACGGCATTTATTTTAATCAAATTATCGCCCTTTTAAGAATCTGAACCGGCTCACCGCAGGAGATTCTTTTTCCGGTTATATCTGTTCCGTTAAGGCATTTCAAAGTCCGGGGTTGTTGGCGTTGAACTCGTAAGCGCCCCGATCCCACACGCCATCCGCCCCGCGAACGTTGCCGGCCAGGTCGGTGTTGTATGGGGGGCTGAGACTTACTCCGGGCGCCGTGGCTCCGGTGAGACGAAAGTCGGAAGCGGCCACGTTGACGAATGGGTTCGACGAGCCCCTGACAGTGTGGCTTCCCGTGTCGTACGGGTTGGCGAAGGCGCATTGCAGATAGCTGTTGTAATCCACCGTATTGCCACCGGAACCAAATTGACTCACCGCCTGGCAGCCATACCAGATATTGTTCTCTATTTGATACTGTGTGTTCGTTCCCGGCAACATGACTCCGGCCTGGTAAACGCTTGATTGAGTGGCCGCATTAGTAATCCCTGCAATGGTGTTGTTATAAAAGTAAAAGTGGCCATAGTAGTGCTCGCCAAAGAACCCAACGCAGCCATTACCCAGAAAGGCCGCGGGGTTGGTCTGATACGCGGCAGACCAGAAGAACACGTTGCCATAAATCTGCCAGTTCGAGATGCTGGGAGTTCCTCCCGCCGCGTCGCAGATGATGCCGCTGGAGACAATGTCCTGCATGAAGTTGAACCGGATGACGGAGTTGGAAAACGTCAAAGCGAACGCCTCATCGTGGTTATCGTTCTGCGCGGTGTGGTTTTTGTAAATGTAGTTATATTCGCAAGTAAACCGGTCCGAACTGCCGTAGTTTAGCTGGAATTGTGTGTTTCCGGTTTCGTGGATATACGAATACCCGACGTAGAGGTCGGTGATCTGAGCATGGTTTTCAATCCCCGTGTCGCCCGTCGTGTCGCCCGCGATCGGCTGGTCCGTCGTTCCCTGAACCTCCACGTACCGCAGAGTGATGTGGCCGGC